>Ga0208147_1000577_pt1 | contig 12734 bp, 16 predicted proteins | sample DEB3_08_DNA_FD_184520 | JGI IMG/M metagenome (GOLD analysis project Ga0208147, IMG submission 184520) | Aqueous microbial communities from the Delaware River and Bay under freshwater to marine salinity gradient to study organic matter... | ecosystem: Environmental > Aquatic > Marine > Coastal ... | reverse complement strand
GGGGGCGATTAATGTGGATGGGGGAAGGGTGGGCATGGCCGCAAATGATACTAAAGGAGAGTTTGGGCCACGCAAACAAGGCATTGGCGAAAACAATACAAATGGAATATATGGTGGTGGATTTGCTAGACAAGATGCTGACGAAACCAAAGGCCGCTGGCCTGCCAACTTCATCCACGATGGAAGCGAGGAAGCCACCGACCTGCTCAAAGATTCGGCCCGCTTCTTCTACTGCGCCAAGGCAAGCAAAGCGGATAGGGATGCGGGGTTGGATGGGTTCCCCACTAAGACGGCAGCAGAACTGACTGGAAGAAAAGAAAATAGTAGAGGTCTATCAGGCAGTGAAATTCATGGTAATTCAACTAATCCATTTGCAAATGGTGGCAGTGTTGAACCTCGCGCCAACCATCACCCAACCGTTAAGCCTACCGACCTCATGCGCTACCTCTGCCGCATCGTAACCCCGCCCAACGGAATCGTACTTGACCCCTTCAACGGGTCAGGCTCCACGGGATGCGCTGCGGTTTTGGAGGGCTTTCAATACATCGGGATTGAACGGGAGGCGGAGTACATCGCTATATCCGAGAAACGCATTCAGGAACGCTCTAAACAAGTGCAGGAGCAACACAAGCAATTAACCCTTCTATGACCCAAGCCGAATACTTACTTGCGGTTAAGCACCGCCACTACTGGGAGCAGTACCAAGCCGCCTTGTTTATGCGGCTGACCCCCGAAGCGGTTCATGACTTGCAGACCATCCTTGTGGCTCACGGCAGACCAAATACGAATTGGTGGTGCGCTGACTGCGTAAAATCGGCGCTCTCCTACATTTACGAACAGGCAGACCAATTCGCCGAAGCAAATCAGCATACCATTACCCATGCCCTTACCAACACCCCAACCGAATGAAACCAGCGACCAGTTCCTCGGTCGTTGCATGACCAACGCCGCAACCAATGCAGAGTTCCCTGATGTCCAGCAACGGCTCGCAGTATGCGGCAACATCTACGCCAACCACAAGCGTCAGGCTTTCGAATCCTATGCCGACTACGGCGAAGGCGTCCGCAATAACGCCAAGCGGGGGATTGAACTTAACGAGCGTAACGGCAACAAGTGTGCTACCCAAACAGGCAAGGTCAGGGCGCAGCAACTCGCCAATGGTGACGCAATTTCCCTTGAAACTATCAAGCGGATGCACTCCTACCTTAGCCGTGCAGAAACCTACTACGACAACGCTGACAGTACCAGCGACTGCGGATACATCAGTTACCTGCTTTGGGGCGGCAAAGCGGCCCTTGGATGGAGCAGGAATAAACTACGGGAACTTGGCGAACTCGACGAAGGTTGACCCCGAAGCGCAGGTACAAGCCCGCATGGATTCGCTGATGATGGTCATCACCACCCTCTGCGACTGCATTGGTGCGGTGGATGAATCCAACTCGCCCAACGCCTTTGCGGTCAAGATGAAGATTGTGGACAAGATTGATTCGCTGATTGATAAAATAGAATACTGATGGCAGGCCGACCGCCAATATGGAAGACCCCCGAAGAACTGTGGGAGGCATTCGAAAAGTACAGGGCCGAAAACAAGGCCAACCCATACCGAGTGCAGGACTATGTCGGAAAGGATGGGGTCATGGTTTACAGGGATAAGGAGCGGCCTATCACCTTTCGGGGCTTTGAAGGATGGCTTGCGGAGAACGGGGTCTGCTTTGACCTTTCGGACTATCGGAAGGGAACTTCCGAGATGCACAAGGAATTTTCCCCAATCATTACACGCATACGGGCCACCTGCGACAAGGATATGCTGGAGGGTGCAAGTTCGGGCGTTTACTCGGCCAACATCGCCTCCCGCCTGCTTGGGTTGGTGGACAAGCAAGAGAATACCGTCACGATAGAGCAGCCGCTTTTCGGCGATGGAGTTTAAGTACACGACCGCCATCAAGAAGATTCGGGCGATGACCGCTCGGAAGAAAGTCATTCAAGGCGGCACAAGTGCATCCAAGACCTTCGGCATCCTTGCGGTCCTGATTGACCATGCCGCTCGCCATCCCAAGTCCGAGATTTCGGTAGTGTCCGAATCCGTGCCTCACCTACGACGGGGGGCGATTAAGGACTTTGCCAAGATTATGCAATGGACGCACCGATGGGTTGCAGACCGTTGGAACAAGACCCTGTTGCAGTACAATTTCGCCAACGGCTCAACGATTGAGTTCTTTTCGGCTGATTCGGAAGCCCGCCTCCGAGGGGCAAGGCGGCAAATCCTCTACATCAACGAGGCGAATAACATCGACTTTGATTCATACTACCAACTTGCCATCCGTACATCGCAGGAGATATACATTGACTTCAACCCAACGCATGAGTTTTGGGCGCATACGGAAGTCCTTCCCGAAACGGATGCAGAGTTTCTGATTCTTACCTACCAAGACAACGAAGCCCTGCCTGATACGATTCGCAACGACATTGAACTGAACCGCACCAAAGCCGAAACGAGTGCCTATTGGGCGAATTGGTGGAAGGTGTACGGATTGGGGCAGGTAGGAACGCTACAGGGTGCGATATACGGCGATTACACGGTTGTCGAGGGTATCGACCCATCCACAATGAAATTCGTTGCCTACGGCCTTGACTGGGGGTTCAGCAACGACCCTACGGCCTTGGTCGCCGTGTACCGCAGAGGCGATGACCTCTTCATCCACGAACTGCTCTACCATCGAGGGCTGACCAACTCGGATATCGCCACAAGGCTGAAGGAGTTTGGCATCACCCGTGCTTGGGAGATTGTCGCCGATTCCGCAGAACCCAAGAGCATCGAGGAAATCTACCGCTTGGGGTTCAACATCAAGCCCGCAAGCAAAGGCCCTGATAGCGTTAGGCAGGGGATTGACATTGTGAAGCGATTCAACCTGCACGTCACAAAGGATTCCACGAACCTCATCAAGGAACTCCGCTCGTACACATGGGCCACGGATAAGGATGGCAAGGACACGGGAGTGCCGATTGATTCGTACAACCACGCCTGCGATGCCCTGCGCTATGTGGCCCTCAACAAATTAGCGGTCAGTAACTCGGGCAAGTACTTGGTGGTGTAACTTTACCGCCATGAACCTCGAATCCTTCCTTGATTTGCTTTTGATTTTTGGCAGATTCGTCCTGCTATTGGTCTTGTTATTTGCAATCGCTTCCCTATGAAACTCATCCACTACTACCACATCTACTGCGGAGGCGGCGGCCAATGGCAACTCATCATGAACCAGCACATGATGGCTCTGTGCAATTACGGACTGATAGAACGGTTGGATGAGATTCGGGTGGGCATCGTTGGTCCACCAGAGCAGCGCAAAGCAGTCAAGGAAATACTTGACAATTCGCTTATCAAAGACAAGGTAAAGGTTGTCGTTACCCGCACCAACGCTTGGGAGCAGGCCACGCTGACCGAGATGTACAAGGCAAGCCAAAACGAGGATGCGGCGTACCTGTACGCTCACACCAAGGGCAGCAGCGACCCATCACTCATCAACCAACTGTGGTGCAGGTCCATGATTTTCTTCAACGTGGTCGCTTGGGAGCGATGCCTTGCAGAACTGGAGAAGGTCGATTGCGTGGGTGCGTACTGGCTCACCAAGGAAGAGTTCCCGCAAATCGCTGACCACAACAACCCCGACGGATACCCTTACTTCGCTGGCACGTTTTGGTGGGCCAAGTCCTCCCACATCCGGGAACTCGGAGAACCCGTGCGTGAACACCGCTGGCAGGCAGAGCATTGGATAGGGAAGCGAGAAGGCATGACCGTGTACAACTCCTGCAAGGGATGGCCTGCGCCTGATAAATTTGTCATAACCTTTTGACCATGCAAGACAAAGAACTGATTGACATCCTCAACGAGTTAGACCTAAATGGTGCTGACTACGCTGGAGGCACGGACAAGGCCAACGGTCACAACTACACCAGTACCTACGCTCGGTTTCTGCAAGAGATGCGGACCGACCCCATAAACTTTGTGGAGATAGGCGTTTGGCACGGCGGGTCGATGGCCATGTGGTGCAAGTATCTACCCAAGGCCAAGTTCCTGTTCTTTGACATTGCCAACCAAGTCAAGCCAAAAGCCGACCAGCACATTGACTGGAATCGTTCGCACCTCCACATCGCATCGGCCTACACTCCTGAAGCCGTGCAATACGCCAAGGATTACTTCAAGAACGGTATTGACTTCCTCTTGGATGATGGCCCACATACGCTTGATTCCATGCTTGACTGCGTTAAGTTGTATGCTCCCTTGATGAACCAAGGCGGTGTGCTGATGATTGAGGACGTGCAGTCCAAGGATTGGTTTGTGCAGTTGTCAGCAGTAGCACCAAGCGGGGTTTTGTTTGAGGCTATTGACCTGACTGCATCGGGGCGATACGATGACCTCATTGCGGTTTATCAATTTTAGTGATGAAAGTCCCTGTCATCATCAACAACCGCAACCTGCTGACATGGCCCAAGGCGATGGTCAGGGATTTGAGCAAGTGGGAATGGATTGGTGACATCTACATCGTGGACAACGGCTCAACCTACGAGCCGCTTTTGGAATGGTACGCAACGAAGCCGTGCGAGGTCATTTCGCTGGGAGTGAACGCAGGACATCAAGCACCGTGGCTTTGCGGCTTGGTGCAGAAACTTGGCGAGCCTTACTACGCCGTAACCGACCCCGACCTTGACCTGTCCAAGACCAACAAGCAAACCATCGTGCGATGCGTTGAATGGTTGCAGGAATTTCCGTTCGTCGGCAAGGTTGGGCTATCCCTGCGCTGGGATGACGTACCTCCAAGGTCATCGTATTACACCCACGTCAATACCTACGAGGCACAACGGCAGAAATCATCACGCATAGTCAAAGCAGCAAAGGTTGACGTAGCCATCGACACCACGTTTGCGGTGTACAACATGCCCGAATACTTTATCGGTGGGGTATCTCTGCTGGAATCCGCAAGGCATATTCCTTGGTACTATTCCGAGAAAGAACGCAAGGCAGACAAGGAGTTCAGTCAATATCTTGCATCAGCATCGGCGGCATCGTCTTACAAAACCTTTCTGAACCTATGAAACTCCAAGACCTGACAATCGACCAATTCCAGCGCATTGCCGCCTTGGAACTATCCCCTGCCCTGAACGACGCAGACAAGCGATTGGGCGTGGTTGCGATTGTGGAGGGAGTGGATGTCGCCATTGTCAGGGATATGCCTGCCGCTTCACTTACTAAGCGGTACAAGGCCATCATCAAGGAATGGAACGAACTGCCTGCACTTGCCTACAAGCGCAAGTTCAAAGCAGGGGGCAAGTGGTGGATTCCAACGGTGTTCACGGATGAACTTACCGCCGGGCAGTTGATTGACCTCATGGAAATGAACACCACGGACGAGCGGCAACTTGTGCAGAACCTTCACCGCATCATGGCAACCCTGTGCAGGGAGGCTGCTTGGCTTGGATGGTTTCCGAAGAAGTACGACGGGGCTTCGCACCAAGAGCGGGCTGAATTACTAAAAACCCATGCAAAAATCGGCGATGTATGGGGGGTGGTCAGTTTTTTTTTGTTAAGTTCCGAGAGTTACTTGCAAATTTTGAGCGACTATTCCAAGCACCTGACGAAGAAGGCGCAGGGCCAGTAACCAATCCGCTTGCTGGCTACGGTTGGCTCATGGTCGTTTGGCGGATGGCCAATAAAGACGTACTGAAATTCGATGCCATCTTTGCGATGAAGGCGGTGGAGTTCCTCAACTATGCCCTGCTGATTCACGATATTTTGGAAGCCGAGAGGCAAGAGGCCGAGCGGATGCGGAGGCGGTAGGACACTATTTTCGTGGCTGGACATTTACCAGCATGGAGTTCGATGTATTTGTCGGTGGGTCAGGGAAGAAACTGACCAACGTGCAGAAGGAAGCCTTGGCTGACTTCGGCGTAACGCTTGCGGAGGGAACTATTGAGAACAAGTCCTACGCTTTAGTCACCAAATGGCTCGAAGGCGTGGTCAAGTTAGCTAAGCAGAACCTCGCCAACGCCAACGCTATCGCCAGCAATGCCCTTGCCCAGAGCATAACGGTTGAACCCATCACCCTAACCGATTCGTCCTTTGTCGTGGCTATCAAGGCCAACGATTACTGGAAGTTCGTGGACCTTGGTGTCAAAGGTGCGAAAAGCAGTAGCCGTGCGCCGAACAGTCCGTTTCAGTACAGGGATAAGCGGCCACCTATCCGACCCATACAAGAATGGATTGCCTTCAAAAGCATTCCTTTGCAGGGCAGGGACAAGATTGCCGCCAACCGTTCCTTTGCCATCAACATCGCCAACAAGATTCGGAGGGAAGGCTTACGAGCCACCAACTTCATGAGCAATGCGGTCACCGAAGACATGGTCGCAGTACTTACCGAAAACATCGCCGAAGTCCTCGGCAAATCCATCAGCGTAGCAACCGTAAGATAGTATGGCAATATCAGTCCTTTCGGGTTCGCCCCAAGCAGCAACCCCCGTGTACAACAAGATGCTCTTCAAGGTCAGCGGCTCGCTGACAAGTGCGACCAATTACCGCTATGTCTGCGATGTCAAGGACGCAGCAGGAACGACCACGCTGGCACGGCTGAAGTGCGACAAACTGCCGACCACCAACTACGGTTTCTTTGATGTCAGCAGGGTGGTTGAAACGCTGATTGCGCCAACCGTGCCAACCTTGACGCAGACGGGCTTTGCTGACCATGCGGGGTTCTATTCCGGGTACAGGCTGACATTCATGGAAGAGTACGGTTCAACGCCTGTCGTGCAGACGGGAACGACCACGAACGTGACGGGAAACATCGCCTTTGCAGGCAACTTGGAGCAGTTGGAATTGGCCGATTGGAGTGGCGGGGTGTACTTCAACTCATATATTTTTGACGGCGTGAGCAGAGCATTGACCACACCTACAACTCGCACGGTGTACGGCTCGGATTACGGATTCCTCTGCATGGGGCAGTCGGGAACTCCGTTTGACCGAGCGGAAATCACTTACCCAACCCGCACGTTTACTGTCAACATTCCTGCATCGGTTAGCGGGTCAATCGCTCGCTTTGGCGCAGGACCAATGAACCTCAAGGCACTTACGTCAGGGCAATGCTCGGACGGTCAGGCAGGGTCGGTGGGATTTCCAACGGCAGAGGGGTCATCCTATACTATCGCTTTTGAGGATTCAGGTGCAGGTAATTTCTCGGTTTACTATACCTATCGCATCGGGCCGTGTCAGCGGTTCAACTCGCAACCCGTTCACTTTATCAACAAATACGGCGGGATTGATTCGTACACCTTCACCCTCAAGAATCGCAAGCGAGCGAACGTGCAGCGAGATACCTTCGGCTACAACTCTGACGTTTACGCTACCCTCACCTACGACAAAGTATGGGCAGGGTCGTTTGATTATGTGTACGCTTTGAATAGCGATTGGCTGACGGATGTCGAATCCGAGTGGCTCATTGAGATGGTTCGAAGTGGGCAGGTATGGCTTGAGATTAACGGCCAACTTGTGGAAGGCATCGTAAACGCCAACCAGTATCAATTTGTAACCAGACGGAACGACCAACTCCAGCAGTTGCAAATCGAGATTGCCGTGGCTTACAAGAACAACATCCTATGAGCGTCACGCTGATTGCTTACCCGCTGAACGATAGCAACGTTGAAGTGCCTTATGTGCTGGACACTATGGGCGGCACGGACGTGGCCATCACCTACTCCATTTCCGACATTGAAGACGTGACCAAACGCAGGGGGTCGTTCAGCAAGACCATCACCCTGCCGAACACACCGACCAACGAGAAGTGCTTTGGCTTTGCGTACAACATCCAGTCCTTTGTCGGTGGCTTCACGCCGAACAAGAAGATTCGTGCGGCGATGTGGGAGGATGGCGTGCAGGTGTTTTCAGGAGTACTGCAACTGCTATCCATGGCCAAGACGAGGGGCAAAGTCACCTACGAGGTTGGCCTGTTCACCGATGACGTTGGACTGTACCAAGCCATCGAGGGCAACCTTCTTGTGAACACGGCAGGGGTAACCGGGATGAACCACACACCAACAAGCGGCCACGTCAGCGGAACTTGGACGGCAAGCGGTGCGGCATCGAGTGGATACGTCTATGGGGTCATTGATGCGGCGGGATTCACCGACATCCTGAACCAAGGCGGCGGTTGGTTTCAAGCACCGTGGTGGAGGCTTGGGCCTTCGATATACGTCAAGAAGATGGTGGACCTAATCTTTGCCGAGGCAGGGTACAGGTACTCCAGCAACTTCTTCAACTCGGCAACCTTCGGCAAGTTGGTGCTACCCTATGCGGCAGGAACCATGCCCGTGAACTTGTCGGGGAGCAACATCTTTGCGGCAAGTAATGCAGCAACAAGTGGATTGCCTGCTTTTGACAATACCCTGTTATTCCAAAACGACAGTACATCACCTTACTACGATAGGCCGTCTTATTGGGTTGCGTCATCAAGCACGTTTTTATCACCTTCATTGCCGACAAGATGGAATGTTGACATCACGTTTCAGGTGTCAGGTCAGTCCGTTCCCAGCAACACCTACTTCACATACAACGCTTCGATAAGGAATTTAAGCACTTCGGGCGACATTACTTCTTTTAGCAACGCAGTTGGATATACAGGGCGCAACATCACCTTTCGATTTTCCGATGTAACGATTCCCCCAAATAGTTCTATAAACCTTGGATTCAGGTTAGACACAGTTTTTTTCTTTGCTTATAGCATAATATCAGGCGCAACGGTGCAATGGACCTGCCTCGAAAACCCAATGAGCATTGGAACGCTGGATATGCGTACCGCATTGCCCGCTGATGTGAAGCAAGGCGACCTCCTGCAAGATTTGCAGAAGATGTTTAACCTACACATCATGGCCGATGCGCAAGACCCGAAACTCCTGTATATCGAGCCTTGGGTGGACTTCTACGCTTCGGGTGTGGTGGACTGGTCGCAAAAAGCGGATGAGAATGCAGACCAGATTCTCACCAATGGCGACCCGAACGCAAGCACCAACCTCATCTTCAAGTACAAGGACATGGGCGATTATTTGTCCAAGACTTACAAGCAGTCCTATCCACTCGCCAAGGAAGGCTATGGCGGCAAACTATTTCCGACGCAGAACTTCTACGGCAAGGGCGACAAAGTCGTGGAAACATCCTGCGGCACGCTCATCCCTGCATCGTTCAGCACGGACAAGATTGTGGGTCGTGCTTGGGATATTGAAGGCACGCTGGCAAGCGGCACGGTCAAGCCTTTGCAGACAGGCTATCGATTGGCGCAGTACAACTTGGTCGAAGGACCGACCGAGTGGGCGTACCAGTACGGGGTGAGCGGCAACGTGGCTCTATCGGTCGGCATTCTACGGATGCCCTTTGTCAGCCACATCGACAATCCCTACGCTCCAACCTTTGACCTTGCCTTTGAAATTCCTCGATTGGTTTATTACAACGCCGTGAATGCAAGTGGTAGCACCATTACCTACACCAACAACAACCTCTTCAACAAGTACTGGAAGAACTACGTGAACGAAACCGTCAGCAAGGAGGCCCTGCAGTTGGAACTCACCATGATGCTCTCATCGGTGGACATCTACCAACTGGACTTCCGCAAGCCGATATATTACGGCGGCATCCGTTGGCGGTTACTTGAAATTCGAGATTACTTGGTCGGGCAGATGAAGCCTTGCAGGGTGACGCTACGCAGAATCCTGAATCTTGCGGAGTTTGCCCCTGTGACCGACGTGCCGATTGCAAACGACCCTGCATTCCTGTACAACGGGCCGATAACAAGCGACCCATCCGACCCGAACTACGAACCACCCGTAAACCCTGAATTACCCCAACCCGGCGAATAATGGCAGACGTAACCAAAGAAATAGCCCTTGAAGTAAGCCTCAAGGATAGCACCAGCGCAGGAACGCAAAGCGCAAAGCAACGCTTGCGTGAAATGCAGAAGGAGTTGATTGCAATGGCCGAAGCGGGTCAGCAAGGCACGGATTCGTTTAAGCGACTGGAGCAACAGGCAGGGCGATTGAAGGATGAGATTAACGACGTAAACCAGCGGGTCAAAAACCTTGCATCAGACACCAAGCGAATCGATGCTTTTGTCGGTGCGGTTCAGGGCATTGCAGCAGGATTCCAAATCGCACAAGGCGCAGCGGCGTTGTTCGGCGATGAGAACGAGGACTTGCAGAAAGCCATGCTCAAGGTTCAGGGAGCGATGGCTCTCGCCAACGGTGTGCAACAGGTAGCCAACCTCTTGCAGAAGGAATCGGCGGTCATGATGGGCATCAACACGGCGGCAACCAACCTGTACACCGTAGCCGTAGGCACGGCGACTGGAGCGATGCGAGCGTTCAGGATTGCCCTGCTTGCCACGGGTATTGGCGCAGCAGTTGCGGCCATTGGGCTATTGATAGCCAAGTGGGATGACTTGACTGCGGCAGTACGGCGTTTCTTGGATTTACCCGACCCGAAGGAGGAAGCGGCCAAGCAAGCGCAAGCCCTGAAAGACCAAGAGATTCAACTTAACCGCTACCGCAACGCATACGAGGAACACACCGATTCGCTGATTGCGGCAGACAAAAAGAGGGAGGAACAACGGAAGAAAGCCGCAGAGGCAGAACGCCAACGCTTGCAGAAATTAAGGGATGACAACAAAGCGTTCATCGCCTTCATGGAAGAAACCAACCTCCTGCTATACGAGGAAGAACTGGATTCGCAGGCACGTCGGGAGCGGTCTTTGGAGGCGGCGATGCAGCGGGAGGCGGCCATTCGCTTAAAAGCCACACAGGGTGCGCTTGCAAGGGATAAGGCGACCAAAGAAGGAGAACTGCAACGAGAATCGGATTTGCGGCAAGCCCAGCAGCAGATGGCTGACCAGTCGTTTGGCATCATTGGCGACATCATCACGGCAACGGCAGGTGAGAGCGAAAAAGCCCAGCGCAAAGCGTTCAACGTGTCAAAAGCAGCGAGCATCGCCCAAGCCATCGTCAATACCTACCTCGGTGTGACCTCGGCATTGGCTTTGACCAAAGAGGTCTTCCCCGGTCAGCGATTCGTTCAGGCGGCGTTGACCCTTGCCGCTGGTCTTGCAAACGTAGCCAAGATTAAGGCGACCCAATTCCAAGGAGGCGGTAGCAACACAAGCAATACTGCCGCACCATCAGGAGGAAGTTCTACGGCAACGCCATCCGCTACATTCAGCAACCCCAACACAACCATGCTGGGCAATCAGGGCGAGCCTGTACCGCAACCGCAAGGCAGCCAACCCATGCGTGCCTATGTGGTCGAGCGTGACATCCAGCAGACCACCAGCAGGGTGCGCCGCTTGTCCGAATTTGCAACATTAGGCTAAGTCCTACATCTCCCCGCATGGAACTACCCGTATATCGGATGACTGTGGACGAGGTGGACGAGGGCGTGCAGTTTGTTGCCCTCGTTGATATGCCTGCGATTGAAAAGCCCTTCCAAGCCTTTGCCAAGACCCCGCAACGGTTTGCCGAAACAGGAGAGCGCCGAGTGCTGACTGGTCCGCTGATGCTTGCCGACACCCCCATCTTCCGCAAGGATGACACGTACGGCGAGTACTATGTCGTATTCGACAAGGCTACCATCCGCAAAATCGTGCAGAAGTACTTCAAGCAAGGCAACCAGCACAATGTGAACGCTTACCACAACGCCGAACTTGATGGCGTGTTCATGTTTGAATCCTACATCACCGACGCAGAGCGGGGTGTAATGCCGCCGAAAGGCTACGAGGACACTCCCGACGGGTCTTGGTTCGGCTCGTTCAAGGTGGAGAACGACGAGGTGTGGGACAATCGCCACGCCTTCAAAGGTTTCTCGGTGGAGGGCTTGTTTGGGATGAAGAACACAGGCACGGAACTTGAGGTCGCACTCGCTGGCCTTGCAGACGATTTGACCAACTTTTTGCAACATATCAACCCAACCTACAAATCCCAATAATCTATGAACTTAAAATCAGCCATTGAAACTTTGCGGACCGAACTCCGCAAGTTCACAACCCAAAAGCAATCCTTCGCCGACTACAAGTTGGCCGATGGTACGGTCATCCGTGTGGATGGCGACCTCGTTGCAGGTACTCCCGTGTATGTATTGACCGAAGACGAAACCTTGCCCGCTCCTGATGGAGAGCATCAAGTGGAGGGCGTTGGCGTAGTCAAAACCGAAGGAGGCAAAATCACCGAGGTCGTTGTAGCCGAAGCCCCTGCCGCAGAAGTTGCAGCGCAAGAAGTTGAAATCGAGGTTTCTCCCGAAGGCGAAGCACCCGAAGCCCCCGAAGCCCCTGCTGCCGCTGGTGTAGGCTTGACCCCTGAAGCCGTGCAGGAAATCGTTGCCAAGCATCTTGCCGCCATCGTTGAAGAGATGAAGGCTGCAATGGAAGTGGAGATGGGCAAGATGAAAGAGAAGATGGCCGCATTTGCCTCGCAGATGGAAACCATGACCGACATCGTCGAGAAGGTCGCCGAACTCCCATCCGAAGCCCCAAAGCCAACCGCCTCTGCTATCGTGGAGCAGCGCAAGGCCGCAACGCAGCAGAACTTTAATGCACTCGCACAAGCAATCCAAACCCTCAAAAAATCCAATTAATCCTTAACCCCCCAAAAACAAAGCCATGGCTTATTCATTCGTTGCACCGCTGACTACTTACACCGAGCAGCAGCGCCTCCCCCTC
>Ga0208147_1000576_pt1 | contig 12749 bp, 26 predicted proteins | sample DEB3_08_DNA_FD_184520 | JGI IMG/M metagenome (GOLD analysis project Ga0208147, IMG submission 184520) | Aqueous microbial communities from the Delaware River and Bay under freshwater to marine salinity gradient to study organic matter... | ecosystem: Environmental > Aquatic > Marine > Coastal ... | reverse complement strand
GTTGCTCATGCTGCTATCGCTAGCGAGTAATTCTAAGTTCTAGTTTGGGATTAAGGGCTTGAAATAGTTTTTTCTTGAGCTTCCAGACGGCGGTTTCAAATCCTTTTACTTCATCCACCACAAGTCTGCCGTTTTCGACATAAGTAAAGTCTGCAACGTATTTGCATATTAACATTCCATTAATCTCTAACCTAAAGATTACTTGTCGAGCTAAATGTTTTATCTGCTTTGCTGCAAGTCTAATCTTTAGAATTTTATAATGTTCTGCCTCTTTCTTAGAATCAAAAGTAATACCGTCAATAACGGTTTTTTTTGCGCCAAATTTATTTCGTTTTCTCATGTCGGAAAATCTAGCTTGCCATCTCCGGGCATCCTGATCATCAGCCTGAAGGCCGTTATTAGCCCCATAAAGATGTGTGCTTGAGTCCTGAGACTATCGCTATCTCTCTCATTGGCAACCGACATCATGTAGCTGAAATATGCCTTATCTGCTTTAATTAGGTCATCCGTTGTTGCCATGCCGTCTATATAATTTTGATAAACAGCATCATGCAAAAGCTCTGCCCCTAAGTTAAACGGATGATTAGCTGGTAACGTAAACGGCCCCCAACCCATATAGCCTTTTTCTTCGCTCATGCTACTCTCCAGAATCTATAAATATTAATGTACTTTTCTTTTGTGGCTCTTTTTCTTCTTGAACACTTCCATCCTTTCCGATAAAAAGCGCACTCAATCGGGCCTACTAACCCCATATAGGCACCTTTAACTTGGAACGAATCGCCTATCTGCATATTCTCAATCTGTTTGTCGTAGTATTGGTCATTGACTGGCTTTTGACGTTTGGGCCAAGATTCTCTATCTATCCCTTTTTGAATCTTAACCTTTTGTTTGTTTATTGCTCTCATTCCCCCTCGCTCTTTTTGTAGTCTTGATAGCCTTTCCAGCTAGTAGCGCGAAAATCCTCAAAGTTACTTGGATCGCAACCGTTTTCCGCTGTCTCAACGTCGAACTTGATATAGTCTTTAATGGCTGATTCTTTGATCGCCTCAATTTCGGAGTCGGTGAGGAAGCGGCCTGATACTTTCTTGTCGTAATCTCGAAACTGATAGGGAGCTAATGTTAAGAATGAATCAAATAGCTTTGTTATGTGCCAACACCTCACGCCTACTTCTTTTTCCGACATGGCACCTCCTGAACTTTGATAATCTTACTTTCAACTGTAAAGCTATATTTTAAGTATCTAGCTTTGTCTAAGGCCCCCTGCTTGGATAGGTGTATCGTAGGCATGTGCAACGTACCTTCAACAACCCAAAACACCCTTGGCTTTTTCTTCTTCTCAGTCATTTTACCAGCCATACAATCACCTTCATAAACATTCCAGCGGTCAGCCACCCAATAAGCACTCCGTAAACGGCGCCGATTAGTCTGTCGTATTGTTCGTCAGTCATTCTGCGGCCTCCTTTAGTTTTCGAGCTTGCCACCGTATATACGAAGCTCTGAGCTTGTTCCAAGGTATCTTGATATGGTCAGTTCTCAGATAGTCGCCATTCGCTAGTCGTATTTCATAAAGCAAATCAATACCGTTTTCTTGGTTATAAAACCAAGCTGTATCATTAATATGCACAGGGTCGCATGTCGCCTTCAGCTCGCTAGTGTCTTTCATTCTTCGCCTCCTCCAAAGCTCGCCAATCAATATGCCCGTTAGAATTGAAGGTAACTTTCTTAGCTCCATTTGCTATGCGTTCCTCTGTCGAATACCCGTAAGACATTTTTTCGTCCCAATAGGTATCAGCCTCGCATAGCTCCGCAAGAAGTTTCATTTGTCCAGCCCCAGCGACCGCCCTTTTGTAAGAGCCGCTTACAATTTCATTAGCTATCTCAAGGATTCTCAACGCTATGCCTTCTCGCCCTCCCATTGCGTCGAATCGTGCTTGCTTGGCTTTTTTATTCATTCCGCAACCTCCCCCTCTGCGCCTTTAAGTTTTTCGATAATCTCGTCCAAAACCAATCCGAACCAAAAAGCGCCGTCCGATTCTGTTGTTGGAGATGTATAATGAAAAGGAAAATGTTCGTGAAAAGCTTTATGCATTAACTTTTGCACCTCCCTCCGACCATGCTCGGCCCCGGCGAGAAAGTGATTAGCGACAGCACCTTTCTTTTGCCAGCACGTTGAACAATACATGCCAGCTTTGCCGTTCTCTTGTTTTGCATACTCCCTCGCTGCGGTTTTGGTGTTAGTCATTCGGCCTCTTTTATTGTAGGTAACTCAATCCAAACGATTAACGTATCACTCCAATCAGTATCACCTGATAACCATGAAGAGCCTCCGTCACATCTAACCCATTCAGGGTAGCCACGATTTTCATCCCAATAAACAGGAATCCAGCAAGATTCTCCGTTTTTAAATCCTTTCCTGTTACCACTCCACGCCCAAATAGTACGACCATCTTTAGGCGCATTTATCATAGACTGAAAACGCATAGCTACATCAATATATGGTCGATAATCAGCAGATGCATAATCAGGATTGATCTCTGAAATGTCTAAGTTCATTTCTCCCCCACCTCGGTTAGTATCTTTTCTAAATCTGCAATATAAATACGAGCAATATCATCAGGGAATTTTTGCCATTTCTGCGCTCGCTCCCGTATTTCAGCCACAACCTTGCGGCGTTCGGATTTCAAACTCTCTTCGTCGTGGATAGTTATCCGCAAAAAATTTGGAAACTTTGGAACAGCGTAAGCGCCTCTGATAAAATGGTGCAATGCGTCCATCGTTGTCCAGACTTTTATTGGTAATTCCTTCTCGCTCGGCGGTGTCATTTCTTCCTCCCCTTACTTAAAAGCGCTTCACTTTGCTTATCTGCTTCTTTCAAGATGGTTGGTAGGTGATACGAGAGTTCTGCAAAACCATCAACAGAATAGCCAATTAATTGAGCAAATTGATTTCTATCTTCTCTTGTAAAGTCCATACACGCTAACGTGTTCATGTCCACAGTAGGGTGTGTATCTAAGAGCAAGCGCACAATCTTATTCTCTTTGAACCTATGTACTTTACCGACTCTAACTACTGGTTGCATTGGATGTTTAGGCATTACGATCTCCTCCACGGCTTCCGGCCATCGGCAAAGCGGATTTCTCGAATCCGATCCACAAGACAGCAGGACTTCCATCCAGGTTCTTTGACAAGGAAGGGGCCGGAGCAAGCATAGCTATACCAATCCCCCACACTCAGCTCAGGCATCGGGTTGAGTTCTTTTGCCATAAGAATCCTTCCGGGACGACCGCGATTAGAAAAAACAATAGTATCGGCATCGAACCTATCCTCATGCACAGCCTCAACCTCCCACTCACGCCCCTTGTATTTGATTGTTTCGGTCATTTCATGCACCTCCTATTTATGATAAAACAAGGCAAACCCTAAGCTGACAAGCAGAGCAGGGCCATTTGCAAGAAACAACGCTAGCGGATAAATCTCCCAAAATAATTTCCAATTCATTTTACGCACCCCCTAATCTGCTGTTTGCTTAACTCCGAAAACCCCATACGCTCATGGATATACCCGTCATGCGCTGCAAGGCTGTGCATTATGGTGACAGGTAGAGAGTCATCATGCTTGGCTCCGCAATTATGGCCAACTTCATGAGCCGCTGTAACTTGGATATTGTAAAGCCTCGATACTCCGTCTTGATTTCGTTCAGCACCATATACCATGGCTGTACCGTCAAGAGGTCTGCACACATCTCCCATTCCTGCAAAGTAAATAGTCTTGTCATTAAGTAGCGGTGGAGCGTACACAAGTTTAATGCCTGTATACTTCCTACGAGCTACCCATGCTTTGACCCTAAAGAACTTCTGCTGCCATGAGGTGAGGTTATTGAGCTTCGTATCAAAGTCTTTACGCTTGATAGTTCTAACCACGCGAATAGGCTTGCCCGTCACCTCTTGAATCTTCTCTTGCCAGTAGCAGTTCTGAGCCTTAAATGCGCCGTTAAAATCAAAGCCGATGGAATACTGGCCGCTTAGATAGATTAGGGTTATGATAATTGCCTTCATTTCAAACTCCAAATAATTGCGGACTTGCCGCTTTTGTTTATGCCTCTCATGCCTGTATCAATGATTTCGCCCTTCAATGCCAGTTCGGAAAATCGTGGTCGTATGCTTAGGATATCTTCCGACATGAAGTAAGCGATGTCGTCAGCCGTATTAGGGCCAAACCTGAAAAGGGCATTAAGCACCTGTTCGCGCAGGGTCTTGGCTTTCGTCTTAACTTCATGCGCAGCTTTTCTGCTCGTATCTGTTTTCTTAAAACCCGGTAATTCTGGATATTTCATACTGTTTTATTCCCATAAATTAATTCATCCAACGTCACGCAGAACACATCTGCAATTATCAATAAGCGCTTTAGCTGTGGGGAATAGCGCCCTGATTCCCATTGGCATAATAGAGCTTCGGATACTCCGATTTCTCGCGCCAATTTTTCTAGCGTGTAGCCTCTTTCTTTTCGTAGTCGTCGGAAGTTTTCAGGGAAATTGTGTTCCATGATTCTTATATACAAGGTTCTTAAACTTCTTACAATATAGAAAAAAAAGAGGCTGCCCATTATTTTACACCCAAACGCTTCATTGAACTGGCCGTTCTCGATTGCTGTTCCTCGTTTATCGCAGCCATTTCAATTCGCGCTTCTGCTTCAGGATTAACTTGGTTTATTACGGTTTCAAACTTTGAATCGTAACGATGAAACCCAATAGACAAGTAACCAGACACAGCCAATCCAGCCAGCACATAGAAAATTCCCCCACCAAAAATAAATACATGATAACAAAACATTCCTAGTTGTCGTTTAGTATCTTCCATTTTTCGCCTCCTGTTGTTTAAGACCAGCCTGATTGTTTAGTTCCTTCACAGGACTAATACCTATCTCAAACCGCCAGCCCGTTGAACTTGCACAACCGCTTAATGTGCTCAAAATCAAAACCCATAAAAACAAACCGCCAATTATTCCTAATCTCATATAACCTCCAAGTTGTTAAAAAACGGGTGGGCCAAACGCGATTGAGCTTACGACACTAAATCCCCCACCCGGATGCAAAGCCAACCTTTACACCATAGACCACCCCGTAAGATGGTCTAGCTGTTTAAGCAGCTTCCCTGTTAATTAACTCCCAATCTTGTTTTGGAAGTTCAATAATACGGCCTCCAATTCTTTCAAGGTCAGTCGAGCGGTCATAACTATCAACGTCTTGAGCCATTCTTGTAATAGCGTTGGCAAGCCCGTAGCGTGATAAGTCGCCATCTCTAAAGAGATATTTAAGGATACCGTTGTTTTCCCCTTCAGTGAAGTTGAATCGCTTCTGTGCTACTTCAACAACCTTAACAGGTTCGCTGCTTATTTTATCGTTATGTGCTGCATTAAAAGCATCAACGTGGCGTTGAAACATAACGGAATCAAAACTTGCCATAATGACATCTTGAACTTTCATCCAAAAAGCTCTGTCGTCTGCTTCTCTAGTTGAGTCACGGAAGTATTCTTGGGCTTGTTCTAATGCATCGTGGCCTTTGCCAATATGCGTTCTCTTCATTTGCGCATCATTAATAATCATCCCATTCAAACAGCCAAGTTTAAAAAGCAACGGGTCAATCATTAATCGCCCATCTCCAATTTCGCTGTTTGATATAATGATACCGGCTTGTACGACATCACCAACACATTTAAATTCCAGTCGGTCGGTAACTGCTTTTATATATAAACGACGCTCGGTGACTTCACAGCTTTCAATTCTACAACCAGCCTTTGTTATTACTGGCAGAGCTACTTGCAAAAGGTCAAAGTTATCAAGTGGCCGATATCTATTCGACAACAAAGCTCGTGCATTACCATCTAATGTGCGAAGCATGTTTTGTTTTTCTTGCGCCTTTAGCCAATGATTAATGTTCTCATCCAATAAAGGGGAAGCACTAGCGCGCATCTTGTCATAGTATTTCTTTGGTATATCCAATCGGCTCGCAAATTGGTCGTGGCAATTTTCGGTTAATGGAAAATCCCCTGCCCCTTCGAGAGTCACAATCGTTGCCTTTTCTTCTGTTTTCACAGTCATGGCGGTTGTGGGTGCCAAGAAGTCTCGTTTCACGTTTGCTTGTCTATCCAATTCAACAGCCAGTTCTGTTAATGTTTTACCCGTTTTCATATCGCGTTTCCTTTTAAAATCCATCATTAGTGATGGGCTGACCACCCGAAGATGGTCAACTCAGCATTAAAATGAATATTCCCCATAAAGCGCTTCGATTGAATCCTCAACCCAAACGCCGTAGTTCATATCTTCAAGAAAGTATTCAACCGCTTCACATGGTTCTGTTTGTTCCTCGAAAGCAACGTGCCAGTCCCAATCGCCTATGCAGTCAGCAGTAAGGCCGGTTTTTGAAAGAAGGATTTTGTTTATCATCATCATGTATGTTTCAAAGTGTCGCATCATCGTTTGGTTCCTTTTAAAAAAATCGGGATAATTCCCAACCCTTGAGTATACTGTAATACAGATATGATACATTTGTACAGTAAAAAGATTCAAAAGGTTAAAGAATTATCCCAATAATATTAATAGGTTATGAATTACGCTCTTTTTCTGCCCGTATTTTCGCCTTTTCCAACGGGGTCAACTCGACCTCCTTCTGTATTGGCACCTCAATAACGGTTCGTTCTTCGTGCTCTATTGTTTTTGGTTCCTCGGTTTGTGCTGATTGCATTGGCATATTGATCGCAAGGTCTACAACTTTCCCGTGTTCTACGATTTCACCTTCCACAATGTTATCGTATTCAACCGCATCGGATAGCTCGGATGATTTCGGAATCAACTTCAGGGCCTGTTTCAGCGCTGTTTTCTTCCACATCCAATCGACATCATCTGGCCCACCGTTCCAAGGTGAATCAGGTTTTTTCGCTCCCTTTGAACGTGCCTTGATGCCGTTAATGAATCTGGGCGAAAGAACGGTAATCTGGTAATCGTCATACCGAGTCTTGATAACGCAATAGACCGCAACCCGTTTTGCTTTTGTATGGTCAATATCCAAGTCAGGAATATGCTCGAGCACTGGATTTCTTCCTTCTTGGTATTTGAAGTATTCACCTTCCCAGACAACGCAAGCGTTTAGCGATTTAATGAATCCAGAATTGTAGCAGAGCTTTACAAGCCCCTGATACATCGGCATGAATGTCGCAACGCCAGCAAAAGGAACGTAAGCGCACTCCTGCATTGGCCCCGGATATAGTTTCATTTGAAACGATGTCAAAACGCACGATGCTATTGAATCGAAAGTACATTCCAAGAGCTTCGGCGACTTGCTGAGAGTATTCATACAAATCACGAAGAGCTTTTCTGCCTCTTCTTTCGTTGATGCTAGGGCCACCAATTTGGGAAAATGCTGTGCTTTCCATTTATCAAGTAATCCTTGAATACCTAACGGGGTTAGTTTCCCCGTCCGGTCTGATATGGCTCCAGCTAATTGTTTGTTTTGGTCGTTCATTTCGTCACCTCTTTAACTTTGAAAAGTGTATAGCTTACTGGCTTTGTCGTGTATGGCTCTTTCTTTACGGTTATTGCTTGCAACTTAAAGTTCTCAGATACCGCTTCGTTTGCATCCTCCATGTATTGAAGAAGTCTTGCTTCGTAGCCGTCCTCGATCTCCTTGATGGATTTAACGGTTTTTTCGTGCGCTAGCCTATCAGCTTTAATTTTCAGATATTCCGTAATCATGGGTTCAATATGGTCGGGCAATTTAATTGTTTTTTCTTGTCGCTCCTTTATAAGCATTTCAAGAACCTTTTTATCCCCAACACCAGCAGACGGCGGTATGTCCTTTTTCACGAACTCCATGAACTGCATAGCGGCATCAATTGCCTGATTATACACTTCGGGGCTGTATTCAATTCTTGGGGTTTTAAACTCCTGAGCAATCGAACCAATATTGACGGCGAGATATCCAAATTTTAATCCCGTAATGCCTAACTGCCATTGAACCTGTAATTGTTCTGGGAAAGGGATTTCTCCGTCCCAATATTTAGCCTGATACGCAGCTTTATTTTTACACTCAAGAATACCTTTTTCACCGTTTTCAATAATCCAATAATCCGGTGATGCCGTTGCCCATTCATATTGGTCGGACTGATACATACAATCAGCCTTATCAATTCCAATTCCAGTTTTACGTTCAAAAAACAACGCAATCGGATGCTCCATAACGGTGCCTAAAAACGTGGCATCATTACCCTCGAACGGGGGCACTTTTCCTGTTTTTTCAGCCCATAATTCCAACGGGCTTTTGTATTTATTTAATCCGCAAACGGTCGCAATTTCCGACGAGCCAATTGTGGTTTCTTTCAATTTCAGCCAATGGGCTCTTTGATGTGATATATTATCGAGTATCAAGACCATAATTAATTCTCCTATTAAAGGTGTTTACATATACAGCAGTATAATATAAGATGATAACAAATGTATATATTAAAAGGAGATTATTTCTATGAGGCGAGAATTAAAATGTTTCGATGATTTATGCGATTTTGCTGGTAACGGCGCTCTTTTAGCCGGGCATTTAAACGTACATCAATATACTATGGATAGATGGAAAAAGAACGGGATTCCTTATAAATACCTTAAACAAATCACAGAGATATGTAATGTTTCTTTAGCTGAGTTAATGCACCTGAATAATCAAATCGTTGCGAAAAACGTAAATAAATAGGGGGTTTTGTGGGCAAATTGCCAGCGTTTCAGTTCTACCCCGGCGATTGGAGAAAAGACCCGGGAATACAGTCGCTTGATTATTTTGATAGAGGTGTTTGGTTTGAAATCATGTGTTTCATGCACGAGTCTACGGAGCGAGGCGTTCTGCTTTTAAACGGTAGACCTATGACGGATGACTCACTTGCTAGACTACTTGGTTTGGATAACCAAAAATTGAGCAGTACGTTAACTAGGCTTATGGAGTCAGGTGTCGCACACAGAAGGGACGATGGGGCCATTTTCAACCGCCGTATGATTCGAGACGAACAGATACGTTATATTCGAGCTGAGGCGGGAAAGAGAGGTGGTAACCCTAATTTGCTTAACCAAAAATCAACCACCCAGGTTATCCAAAAACCAACCCCTTCATCTTCATCTTCATCTTCATCTTCGGATAATATAAAGGAAAAAAAAATGTTTAACAGAAAAAGACCAAAGCACGAACAGCCGTATCGAGAATATTTAGAAACCGATTTTAATTTTGGACCCAAATGGAAAGCTGGCGGTAAACAGGCTTTGAAGCGTTGGGTCGAATACAAGAGTGCATTGGGTAAGCCCTGTTTGAGAATTTCTTACCAAGCCCACGTCGATAAGTATTTAAACGATCCTAGACGTTTTAATGACCTTGTAGACCGCGCAATACGCAAAGGATGGCAAGGCATAAACGAAGAGATACCGTTTGGAGACGCGCCTACCCACCAAGGTTTAATTAAAACACCTACCCCTAGGGCTTACCATCTACCGAATGGAGATAATGAGCTGGTGAAGCAGCCAGCGATTTCAGAGGCAGAGAAAATAGAGGCCAGAGAGTTAATCAGAAAACAGTTCCCGATGGCATATGAATCAGAAGAATAAATCAACAAAGGATATTCGATGAATCAATTAGCCTTCGTAATACATCCAACAATCAAAATGGAATCGCTCGGGGAGAAAATGCTTTGGCTAGCAACCCTTCAACGGGCAATGCTGGATTACTTATCTCCTTTAAAAGGCCCTGAGTGGTTACACCACAGAATCACAGCCCGATTATGGTTTAATTGCAAATACCACGGAAAGCCCCCTATAGGCTCCTTCGAATGGGTCTGCGATAATCTCGACCTATGCCCCACAAGAATCAGAAATTACGTTTTCAATCAACCACTTTCCCAAACACCAAACCCCAATTACTATAAGTCCAGATACTCGGAGTGGTTTAATTTTCTATTCGACGATGATAATCGAGCTCCGAGATACGCTTTTAGGCGGGATAAATAACGGGGGTATAAAAAAATGAAGGTCGAACAGTTTCCGATTGATGACTTAATTCCGTACGAAAAAAACAATAGAACTCATCCACCAGAGCAGATAAACAGGATAGCAAATTCAATTGCAGAATTTGGCTTTAATCAGCCAATTGTAATAGATGAGGGGAATATTATCCTAGTCGGCCACGGCAGATATGAAGCTGCCGTTAAACTTGGGCTGAATAAGGTTCCTGTCGTGAAACTTACAAAGCTTACAAAGACACAAAAGAAGGCATATAGGATTCTAGACAACAAACTTCAGGGCGATTCGACATGGGACTTCGGTAACTTAGAGCTAGAACTTAGTGACCTTGAAGAAGATGGGTTTGATTTATCAACTTGGGGGTTAACTGACTTAAAGCGATACTTTGGCGACCCCGTCGAAGGTAATCCACTAGATGAATACAAAGATATGCCAGAATATATTTCGGAGGATGATACGGCGGTACAAAAGATTATAGTTCATTTTCTAAGTCGCGGCGACGTTGAAGACTTTGCCGAGCTCGTAAAACAAAAGCTAACCGAAAAGACCAAGAGTATATGGTTTCCAGCCATTGCAACCAGAGACCTTAAACAAACAAGAGTTGAGGATGACGAGTCCTAGATATCCAATATACGTAATAAGTAAGGGCCGATGGGAGAGCCGGCTAACAAGCAAGACCCTCGAAGGCATGAAGATTGATTATCGAATAGTCATAGAGCCGCAAGAGTTCGACGAATACTCGAAAGTTATAAGTAAAGATAAGATATTAATCCTGCCCTTTAGCAACTTAGGTCAAGGCTCAATACCAGCACGAAATTGGGTTTGGCAACACTCAATCCTTGAAGGACATAAACGCCATTGGATTCTTGACGACAATATTCGACACTTCTATCGACGACTTCAAAACACAACGGTCGTCTGTAAAAGCCCTGCCTGCTTTAGTTCTATAGAAGATTTCGTTGACAGATATACAAACGTTGGCATAGCTGGAATGCAGTACAAGATGTTCGCTCCCAATAGAGCAAAGAAGCCACCGTTCACTTTAAACACTCGCGTCTATAGCTGCATTTTACTTGATAATTCTATTCTACATAGATGGCGTGGGCGCTATAACGAAGATACGGATTTAAGTATTAGAATATTAAAAGACGGTAATTGCTCAATTTTATTTAATACTTTTCTATGCGGTAAAAACGCTACCATGAGGATGAAAGGCGGCAACACTGACGAGCTTTATAAACAAGATGCAAAGTTCGATGGTCGCTACGAAATGGCCAAAAGTCTCTATCTTCAACACCCTGAAATTGTAGAAATCAAACGAAGATGGGGAAGATGGCAACACGTCGTGGATTATAGGCCATTTAAAAACAACAGGCTTATAAGGCGAAAAGATATTGTGATTAAAGACCAAGTTAACGAGTACGGTATGAAGCTCGTTGGCGCTGAAAACCTAGAGTATAATAATGGCAAAAGTAGGTAGAAAACCACACAAACCAACAGATGAAAACAGGAAGATGATTGAAAAGATGTCTGCTGTTGGGATTGACCAAGAAAGCATTGCCAAAGTTATGGGAATGTCTGTCGAAACATTATTTAAATACTATAAGCCAGAACTTGAAATGGCATCAACCAAGGCAAATACCAGCGTTGCGGGAGCGTTATACAGAAACGCTATCGGCGGCAATGTAGCAGCTCAGATTTTCTGGTGCAAAACTCGTATGGGCTGGCGAGAAAAGAGCGAGGTCGAACACACCGGGAAAGATGGCGCGCCGCTTCTGGCAGTCATTAGGGAATACAACCCGAAAGAAAAATGAAAGAGTCCGAGATTCTTTTACCCATCTGGAAGCCTAAGCAAAAACTTCTATGGGAATCTAAAGCTACAGAACTCTTAATTGCTGGTGACACAAGGGCCGGGAAATCATTTTTTATCCGTAAAGCCTACATCCTTTGGTGCAGTCAGATACCGGGCCTACAATGCGATATCCTGCGCTTAAATTATGACGATGTGATTAACAACTACATGAACGGCGAGACATCGTTTCCGCAGTTACTTAGACAATGGGAAAAAGACGGCATTGTTAAGATAAACGAAAACGAAATCATCTGGCAAGAAACCGGCTCTCGCATCTCCTTAGCCCATTGCGCCGATGATAAAGTTGCTAGAAAACATCAAGGAAATGCCGTCCACGTTCGAACCGTTGATGAGTCAGCGCAATTACCAGAAAACAGACTTAGAAGCCTAACCGGTTGGATTACCCTATCCGATGAAATGCAGCGCCGAATACCCGAGAAATGGCGCGACCAGTTTCCTAAAATGTTTCACCTTACGAACTTTGTTGGTCCCGGCATGGGTTACTATAGAAGAGGCTTTTTAGAGCCGCGAGAACCGTTTGAAATCGAGCAAGTCGGGCAATTTAGACGGCAATACATTCCGATGTACTTAACCGATAATGATTCAGAAGATGCCGCTAAAACTATCGCTCGTATCAAAGAAGCATATCCAGACCCGATGGTTCAAAAGGCCCTGCTTGAATGTGATTGGCGCTCGATGGCTGGAGATTTCTTACCCGAATGGAACGAAGAACGCCACGTTGTGCCAGACTTTATACCGCCTCCCCATTGGTTTCGGTTTCGAGGCCTTGACCTTGGATACGCCGAACCATGCTGCACGTTATGGGCTACCGTTTCCGATGGTGAGCCGTTCTAT
>Ga0208147_1000574_pt1 | contig 12775 bp, 20 predicted proteins | sample DEB3_08_DNA_FD_184520 | JGI IMG/M metagenome (GOLD analysis project Ga0208147, IMG submission 184520) | Aqueous microbial communities from the Delaware River and Bay under freshwater to marine salinity gradient to study organic matter... | ecosystem: Environmental > Aquatic > Marine > Coastal ... | reverse complement strand
GCCTGCTTCTCGAAGTAATTTATTTACTTTTGCCATGTCTATGCTCCGTATTGATATGTAAGTGGCTGCGCAGGAGAAGGACCTGCAATTTTTTCAATAGTAGGATAACGATTTGTCAAGCGCCCAGTTTCATCGCGTTCCGGCGTACCAAAAATATAAGACAATCTTTCTTGTTCAGGTGTCATTACACGATGAGAAGCAATAAGGTTTTGTTTTAACATGTCACCAAAAGCTTGGGGACTGCGGATTCCAAGTGCTTTAGCCTGGTCAGCAGCTCTTTTATATTCTTTACTTGTAAACCCAAGGCCCTGTTGCCCGTAAAGAGATTTAGCAACATCAGAAAAAGTTTCACGAGTGTAATCAATTGGTTTTCTGTAACTTCTTTTGAGATGTTTAAGAGCAAATTCAGGATTAGAATAAATATCTTTTTGAGATTCTAAATAAGCTTCCGCAGCGCCGCGATTGCCGCTTTGCACCAAATTTTTAAATTTAGCCAGAGCAGCTGCTTTCGTTGCTCTACTTGCTTTAATGCGATCTAAACCATAATCTATAAAAGCTTGTTCGGTTTCAGTTGGTTCATATTCTGGTGCTTCTGCGCCACCGAATAAACCACTTCCTAAACCAAGAAGGCCGCCTATTGCAGCTCCAACGCCAGGAAAAATTGCGTTGCCGGCAGCAGCACCGGATAAACCTCCTCCTATTCCACCCGCCCAATCAATGGCCATGTACTTACTTAAACCTTTGTTTTTATTTTAACTGACTAGATTTATTAAGAAACAAATGCATCAAATGCAGACTTTGCGTTACTAAGCCCGTATTTCCCAGCCAATTGACGCGAAAAGGGATCATTAACTTGAAACTTAGGCGCCCACTGCGCTACGCGCATCTGGCGCTCAAGATCTGATTCAGCAGCGTGATAATCACGACCAGTGCCAATATCCCCGAACAATCCTGCCGTTTGTTGCGCTTGAGCCATCGACGATGCTGTATTACGCATCGCACTTTGACCCAGGAACATATTGGCAAGATTTAACATGCCACCAATTTGGCCCATGCTAAGACCACCACCTGCGGCCGCTGGCGCAGGATTATTCATGAAATTCATTTGGTCCCAAACAGAACCACTATTAAAGGGACTCCCGACAGCGTATGGAGATTGGGACATGATACTACCTAGGCGAGGATGTTGTACTGACGAGCGACTTGTGCAGGACGCCCTTGCGTACCTTCACGAATTAAGTTAAAGGTAGGCTCAGCAAATGTAAATTTCTGAGCCATAGCATCTTGCCATCTCTTGGGAAGATCCATGAAACCTTTGAACAGATGACCTTGCATCGCACGTTGCTGAGCAGCATCAGCGATACGATTCATGGTTCCTTCATAAATACGAGAGCGCTGTTCAATAACACGTGGATCATTCTCGAACAAATCACGCATTAATTGATAACGTAACGATTTGTCGTATGGGGTTATTTCTTCTTCTTTGCCATCTTTAGTTTTGGTTTTACCAAACATCTCTTGCATGAAAGGATTGTTATAAATTTCACGCAAGATATCGGCCTGGCTGGTTAATCCAGCAATTGGGATTGGTTGCGTCTGCGGAACTTGTGGAGCAAAGATTGTACCGAGACCAAGAGGGAGTTGTGCCATTGCTTTACTCCTTAGAAACTAATGTTAGGAGCTTGAAGCACTGAATTGGCATAAGGCGCAGCAGTTAGTGCAGTCCGCAAGTTTGCACCTGCTTCTGCTTGGCTGCCAAGAGCAAGTTTACCTGCTGTTGCAACAGTACCAAGCATTGCATAGTTTTGACCCATGCTTGCAATTAACGCTTGCTGACGAACCAGCTCGTTGCGCTTTGCTTGTTCAATAATTGGTTGTTGACGTTTTAAAATTTCAAGATCAAGCTCGGCTGCATTACGGCCAAGCTGTTGTTGGGTTTGAATGTATAACTGAGCAGTGCGGGCATCCATACCAGCAATTGCTTCATTGATCTTTTCGGCTTGTGCAATCTGTTCAGATAAACCGGCTTCTTTACCAGCGATTGGTTCTCCTTTGCCAATACCAAATGGCAACTTACCACTGGTCTTAGCTTTCTCGGCTACGTCCCCAAGACCGGTACCAGCAGCAGCAGCACCCATAGGAATTAAGTAGCCAGCCGCTTTTGCAATAGGATTAGAAGAAGCACGTAAACCACCCGTCAAAGCCGCAGTTACTTTACCGGCGCCATAAGCACCAGCAGCACCGGCGGCAGCAGATAAGGGGCGCCCTTCAATAATCTCTTGAATAGCAAAACCAGCGGCGGGAAGAGCAACCGCACCGCCAAGCAAGTTGCGACGATCAAACAATGCATTCCGCAACTGTGCACCAGGAACTTGACCTCCTCCCCCTGGAGCACCAGTGACAAGAGCTGTACCACCACCTCCTCCGCCGCCACCACCACCAGTTACACGACCACTGCCAGCACCTGAGCCACGGCCACCACCACCTGTCGTAACATTACCCCCCTCTGGAGCGTAATTACCGGTAATACGTGGATCAAGATTGGTTTCAGAGCCAAGGCCAACAGCTTGTGCCATTCCTTGGCCCATGCCTTGAATCCTGTTCAAGAAATCCCCAAACAATCCTTGTCGTTGCTCTTGATAGTAACGAGAGGCTGGACCACGGCGAGAATAAGCCTGTTCCTCGCCCCCTGTAACGTTTGCCATATTACAGCTATGTTTTATGAGATAATTCTATCACTGCATTTCTTGTTCATATTGTTCCAATGTTGGTAATTGTGGTCGATTGGCACGTGCAATTACTTCATTGATAGCCGTACCTGTTAACGCACCTGCTGCAGCACCAGCAATTGCACCGGCAAAGCCACGCCTTGTCAAACCTTTCGTAAAACCTGGCGTTGTCTTGACCGTTGAAACGTCATCTGCAATGCCAGGGAGGCCTTGTTGTACAACCACTGACTTACCAGCTTTAGGTGCACGCAATGCAAGCGATGCACCTGCAAGTCCACCAAGGGCCGTCGCTGCAGAAGCAATATTAACCGGGTAACCAAGCATCCTTAACTCTGGAACACCCTCTAAGTTTTCTGACGTGTATTTAACGAGACCAAATAAACCTTTGTCTTGATAATAGTTCTTCATAAAATTAGCATAACGCTCAGGCGTTAGATCGGGAATATCTTCTTTTGCTGTTTCGTACTTCAAAGGGCGACCTTGACGTTGCAAAAAGAAACGTTCAAATAATTCTTGAGCCGGTTGTTGTGTTTCGCGACGATCTTCTGAGCCTTCTTCTGCGTATGATTGCGCATATCCCTTAGGTCTAAACATTTCACCGACATTAGTAATGTCATAAGTACCCGCAAGGGCTGTAGCTGGTACAGTGATGCCTAATGCCATTAAACCAGTCTTTTGTTTACCTAATTCTTTATATGCTTCAGGACCCACAGCAGTTTCAAGGGTTCTATCAACTGCTTTATCAAGAATTGCTAGGGGGTGGTTATAACGCCAGTAAATGCCTCGCGTACCGTCATTGGCAATGTCAGTAAGGAGACGAGCCCCAAAGGCACCTGCGGCTTGCACAGGTGTTTCCTTCAGGGAAACACCAAGATCCTTTAACTCCTTGTGGTATTTACCACGGAGATTTAAAACTGTTGGATAAATTTCTTCGGCACGCTTTGTGGCTTCTGCGCTTTTAGCTGCACCGACTGCAAGATTAGTGCCTAAATTATTTAAAAAGTTTTGAAATTGATTCATATTAAACACCAACAATATTTGCCATATCAGCCTGGATGCCAGCTAAATTAAATTGATTTGGACGATATAGCTCTTCTCGCAATGCAGCGGATATAGGAAGAGTTTGCTCAAGGCCTTGCATCTGGAACATCGTATTAGGCGAATAGGCATTTTTTACGGCCATCCGATTATTTTGTGCTTGCTCAAGGCGCTTGGCTAAGGCTTCATTTAATAAGTCACGTTGCATATTTTGTTGTAAAATTTGTTGCGTTTGAAGCATATCGGTAGAAGTAGTTTGCCCGCCCATTAATTTATCGGCAAGCATAGGGGTTACAAAAATAGAAGCCGCAATATTCAGTGGTGTTTCTAATTTGCTACTTCCTGGTTGAATAATTTCTTTTCCTGTTTTTGTATCAATTAAACGCATAGGTGTTTTAGGACGCAAAGCACGTACGCCGGTCAACATTGTACCAGAGACGCCTGCATCTAAAAGCCCGTAAAGAGCTGCATCTTTAGGTGAAGCACCGCCCATCAAAGCTAGTCCACCAGTCATGCCTCCACTCATTAATGCACCAGGGAGAGCATCTTTGGCTGCATTAAGTAACCCTTGAAAAATAGCGCCTCTACCAGCCATTACATTCTTTTTCTTTTATTATAAATGTTACGTCTTTGGTTCCTTATTATTCTTTTTAAATGTTTGTTCTGAATCTTCTTTGTCTCCTTTAAGTAATTGGGCAACAGATAGATTACCTTCTGCTTCGTTCTCTGCTTTTTTCTCAGCAGTAGCCATTAAATAGCCTTTTGGATCTGGGTTGGAAGCACGTGGCATTGGGTTGCTAATACGATCATCAGGCTTAAGCGTGGGACTAAGAGCATACATATCTCGCCAAACGTCGTTAAAACCAGGCTGCTCTTCGGGACGTTGTTTTGTTAACGCACGTCCAACATTAAAGTCATAATCCTCTTTACGATTAAATCGACCAATACCAGCAAAAACTTCTAGTTTTTGTGCATCATCGCCAACGTATTGAAGACCAGGGTTAAAACGTAGTTTACGCGTTTGAATACGACGTAAAAGATCTGCGCTATCAAAGCGGTTTGGGGTCCAAGGAGCTGTGCCACTGTCTGCTTTAGCAGCAAAAAGATCATCAAAATTTAATTGACGCTTTTTAGCAAATACATCCTGTGTGTAATTAATGTATCTGCCTAGCTCAAGGCGATGATCTTTTGCCATCAGTCTTCTGTTTTACTGGCATCTTTTTTCTTCTTTAACCCTACCAGGGTTTGACGCAACCGTGCTTGCTTCACGGTTTTTTCGTCATATTTATCTGGATTAGCAAGGACATTTGCCTGGAGCTGAGCGGAAGTAATTCCCTTCTTCTTGGCTTTGGCAATGAAGGCGCCTTCCTTCATGTCCATGCCTTGGATCCACTTCTTGTCTTTCTTTTCTTTTTTCTTTTCAGCCATGATCAACGACGACGGCGTTTACCGGAACGACGACCTGCTTGTGCCATCAATCGACTCATTTGATTAGAAAGCATCTGATCGTCAATTGTAAATTTCTCTGTTGTTCCAGGTGGTTCTACTTTAGCACGTTGGGCTTGACGAGCCGTTAATTCCATATCAACATCAAGCGGTGCCTGGGGGCCTCGTAATGCACTCTCAATGTCACTGCCAATTGTTTCACCAAAATCATACTCGGCAATAGTTTGTGCAATTTCTTCTGCAGGAGAAGGACGATCCATCGCCTGAAGAGCACGCCTACCCTGGGACATAACAGGACCAACACGCGCTTGCTCTCTAGAGCCACGGAGGAAGGTGGCTGCTTGCCTGCTTAACTCTGCTGGATCAGCTCCAAGTTGATTAGAAAGATCTAAGACAGCTTGATTAAAGGCTGCAGTGCGCATTGGCTTTCCTGACGTTTGTGTGTAATCAAGAACAAATGCGGCAAGGCGTTTACCGCCAACAACTTCTGGAGCAAGCTCACGCGTCATCGTTTGTCCAGTGCCCTTGAGCTGCGTTACAGCACGCATCTCACCACTAGACGGATCTCGCATTTCAGTCTGTACAACTTTCTGAATAGGTAAATCAGTTAATTGAACACCGCTGGGAACATTGCGACGTGGACGTTCAGACTTCCTTGCGCCCAGTCCGTAGCGCTCTCCTAAACCAAGATCTTCTCCTGGTTCTTGCATCCGTACACGTGACTTCTCAGAAGTTTGAGCCAGGGTATTTGCAATGGTAAGAGCTTCACGCAGCACAGGGTTTTTACTTGGGCCGCCCATGAACTCAAAGCCTTTTTCTCGACCTAAATAAAGAGCGTCATCAATAACTTTGATGCGTTGACCAGTGATTCCCTCTAAAGCGTTATTGACACCTTGCAGGAAAAGATAGTTATTTTTTGCCGTTAAACGAGTGTCAGATGGATCAAGAGTAGTAGATGCTACCTCCAAGTTTGTGTCGCCAAGGCCAAGCATCTGAGCGCGTGTTTCTCCCGTCTCTTTGTCGACATACGTTTTGTTTTCGGGAACCAAATAACGAGTCTGTTTAAAGTACTTGGCACCTTCTTGTCCCTGCTCGTCAATTAAAGTATGTTCTTGAATGAGCGGCTGCCCGCGCATTGGCATGCCCTTGGGATCGCGTACAATTGAACCTGTATTATCTTTAACAAACGGAGACAGGAGTTGATTACGAATGGCTTGAGAAAGAGTTACATCAGAAACAATAGTTTCTCCTTTGGGATTGCGGCGAACAACTTGATCAACCACAAGGTTTGGATTTAATGCAGTCTTAACAAGTTTGTTGCCACGGGCAGTGACTTGTACTTCAAGATTTTCACCTTTTTCTAAAGCATTAATTCGAGATTCTGTTCCTGTAATTAATTTTGCATTGACGTTGTTTGCAAGGCGATTATAGGTATTAGTTGCTTCATGTACAGATGTAAAGTTTTGACCTGTTGCGGGGTTAGTAAACAAGAAATTACTATAGTTTGGATCAGAACTTAAATAAGTTTCCAGGCCAGGATTCGCTTTTAACATCAGCGGATCCACGACAAGATAAGGACTATCGTTGCGAGAAAGCTTTACGTTACCTTTTTCCAAGGCATCGTAAGGATCACGGAATAAAGGCCGTGGTTGCACACTCAAATCAGTATCTTTTCCTCCGCGGGCACGCTCAAGCATGCCTTGGATTTCCTCATTTGTTTCTGTTGGTTTTAAACCTAATTCTTTTCTGCGTTGCTGAATTGCTTTCCAGTTTTCAGAAGATATCTGCCTGGTTCCCGTAGAGCCAAGCTCTTTAAGACCGCCAATGGCATAGTCAACCCCCTGCGTTTTATTGATATCTTCAGGACCAGAGGCGCTAACACCTGGTAAGCCAACAAAACCGGCTACATCTTCACGCGGCACAAAAGCAACTGCTTGGCCAACCTCAGCGCCAATGCCTGTACCAGCAACAGCTTCACTTGACTGCGTCGCACCGATATCCGACTTTCTAATTAAAGTCTTAGTATCAGGATCAAAGAAAAGAGGTTCTAAATCGCTACGTGTCCTACGGCTAGAAGTCCTAGGTCCCGAAACCGAAACAAGCTCTTCTCCTCCCTTCCTAGAAATTGAAACAACTTGTGTGGGCATTGACTCAGTGCCCGTATAACCAAAGCCTTTGGTACTTGGCGGCTGATACTCGCCAGCCATGCCACCACTAATAAGATAACGTTTAACAGAATCAGCGTCATCAAATTTAAGTACGTTTTCTTTAACATGCTGCGTAACAACACGATGGATGTCAGGATCAATCTCAATATCGTTGAAATTACCTGTGCTTAATGCACGTGCCGTAGAAGAGGAAGACATGCCCTCTCTTAACATGTTGGCAAGTTGACCAGGGAAAACTTTTTCGTCCCCCAGGTTTTTAGCAAGTATTTCTTTATTTAAAAGGCCAGATTCATCAAATAAAATCTCTTCCCATTCTTGAGTGATAGGTGCAGGCGATTGATTTTGTTTGCGCTGTTTTGCTTCTCTAAGTTTTTGTGCGGCAAGTTCGCCCGCAGCAGCACTAACCTCCCCCTCTGGGACCATACTGAAACCTTCTGGTAGCGGCGCATCAGTCTCTGCAAGTCCCAGGGTGGCCCTTGCCTTATTTAAAGCAAGTTGACGACGTGTCTTGTTGCGATTTAATTTGGCAACCATTGAGTCACCAACGGGAAGCACGGAGCCAACCGCACTTGTTAAAGGAGAATCTTCACGTTCAAAAACAATTGGTAAACTAACGGGCGATGTTCCGCCAGTACGCGTAGTATCGATATCAACTTGTACTGCACGATTAATTTTTAAATCTTGTTGATCAAGTCCCGTATCAACTGCTTCTACAGCTTGACGAGAAATATCATTAATTTGTCTTTGTTGTAAAGATGTTAAATCTGGAATTTCACGTGTTAGTTGCGACAAAAGAAAATCAGAAGTACTGACGCGACCCTCAGGTAAAGACTTGAATACAGGCGTAGATTTAGGCTGTGTTTGTTGCGTTGGAGATGTGATCGGTTGTTTTGACGGCGGAGGAGTTGAAGCTGTTGCTCTAGCGGCATCGGCCCTAGTTTTCATCTCTCTGGCTGCGTTCATATCAACTTCAGAGATGTTGAGCGGACCTTGGGTTACGCCAGATTTCCCAGATTCTTTAGGAAGATTGGCTCTACCCAGTAATTTACGAATACCATAAGCTGCGCCGCCAGCAGCAGCGGCTAAACCTAAGCCAATACCTACCGAGAGCGGGTCAACACCACCAGACTGGTCCTGTTTAAGTTGATTGCGCCGGAATTCAGCTACCTGTGGCGCTAATTCTGCCTTTTCCTCCGGATCTTCGGGGTACGGAGTCCCAGTGGCACGGCTGTAAGCGGCAAAATCAGCAGGGGAAAGCGCCATTTGGAATTTATGAGCTATAAATTTCTTGTTATTTGTATTTTAACGGGGATAATTTAGAAAAAGCTGCGTACGTTAGACTATTACTAAAGAAAAACGTTAAACACTTGGGGAAATACAAACATGCACCCTAAGAATCGCATGGAAAAAGCAATTGCTCTGGAAGCAATTGCCGATGTAGCCGAAAAGATGGAGCAATCAGGTGCCAGTGGGGTAGATGTGGCCGCATTTACGTCTGGTGCACGGCAAAAACTTGCGGAAGAACGTCCAGATCCAGAGAAATACGCCAAAGCAGCTACGTCTGCCGCCAAGTGGAGCAAGGCAAACGCCTAAAAAATAACGTCAAGTAAATAAATACACAGCCGGGGCTAAATACCCCGGCATTTTTGTCTGTATTTTTGGGCAAAACCTTTGGTATGACTACAAATTTTAGTTGTTATGTACACCTTGATACCAAAAACCGGCTCTATAGGGGTCAAAAAAGGGAAAAAATTTTACTGGCGCTTCTCCAATACCCCACGCGTAGTGAATTGCGTATAGAAAAAAAGAAAGGGTGGGTGGGTTGAGAAAGTATCGGGGGCTGCGCATCCGTAACAACGCAGGCAAACGTTATTCAATTGGAGTTTAGTTCCATGGCAACAGTAGTGCAGACGATTAGCAACGCTGAGATGATCACACGTCTTGGTTATGCGGCAGGAATGCTGCGTTACCACAAGAAGGTTGTGATGAAGCCAGGCGTTCTCCGCGCTAGCGGATGGAAGCCGAGCGATGTCATCAAGTTCCTGTTAGAGGAGCTTTATGCAATGGAAGCGATTGTTGATGAAGGCTTTGGTGATGAAGTGATTTGGAAGGTGTGGATCACACGCCGACCCGAAGATCACTGCTTCGTTATTGAAGCTAGCAGCCGCTGAGTGTTATTTCTTCCCCTGGTGAGAGCCAGGGGTTTACATAGCCCTCAATCCCTACCTGTTTACCGTACAATCCCTAGCAATTCATAGGTATTTATACCCACCACTAGGTATTTATACCTCGCGCGCGACCGAGATTAGGCTCTGCTACAGGGGCTGTCTTACAGAACAGTTGTGCAAAATACCCGACTTAATTACTCGGGATTAACCGTCAAGCTGGACGTTAAACGTAGCAGACAACTCAGGTGGTAAGTCACCAGGTGTCCTTGGCATCCACACTTCAGTGGTGTAAGCCCAAGCTATTGGAGAACATCGTGACCAACACCAACTTCAGCGTCAACGTTACTGAGCCTGAGCTGATTGACATCACTGAGATGTCTTCAGCCGAGCTTCAGGATATGTTTGACGCTAACCGGCGTAAGTGTGGCGATGAAGTCATGCTCCAGGTCCTAGACCTATTGGAGTATGGCCGTAGCCAGACACTTACTGCCGAACATCTCCAGGTCATTAAGTCCTATGTGGACGAGATGCTTGGCTGCTGACCCTGGTGGGTCACAGGGAGGTTCGATTCCTCCCTCAGATATTGCCTCCAGCGGAGATAGGCACCGCACACACGGAGACAACCCGTGATCAAAGCCGAGCACACCTTCGCTGCCGTAATTGTCTGGGCCTTTGGCTTAGGCATTCTGGCAGGTCCAGTCGCTGGTTACTTCATTGATAAGGCAACTGCCAATCAATGTCGTACACACGAGTGGCCTAAGGGGGCTGACCAGATCCATCGTGACTGGTGCATTACCAACGGCTACAAAATCTAGCTGATTCGTTAAAGCGAGTGACCAGGTGCAAACCCTGGTCCAGCACTTGCCACAATCCAGTGGCATCTACTCAACACAACATGTATTACTCCGTTCAAGTCAAGCGCAATCCTTTTGACGGCCATGACTACACACTCATAGAAGCTTACTTCCAAGGATGTGATAGGCATTACATGGCTAAGGAGGAAGCTGAAGAGTATTTGGCTTCCTTCGAGGACTGGGAACAGGACCTACTTGTCATTGACGAGTATCCCTTCTGATAGCTGGTGCGCAGCCGGGTTCAATTCCCGGCATCAGATTTGCCACAATCCCGTGGCATCTACTCAACACAACACCATGCAAACACCTGCACTGGTTTACAAGCCATCCGCTGAGAAGCAGTACCGCGTCACATGGTACGGCGGCGAATCAACCATGCTTCATTTTGAGAAGCTATGGAATACATTCGACCCCGATACCGATGCCGAATACCAGGAATGGTTGGAGCGACACGTCCGTACACTCGGCGGTGGCATCCCTAGTTCTATGAAAGAGATGCTGATGGAAATGGAAGATTATTACCATTACGGCATTGAGATAGAACAAGAATACAAGCGTCAACTTATGTGACTCTTGCACTAAGGGGCTACGGCCCTTTTCTGCAGGACTCAACATCCTGTACCTTAACTCAACTCCACATCATGACTGCACTCAACATTCGTAAGAACACAGCACAGTTACTGCTGGCAACAGCAGCTGCAGTAGAGAATGCCAAGATGCCTACCAAGGCTGGCATGGTTGAGAAGCTGAACGAGTATCGTACTCGGGCGGCGGCACTCATCATGCCCAACGACATGGCCTTCGTTATTACACCCAAGCAAGGTAACTGATTATGCAACGCAACGAATTTGCAGACGCCTGTATTGCCATGACACTTGGCATAGGTGCTGGCATGCTGCTGTCCGTTTTCGGACAGAAGTTACTTAACCAGTACTACAGGAACACATGCCACAATCATCCTGGACACAATCTTATTTACACCAAAGGTTTCCTTGGTGACACATACTATTGCATTAATGCAAAGTATGTGAACTGACTCCTGCACTTAACCCTTCCGTCAGTACATATGTACTACGACGGTGGGTTTTCTGCAGGACTCTATATCCTGCACCTAACTCAACTTAATTCACACCAACTGGAGACACATGACTCCTAAAGCTGTTGAACAATTACTGACGCAAGATGCTCGCCTGCTTGCCAGGAGAGACTCCCCTGTCATTGACCAAGAACTTGAAGAACAGCGTCAAGCTGCTCTTGAAGTCTTTTTCCAATGGCAAGATGGGATGCGTCAGTTCCAAGATCTTATGCCTTTCTGCATTGTTCTCCAACATAAAGTAGATCTCAACCGAGGGCTACTCCGTTGGGAACGCATGCACGAAGACTGACTCTTGCACTGAGGGCCTTCGGGCCTTCTCTGCAGGACTCACATCCTGCATCCACTGCATACAACACTATGCCAATGCCAATTACCATTGACAATTTAGATATTCAACAGGCGTTAAGCCTGTTTGAAATAGACAAGGACTCATATTACATTTTGTTTGAGTCCGATACTGTTTACATGGTTTGGTGTACCAAAGGTACCAAAGCCATGGAATTTATTGAAGACCACGAAACTGTTTCAATTGACGTTGCAGGCGAGTGGTTCTATGCAGAAGAACTGCCGCCTGGATTCAAACCATCTCCATTGGTTTGCACACGTTACATTCTTGCAACTAACTGACATGAAAACCATTTATTCCATGGGTAAGAGTAAGTATGTCCACATGGATTCTTACCCTGAGACACATGAGATTTGTGGAGGCAACATCTTTGTTGTCCTCCTTTCACTCCTCCTTATCTCCATCACTGGGATGGCGTTGGTGGGAGTGGATCCTACCAACATCAACCCTCAACCTAATCTTCAAAAGAACAATGAAGCTCTACGTCGCATTAATGGCTGATGCTCGTGGCTACTATTGCCACGTCCACGGGAAAGCGAATAGTTGGGATGAGTTCCACAATCAACTCGAAGACCTAGGCGTTGAAGTAGTGGAGGATCAGACCTCTGATTACGACGACTGGGATGAAGAGGAGATCTACGAAGACCTCATTGACATTGCCTACCTACGTACCCATACGGACTACGTACCCTATCCCTAGTGTCCCGTAAGGTCACCACACTACGGCTGGTACTTGCATCCTTGTATGTACCAGCTATTCTCTACCTGCATCCTACATCAATTCATGGATCCACTCAGCCAACTCGATGTGACGGCACCCGACCACGTCTCTGTCATTACCAGGGAGGGGAAGGTGACTATCTCAGTACTCAAAGACGGTACATCCGTAACCCTTGGTTTCCCTATACGGGAACCTTGGACTGATCCCTG
>Ga0208147_1000572_pt1 | contig 12804 bp, 16 predicted proteins | sample DEB3_08_DNA_FD_184520 | JGI IMG/M metagenome (GOLD analysis project Ga0208147, IMG submission 184520) | Aqueous microbial communities from the Delaware River and Bay under freshwater to marine salinity gradient to study organic matter... | ecosystem: Environmental > Aquatic > Marine > Coastal ... | reverse complement strand
CCGCAAGATTTTGGGACTTTCCAATCTAAAAGTCTCTGCTACCTGTGTGCGAGTACCGGTTCTAACCACCCATTCACTTGCTGTGCATGCCGTTTTTGATTCTGAGGTTTCCCGCGAGGAAGCCCAAAACATCCTGGCTAACGCTGCTGGTGTGAAGCTGGTTGATGATCCAGAGAATTATCAATTCCCAACCCCAGCTGATGTTGTGGGCACCGATCCAACCTGGGTGGGTCGAGTCCGTAAATCACTGGATAACCCAAAGGCGATTGATCTCTTTGTTTGCGGTGACAACCTACGCAAAGGTGCAGCGTTAAATACTGCGCAGATTGCTGAGCTAGTAGCTAAAGAGATCTAAGGGTTACTAGCGAAACTTCGCTTGGACAAAAAACTCTCTTAGGTGCAAAAGGGCTATAACCCATACCCGCAGAAACATTTAGCCAAGGCTTTCCATCTTCTTTGGTTAATCCACGGCTGCGCCAATTTGGTAAATCACAGTTGGTAGTAAGTGATCGGCTGCCACCAAACCATGGCACCCGCACCTGTCCACCATGTGTGTGACCGGCGAAGATTAAATCAATCTGGTCTTTTGCCATTCCATCTAACACTCGCGCATATGGTGCATGGGTGACGCCGATTGAGATTTCGCCACTGGTTTTACCTGCAACCTTTGCATAATCATCGAACTCCAGATGTGCATCATCGGTACCGCGCACATCAATCTTTACACCCTTTATATTTATGGAATCTCTGCGGTTATTTAGGTTGATCCAACCCCGTGCCTTTAACTCCGCATCAAACTCCTCAATCGGAAGTTTTGCGCCAAGTTTTCTACTGCCATCATCTTTTTGTAGATAGGTAAGTGGATTCTTGAACTTAGGGGCGTAGTAATCATTAGAGCCAAAGACATAAAGACCAGGTATATCGAGCAGTTCATTCAATGCATTTAACGCCACCACTGGAGCTTCATGGTGTGCCAAGAAATCACCGGTGCTGATTACTAAATCAGGTTTTAACGCCGCCCAGCTTTGGATATCAGCAATCTCTTTTTTACGACGCGGAGTTAGGTGCAGATCTGAAAAGTGCAGAATGCGGATATCACTGGCCCCAGCGGGCAGGATTGGCACTGAAACCTCACGTAGTTGATATCCCATAGGCGTGAGAAGATACCGCTATGGCTCTGAAAGAAAAACTACAGAACGATTTAACCGCGGCGATGCGGGCCCGTGACGAGGTGCGCTCCGGCACTATCCGCATGGTTTTGACCGCAATCAAAAATGAAGAGGTAGCTGGCAAAGAGGCCCGCGAACTTAGCGATGCAGAGGTAATCACGGTTTTATCCCGTGAGGCTAAGAAGCGTCGCGAGGCAGCTGAGGCTTACGATCAAGCCGGCGCTGCCGATCGTGCCGCTAATGAAAAAGCAGAGGGCAGCATCATCGCTGAGTATCTACCCGCACAGTTAAGCGAGCAGGAGATTAAGGATTTAATTGCAGCGGCGATTGCGGAGACCGGTGCATCTGGACCACAACAAATGGGATTAGTTATGAAATCAATTCAACCCAAGATTGCTGGAAAAGCAGATGGTGGAGTTGTTTCATCATTAGTAAAAGCAGCGCTATCAGGAGGCAATTAAATGAAGTTTGAATATGCAACTGTTCCATTGTTAACCCACGCGACAAAACAGATTCTTGACACCTGGGGTTCTGAGGGTTGGGAGTTGGTTCAGGTAGTTCCCGCACCTGGTGGCGGAGATCAGCTGGTTGCTTACATGAAAAGAGAGATCGCATGAGCAACGTCCGTACCAAACTTGCCGAAAAAGATTTAACTTTGCCCGTAGCTAGTAAGCCACTTGCTGCATATGTTCCAGCTGTTCGCACCGGCAATTTAGTTTTCACCGCAGGTCAGCTACCAATGGTTGATGGCGCGATTAAAAAGGCAGGAAAAGTTGGCGCCGATGTAACCGTTGAAGAGGCTTATGAATTGGCCCGGATTTGTGCATTAAATGCTTTGGCCGCAGTCCAACTAGTTGCTGATGTTGATTCGGTAGTTAAAGTCGTACGTGTTGTTTGCTATGTAAATGGCGCACCGGGATTTGTTAATCATCCCGCGGTTGCAAATGGCGCATCAGAGTTGTTTATGCATATTTGGGGCGATTCAGGGGTTGCTGCCCGCAGCGCAATTGGCGTAGCAGAGCTACCACTTAATTCGCCGGTTGAGGTTGAGTTAACAGTTGAGATTAAGGATTAACGGCCGCGCTTTAACATGCGCTCGTAATCCAAAATCATCACAGAGCGGGCCTCCAAACGAAGCCAACCGCGTTGTGCGAAATCTGCCAAAGCCTTATTAACGGTTTCACGTGATGCACCCACAAGCTGTGCCAACTCCTCTTGAGTTAGGTCATGGTTTACAAACAAACCTTCTTCACGCTTATCGCCAAACTTAACGCCGAGATCAATCAACGCCTTTGCTACGCGACCTGGCACATCGGAGAAAACTAAATCTCCAACTACTTCATTGGTGCGACGCAGGCGTGATGCCAAGCGAGCAAGTAAATGCAAGGAAACCTCTGGATGCTCTTTCACCCAAGGTATAACTTTGTCTTGGCCTAGAGATAAAAGTTTTGTGTCGGTAACTGCGGTCGCTGTAGAGGTGCGAGGACCAGAGTCGAAAAGTGAGAGATCGCCAAACATGTCACCAGGTCCCAAGATCATCAAAAGATTTTCCCGGCCATCTGGGGATTTGGTGCCTAGTTTTACCTTGCCATTGGAAACGATAAAAAGATGATCTCCGTCATCACCCTCTTTAAATAGGGATTGACCTTTGCGGAGTTTTACCAAGCTCATAGATGATCGCAAAGTTGATGCAGCAGCTTCATCCAGTCCAGAAAAGATTGGCGCCTTACGGACCACGATTTCATCAATCTGGTCATTGGCTCTTGGGGTCACGGGGGCACCATACTTTTATGAGAGGAAAGACACAAATTGGGGTATTTTCAAGGCCATGCGCGAAAGCTTTGTAGATAAGAAAAAGCGGGCTGGCGCTATGTACCGAGTTTTAAGCAAAACCTATCCCGATGTTAAATGCGAGTTAGATTTTAAAAATCCCTTACAACTTCTAGTTGCCACCGTACTTTCTGCTCAATGCACCGACAAAAGAGTTAATGCGGTAACCCCAGCTTTGTTTAAGAGATATAAAAATGTGCAGGCCTTCGCCGGCGCTGATATCCGAGAGTTACAAAATCTAATTAACTCCACAGGATTCTTTAGAGCAAAAGCAAAAAACATAAAAGGTTTGGCAACCAAGATTGTTACTGAGTTTGATGGCAAGGTCCCTGACCAATTAGAGGATCTTGTAACTCTGCCGGGGGTAGGAAGAAAAACGGCAAATGTAGTTTTGGGTCATGCTTTTGATGCTCCGGGCCTAACTGTTGATACACACTTCGGCAGACTGGTTAGAAGATTTGGTTGGACCAAAGAAACTGATCCAGTAAAGGTGGAGTTTGCGGTGATGGAGTTAATTCCACGCAAAGAGTGGACCAATCTGTCGCAGCGTTTGATCTGGCATGGCCGCCGGGTATGTCACTCCCGCAAACCAGCCTGTGCCGCCTGTCCATTGGCTAAGTTATGTCCAAGTTTCGGAAGTGGCGAGATGGATCCAATAAAGGCCAAAGCCATGGTCAAGAGCGATAAGGATTTTCGATGAAGAGGTTATGGGTGGTTTTGATTCTTCTTCTATCGTCATGCTCTAGCGCCGTGCCTGAATCACAACCAGTCAATGCGATTGCACCATGTTCCTCCATCAAAACAACGGGAATGGCCGCCAATGGTTTGATGCTGGAGTGTTTGGATGGAGAAGGCGAGTTAGCAATCCAGTCGATTGAAGGGCCTGCGGTTATTTCGGTCTGGGCCAGCTGGTGCACCAATTGCGAAGCCCAGCGCCCAAATTTCATAAAGCTTTATGAAGCGGCTGGAGATCGATTACAAGTTATTGGGGTAGATGTAGAGGAAAGTGAGAAAAGCGATGGACTGAATCATGCACTCGAAAGCGGCATGGCTTATCCCCATTTGTATGACCCAGATGGCGGCACCTCAAATTACTTTGGACCAGGTGTACCAATCACCCAATTCATTACCGCTGATGGAACTTTAGCATTTCAGAAAATTGGACCGATATTTTCTTATGAGGAGATGCAGCAATTAGTGGAAGAGTATTTAGGAATCAAAGTTTAATGTTGCTCGATATCGCCCTTGTCGTGATTGGAATTATCGCAATTGCCGCCGGCTACAACCGTGGTGCACTTGCAACCCTCTTTTCAATTATTGGCTACTTTGGCGGAGGAGTCGCAGGCTTTGCAGCCGCCAACTGGTACAGCGCCTACTGGAAGGGGTTGCCCGCCATAATTGCATTACACCTATTTGCAATATTTGCAGGAGCAAATTTAGGGCGTTGGATTTTGCAAAAAACGGGAATTGGAATTCACAAAAGAATTCTCTTTGGCCCATTCAAATTTATTAACTCAGTTTTGGGTGCCGCGCTTTCCTTAGCGCAGGCCGTAGTCATCGCCTTTGTGGTCTTGACCCTAATTAATTACCTACCCTGGGAGTTGCCGCACTCAATAATTGAAGGCAGCCAGGTTTACAAAGAGATAGGAGAGGTTAATCTTCTTTCTTTTCAGATTGCAGACCTTCTGAAATCAACTTCATTACGTTTGGATCAGCTAAGGTCGTAGCATCACCGACCGCACGATTTTCAGCCACATCGCGAAGTAAACGCCGCATAATCTTTCCGCTGCGGGTCTTAGGTAGCTCCGCTACAACCATTATTTGACGAGGTCTTGCGATCGCCCCGATCTCCTTTGTTACATGGGCTTTTAGCGACTTCTCCAACTCTTGATCTGGCTCTACTCCGCCGCGCAAAATTACAAAGGCGACAATTGCCTGGCCGGTTAACTCATCATTGGCACCGACTACCGCAGCCTCTGCGATCGCATGATGTGAAACTAAGGCTGACTCAACTTCCGTGGTTGAAATACGATGGCCCGAAACATTCATCACATCATCAACACGGCCCAACAACCAAAGTGCACCATCATCATCCAACTTGGCGCCATCACCAGCAAAGTACAAACCATCAAAACGGGACCAGTAAGTTTCTTTGTATCGATCTGGCTCTCGCCAAATACCACGCAACATCGAAGGCCATGGCTTATCAAGTACTAAATAACCGCCGCCACCATTGCCGACCTCTTTAGCTTCATCATCAACCACCTTGGCACTAATTCCCGGCAAGGTGCGCATTGCAGATCCTGGTTTCGTTGCTGTTACACCAGGAAGTGGTGAGATCATGATTGCGCCGGTTTCAGTTTGCCACCAGGTATCAACGATTGGACAGTTATTTCCACCAACAACTTCGCGGTACCACATCCAAGCCTCAGGGTTAATTGGTTCACCAACCGAACCCAAAAGTCTCAAGGACTTTAAGTTGTACTTATTAGGAAACTCATCGCCCCACTTCATCCAGGTACGGATCAAAGTTGGTGCGGTGTACAAAATTGTTACGCCATACTTTTCAATCATTTCAAAGATACGACCTTTGTGCGGTGTATCTGGGGTGCCTTCATACATAACCTGAGTCGCACCATTAATTAGCGGTCCATAAACCACATAGGAGTGGCCGGTAATCCAGCCAACATCGGCGGTGCACCAATAAATATCGGTTTCTGGCTTTAAGTCAAAGACGATGCGATGGGTGTAAGCCGCCTGGGTTAAATAACCACCAGTGGTATGGGCAATTCCCTTTGGTTTTGCAGTAGTTCCAGAGGTGTACAAAATAAATAGCGGGTGCTCAGAATCAAAGGGCTGGGCCTCATGCTCTGCACTCTGCTTATCAACCAACTCATGCCACCAAATATCTTTGGCACCCATCGTCACATCTTGACCAGTCCGCTTTACCACCAAAACATGTTGCACATTGGTTTCACCTTTAAGGGCATCATCAACAATCGACTTCAAGCCAAATGCGCCACCTTTGCGGAATCCACCATCAGCGGTAATCACCAAAGTCGCATCAGCATCTTGAATACGGGCCAACAAAGAATCAGCAGAGAAACCACCAAAGACCACCGAGTGCGCGGCACCAATTCGTGCACAGGCCAACATCGCAACCGCAGCCTCCGGAATCATCGGCATATAAATCGCAACGCGATCGCCATCTTTAACGCCAAGCGATAACAGTGCATTGGCGGTTTTCTTAACCTCAGTGAGCATCTGGGCATAAGTAATTTCGCGGGTATCACCAGGTTCGCCCTCAAATAGAAAAGCAACGCGATCTCCGCGACCCTCTAGTACATGTCTATCAAGTGCGTTGTAAGAAGCATTGAGCTTTCCGCCGACAAACCATTTTGGAAAAGGTGGCTGCCAATCCAAAACCTGATTCCATTTTTCATCCCAGTGCAAATTGCTGGCTTGCTCTTCCCAAAAAGCTAAGCGATCCCGCTCTGCAATCTCATACAAATCCGATTTGGCATTGGCCTGCGCCGCGAACTCAGCGGATGGAGCAAAGGTGCGATTTTCACTTAATAGATTGGAGAGCGAGTCATTCATATTGGCAGATTACCAGTGGGGAGTTTTCCCCACTATGGCTTAATCAATGTTTTTTCATGATTTATCAGCGCGATAGTTCGCCCTCGTTCAAATATCAAGATAAAGAAAGGCAAGCACTCATGAACCACATCTTCTCTGCCATCAGCATCTTTGGGGTTGATATCTTCGACTTCATCATTCGCATCATGGGCTCGGAGGTCCTGCGTACAGTCATCTCATTCCTGATTCGCCAGTCTCTTACGCATATCGGCCTCTAGCCAGCAGGGGCAGGATTTCTCCTATCTCGTTAAATGTGTGAAAATTACCCGTAATCCTCGAGGTAGGAGATATCGCGTGCCAGCCATCGTTTTGTTAGGTGCTCAATGGGGCGATGAGGGCAAGGGCAAAGCGACCGACATTCTCGGCGACAAAGTTAAATATGTAGTCCGCTATCAAGGCGGCAACAATGCTGGCCACACCGTTGTAATCGGCGATCAAAAGTACGCGCTCCACTTATTGCCCTCCGGAATTCTCACCCCGAGCTGTATTCCAGTAATCGGCAATGGCGTTGTTATCGATCCTGCTGTTTTGTTAGAGGAAATCCGAGGCTTAAATGAACGCGGCGTCGATACCTCTAACTTAAAGATCTCCACAAACGCGCATTTAATTACTCCTTATCACTGCACCATCGACAAAGTTTCCGAACGGTTTCTTGGTAAATCAAAGATTGGCACAACGGGTCGCGGTATTGGTCCGGCCTATGCCGACAAAATTAATCGCATAGGAATTCGAGTGCAGGATTTATTTGATCCATCAATCTTGCGCCAGAAAATTGAAGGCGCACTCCGCGATAAGAACCAAGTATTAATCAAAGTCTTCAATCGCAAAGGTATTGAGGTAGATGATGTACTCAAGGAGTATTTGGAGTACGCAGAAATCTTGCGTCCTTATGTTGTCGATACCTCTTTGCTACTTAATCAAGCTCTCGAAAAAGGCGAGATTGTTTTGCTAGAAGGTTCACAGGGAACTTTGTTGGATGTTGATCACGGTACTTATCCATTTGTCACATCCTCTAACCCAACCGCTGGTGGTGCTTCCACCGGCTCTGGAATCGGACCCACCAAAATCACCCGGGTCATTGGAATTCTTAAGGCCTACACAACCCGTGTTGGGTCTGGTCCATTTCCTACTGAGTTATTTGATGAAGATGGGGAAAAACTCCGCTCTATTGGGGGAGAGGTCGGAGTTACCACCGGCCGCGCCCGTAGATGTGGCTGGTTTGATGCGCCGATTGCCCGTTACGCAGTGCGCATTAATGGTTTAACTGATTTCTTCTTAACCAAGCTAGATGTGTTAACTGGTTGGGAGAAGATTCCCGTATGCGTTGCCTATGAAATCGATGGCAAAAGAGTTGAGGAGCTTCCGGCTTCACAATCTGATTTCCATCATGCCAAGCCAATTTATGAATATCTGCCAGGCTGGAGTGAGGACATCTCCAAAGCAAAAACCTTTGCAGATCTTCCAGTTAACGCCCAGAAATACATCAAGTTCTTGGAGGAAATTTCCGGCGCTCCGATGAGCGCAATCGGTGTTGGGCCGGGCCGAGATCAAATCATCGTAGTTAAGGAATTTATCTAGTGAGCAAAGTTCTGGTAACTGGAGGAGCGGGATACATCGGCGCCCATGTTGCTGCCGAGTTACTCAAAGCCGGTTACAGCGTCCGAATATATGATGATTTTTCCAATGGCCTTCACAAGCGAGTAGATGGAAGCTTCCGCGATATTGTTGAAGGCGACATCCTAGATCGCGAAAAGTTAATCCATGCGATGCACGGTGTTGATGCGGTTATTCACCTAGCCGCCAAGAAAGCAGTAGAGGAATCTGTTAAGAACCCGCTTAAGTATTACGAGAACAATGTCGGTGGCACCCTGAATCTTTTGGCGGCTATGACAGTTAAAGGTGTTAAGAAAATAGTTTTCTCATCCAGCGCCGCCGTTTACTCACCAAATGACAAAGATGCGGTGGAGGAAACCGATCCAACAGTTCCGCTATCTCCATACGGGGCAACTAAATTGCTCTCTGAAGAGCTCATCACCACGGTAGGAAATGCGGAGCAGATTTCCCATATTTCACTGCGTTATTTCAATGTCGTGGGCGCAGCCATCCCATCCTTTGGCGACAACTCCAAAGACAATTTAGTACCTAAGGTTTTCCTCGCTCTGAAAAACGGTAAGCGTCCGCAGATTTATGGCACCGATTACCCAACCCCAGATGGCACCTGCATCCGCGATTACATTCATGTGCAGGATCTTGCCCTGGCCCATGTTGCAGCCCTCAAGAAGACTGAATCAGGTTTCGTCTCATCTATTTACAACGTTGGCTCCGGAAATGGTTACTCAGTTCGCGAGATGATGGATCAACTCTCCGCGACTCTTGGCAAAGACATCAACCCTGAAGAATCTCCCGCCCGAGCAGGAGATTCACCAAAGTTGATCGCATCCACCGCAAAAATTGAAAGTGAGTTAGGTTGGAAGCCAACCGCAACCCTCAAAGAGATGATTGATTCATCCTGGGCAGCAGAAAGTTCTAACCAATGAGCATCCTCGCCGACCGTTACGCCTCATCTGCAATGAAGCAGATCTGGTCACCACAATCCAAGATTCTCGCCGAGCGCAATCTTTGGATCGCGGTTATGAAAGCCCAAGCCCAATTAGGTTTTGAAATCCCAGCATCTGCCATCACTGATTATCAAAAGGTTAAAGAGCAGATTGATTTAGCCAGCATCGATAAAAGAGAAAAAGAGTTACGCCACGATGTTAAGGCCCGCATCGAAGAGTTCAACGCGCTAGCCGGTCATCAATACATCCACATCGCAATGACCAGCCGTGATCTCACCGAAAATATCGAGGCTTTTCAAATCATCTCCGCCCTCAAATTGGTGCAATCCAAAACCATCACAGTCCTAGCCCGCTTGGCGGAGAAAACCGCGGAATATAAGGCTTTGCCTATGGTGGGCCGCTCCCACAATGTGCCCGCCCAGGTCACCACTCTAGGTAAGCGTTTTGCCACCGTGGCTGAAGAAATGCTTTTTGCTTACTCCCGCCTAGATAATCTAATCGACACTTTCCCAATCCGAGGTCTCAAAGGACCTGTTGGCACTGCTCAGGATTCTCAAGATGTAATGGGCGAGAACTACAAAAAACTAGAAGAGACAATTACCAAATCACTTGGCTTCACAAAAACTTTGGATTCCACCGGTCAGATTTATCCGCGCTCTTTTGATTACGATGTAATCACCACTCTGGTGCAATTAAGTTCAGCACCTGCAAACCTTGCGACCGCAATCCGTTTGATGGCGGGACATGATCTGGTCAGCGAAGGTTTTAAGTCTGGACAGGTTGGGTCCTCTGCCATGCCACACAAGATGAATACCCGATCCTGCGAACGCATCAATGGTTTTGCCGCAATCCTAAAAGGTTATGCCACGATGATTGGCGAGATCTCCGGCACTCAATGGAATGAAGGCGATGTCTCTGACAGCGTTGTAAGAAGAGTTGCAATTGCAGATGCTTTCTACGCCATCGATGGAATGCTCGAAACCACTCTTACCGTCTTGAAAGAGTTCGGCGTATTTCCCGCCAACATCGAAAAAGAGTTACAAGCCCAAATTCCATTTCTGGCCACCACAAAAATCCTCATGGCGGCGGTTAAAAAAGGCATCGGCCGGGAAGATGCCCACGAGGTAATCAAGGAGATCTCGACCGCTGTTGCTAATAAGCAACGCCAAGGGGAGTCCGCCTCATTAATCGAAGCTTTGGCCGCTGATAATCGCCTGCCACTTTCCGAATCTGATCTACTCTCACTCATCTCCGAGCCCCTAGATTTCGCAGGGTTAGCCCAAGAACAATGTGATGCCGTCATCGCCAAGGCAAAAGTCCTCACCGGTTCTCACCCCTCGGCCCTGGCCTATCAACCCGAGCAGATCCGCTAACACCAGGTTTTTGCAAGAGCCTGCAGGCTCAAGTAAGGTGCGCTCATCACAGATAACTAAGGTTGGGAGGGCTCGCTATGGGGCGTGGCCGTTCAAAAGCTAAGCAGACTAAAGTCGCACGCGATCTTAAATACCATTCTCAAGATATTGATATTGAGCGCCTGGCCAAGGAGCTACACGGCGAGGTCGACAAAAATGGCAACGAAGATGACTTCGACCCATTTGCAGAGGGCAACTACATCCCACGCAAGTAAGGGGCACACATCATGCGCCCTACTCCATACGTAGCTTCACTTCGCGTCTACGAACCTATCTCCAGTTTTGAACCCGCAAATCAACTGCGTTGGGGAAGTTTGCCGATTGAAAGTTACACCGGAAGAGAAGAACAACTGCGCGCATTACAACGCACAATTCTTTCCGAGCCACCATCAGTGAAAACAGATGGCGCGCACATCATTGATCATGATGGAAAACGATTTGTTTCACCATGGTCCACATCAAGACGTTGTTGGGCCGCAGCCGAAGAGTTCAAAAGCTCATTACCCAGCAGCGTTATTCCATTCTTTATCACCGACTCATTAATCGATGATTTAACTGAAGATGCGGCGGATTTAGAAACTCGAGTTCCTCACATCATCTCCGAAACTTGGATCATTCCACCAAGATGGTTCTCACTCTTCTCGCCCGATGAAAGATTGCGCGGTGCAAATGCCGATGGACCTTTTACTTACATGCGTACCGAAATGGCCAACGCCAAGAAACGTTGCCAAGTAACCCATGAAGCTGTGCGCCAGGCCTTTGGTCCTGGACCGGTTGAAGATGAGGTCGCGCAGTTATTGAACTGGCTCAATGTTTTTCATCCTGAGTCGATCGTGGAATGCGATTACGGCGGCTTGGCCATGTATCTAGAAAAATCATTGGTCGATGATGGATTTCCTGGACTGGAGGCTGACACCTCGATCGAAGATGTTCAGTTATCGATTCAGGGCCTTCAAATGGGCGATGGCAACTTGGCAGGCAAAGGGTATGAAGCCTTGATGAAGCGATGGCGCAAGGTCGCCTCGCTAGAACAGGCTATGTAGTCGTCCATATCTGGCTCAAAACCCTTGTCACGCTCACTCGGGCAGGGAATACTTTCCGCCCATATGGTACGAAAAGGACATCAGAGAAAATGAGCATGCAAAAGCCCAATGAGCAGGAAGTTCTGCTTACCCCTGCTGAAGTGGCGAAGCTGTTTCGGGTCGACCCCAAAACCGTAACCCGCTGGGCGAAGGCAGGAAAGCTAACAGCAATTAGGACTCTAGGAGGCCATCGGCGATATCGAAATTCTGAAGTTCAGGCACTACTAGTCAAAGTACCGAATCGGAGAGAGAATGTCTGAAAATAACGATCAAAAGCAACCAACTAATTCTGAGGACCAAAAAGTAAAATTCCGTGAGGCACTTGAAAAGAAAAAGAAAGTCGGCGGTATACGTAATAACAACATTGCAAAAAACTCAAAAATTCACGGAGACCAAGCTGGCGGTGGATCTCCAAAAATGTTCAGGCGTAAATCTGGATCAGCTTAACCCAGGGCGATTAAGTTCAGAATTATATTTTTATAAAAAGTGGCTGGGGACGGGATCGAACCGTCGACCTCACGATTTTCAGTCGCACGCTCGTACCAACTGAGCTACCCAGCCGAAAACAAAAAGTCGCGACCCAGACGGGACTTGAACCCGCGACCTCCGCCGTGACAGGGCGGCGCGCTAACCAACTGCGCTACTGGGCCAACAGAGATGCATTACTAATAACCTATGAGTCATCTAGTAATGCTCTCGCGTCCCCAACGGGATTTGAACCCGTGTTACCGCCGTGAAAGGGCGATGTCCTAGGCCCCTAGACGATGGGGACTAGAGGGGACCAAATTGTATCGTGATTTTTGACTCCTGACTTATGGTTAAGATTTGGTCGGAATATGCTCAAAAAGTTTTACATCAGGGCCTTTAGCTCAGTCGGTAGAGCAACGGACTTTTAATCCGTGGGTCGTCGGTTCGATCCCGACAGGGCCCACTCGAATTACCTAGAGCCTCCCTCTCCGATACTCTCAAGCTACAAAGCTTTTAATGCCGATTCTAAAACTAAAGCATTCTTATAAATGCTATAAATAACGAATGCAACGCCACAAATTAGTACATAATTTACCGATAAATCAGTCGTTAGAACAAGAAAACTCGAACACAAAGCACACAGAAT
>Ga0208147_1000571_pt1 | contig 12808 bp, 22 predicted proteins | sample DEB3_08_DNA_FD_184520 | JGI IMG/M metagenome (GOLD analysis project Ga0208147, IMG submission 184520) | Aqueous microbial communities from the Delaware River and Bay under freshwater to marine salinity gradient to study organic matter... | ecosystem: Environmental > Aquatic > Marine > Coastal ... | reverse complement strand
CGGTGCCGACGATCTTGCCCTGCCCGTCACGGACGACGACCTGCGAGAGTCGGCGGTCCGGCATGTCGATGATGCGGATGTCCTGCACCAGTGCGGCCTTCTGCTCGGGGACGTTGACGATGACCTCGGCCGGGGCGACGTTGACGACCGGTGCCGGCGCCGGGGTGACGTTGATGATCGGCGCGGGCTGCTCGGGGACGTTGACGATGTGCGCCTTCTGCTCGGGCATCTCGATGTGGATGACCGGGTCGAGGTGGATGGTCACGCCTTCCATGCGGCTCTTGATCATCTGCGGCTCCTCCTGCGTTGCCTTCGCGGGGGCGAGGCCCTGCTCCTCCGGCCGGAGCGCGCGGAAGTCGGTCACCGGGTCCCAGGAGAGCGTCCCGTTCGGATGCTCGCGCAGGTTCTCGGCCTCGGCCTCGGCGAGGGTGTAGGTCTGGCCGTTGCGGGCGGCGCACTCGTCGTCCTCGTCGCCGTCGACCGCGATGACCTGCGTGATGCCCGACTCGCGGTACGACTCCATCTGCGCCTGGTTGAGGATGCGCATGGACTCGGTGCGGGCGATGCGCTCGGCGCGGTACTCCTTGTCCATCGTCATCTTGTCTTCGATGAGCTTTCCGAGGTCGCGGGGAGAGAGGCCGTCGCGGATGCCAGCGAGCAGCGCGACTCGGATGTCCTTCACGATCGTCTGGCTGACGGTCTTGATCTGGCGCCCAGCCAGAGCGGCGAGCCGCGGGAGGATGATGTCGAGGAGGCCCGCCTTCCCGGCGAAGCGCGCCTCGGTGAGATCGACCGTCTCGCGCACGAGCTCCCGGATGTGGGGAGTCATCGCGGCGACGAGGAGCTTCTCGGCGCGGTCGGGGTTGAAGTACGCGCTCGCGTCGTCGGGGCGCTTGACGATGTGGTCGTAGTTCTTCTCCACCCGGCGAGCGGTCTCGGCGGCGAGGCCGGAGATGACGTCCGCGAGGGAGGTCTTCATCGCATCGATGACGTCCTGCCGGATGCGACGGGTGCCGGGGACCTTCGCCTTCGCTGGCTCCAGGGCGGCGGCCGCAGCCTCCGCCCATCGCTGGGTGCGGAGCGCCTGCTCGCGGGTGGTGCCCGCGCCCCAGAGGAGCATGGCGACCGCGCCTGCGCCCGGGTAGTCGGGGTGGTTCGGGTCGCTGTTCTGCGGGGCGTCGAGGTCGACGATGTGGCGGGCGATCCACGGGCCGATGCGGCGGACCTTCTCGTCGCTCACCGTGCCCGCGGCCATCTCCCGCGCGGCGCGGATCGTGGCCGGCACAAGGCCCTCGCCACCGCGGCCCTGCTCGTAGTAGCGCAGCCCGCGGCGGGCGGCCGTCGCGACGTACGAAGGCACGTCGACCGCCTTGCCGTACAGGCTCTCCTCGTCCTCGAAGGGGTCCTCGTATTCCGTGGCGATGGTGCGGACGGACGGCGGGAGCGGGGCGGAGGCGACGGCGTAGGCGGGGGCGAGACCGGCGGGGAGCCAGACCTCGTCGTCGCGGGCATCGCCGAAGGGGTCGAGGCCGATGAGGTCGCGCCGCTCGCGGTTCGTGAGCGGGAGGTTGAGCGCCTTCGTCGCCATGTCGAAGGCGGGCATCTCATCGTCGAATTCCGGCTCCTCGAACTCGATCTCGACGACGATGCCGAGCGCGGCGAAGCGGTCGAGGAGGAGCGCCTGGATGGTCTCGGCCATGACGCGCAGACGCGGCGAGACGGCGTTCTGCCAGAGGATGGCTTCGTCCGCGTCCTTGCTCGTGCCGCCGCCGAGGCCGCCCGCGGTCGGGATGCCGAGCGACGAATGCGGCACACCCCAGAGGGCGAGCTTGTCGTCGCGGGAGAGGGTCGTCAGGCTGGCGAGGTCGAGGTCGGACAGGGAGGAGGCGGCCTCCTTGTACTCCACCGGACCGCGCAGGATGAGCATCCGCTTCGCGGCGTCCGGGGCCTCGGAGATCGTGCGCACGTCGCGGACGAGCTGCCGATAGACCGCATCCTCGAGGAAGCCTTCCTTCGGGGCCATGATGCCCGACAGACGGCCGCCCGCGGCGAGCGTCATCGCGACGTGCCGGTCGGCGAGCTTCGTGAGCTCCACCTTGGTGAGCGCGGTCTCGACGAGGCCGGGCGGGAAGACGCCGGAGTCCGGCGGCTCGAGCTGGAAATGGAGGACATTGGTGATGCCGAGCGACATTCCCTTGCCGCTCACGTCGTGGTCGAGGACCCAGTCGGTGACCGCGCCGCCCTCGTCGAGGACCGGGGTCATCCGGGCGGGGTTGATGTACAGGATCTGGAGCGGCGTGCCGGCCAGCGCCTCCGCCTGGTCGAGGTACCAGAAGGCCGAGCCGCAGACCCCGAGGTGGCGGGAGGTGATGGCCGAGAGGCCCGTCCACGTCCGCGGGGTCGTCGACTGCGGGTCGCCGGGGGCGGGCTTGTACGGCGTCCGCAGGAGGTCGCGGACGGCGAGGTAGGCCGGGTCGCTGTTCTGGCCCTCGCCGTCTCCGATCTCGATGTCCTCGGCATCCTCGAGGTGCCAGTCGGTCGTGGAGAGGCGGTTGGAGATGACCCGCTCGGCGGCGCGGATCGTGATGTCCGAGACGCCCACGGCCTGCGCGTCGCGCATCATCGCCTGTGGCGTCCGAGCGAACATCGACAGCGGCGGGTTCGTGGTCATCATGACCGCGCCGATGCCGGTCTCGGCCTTCGTGCGGCGGCCCGAAAGAAGGTTGCCGACGAGGCTCATTCGTCGTCAGTCGCTGCGCGTGCCATCGCTATCGATGCTACCAGCGCCACGCTAGCCCCGGCCAGCAGACCGAGCGGCCACCAGATGGCAAGGAAGCCCGCGACGAGCAGGACCGCGAAGGCGAGGAAGAGGTGGTCGGCGTTCGGCCTCACGCGATGCCCGACATCTCGGAGGAGCCTGCCCACGGATTGGAGAGCATGAGCTCGGTGATGGCCCAGACGAGCGCGTCCACCCGGTCGGGGCTGTCGGCGTCGCGGGCGGGGTCCCAGGACATCATCTGCTCCTCCAGTCCGGGCAGCGGGATCGGGTGCCGGACCCGGCCCTGCTCGTATTTCGCGACGACCGGCTCGGCTCGCGTCCGCTTGCCCTGGCTCGCGTGGACGAGCTTCACCGGGACGGTGTTGTCCACGGTGCCGATGACCGTCGCCACCATATCGCCGCCGTTGTTGGCCTCGGCGATGACGCGGTCGGCCTTCCACCGATGATACGCGCGGACAGCGGCGGACGCCCACTGGTTCGGTGAGCCGCGCAGGCTCTCGTCAGCGAGGACGTAGGCGTAGCCGTCGGCGCCCATCGCGGCGACGACGATCCCCGTCTCGTCGCTGTCGGCGCGGCTCGTGACCGCGGGGTCGATGGCGACGACGATGCGGCGCGTGGCCGGCACGAGCTCTCCGTCGACGTAGTGGCGGGGCGGCTGCTCGCGGATGATGAGGTCGTTCTTCCAGAGCGCGCCTTCGACGTTCTCGACGATCTCACCGCCGAGCTCCTGCCGCTCGAGCCGGGTCCCGCGGTAGAGGTCGTAGAGGGCCACGCGCACCTCCTGGACGAGGTGTGGGTTATCGTTCGTGGTGGCTCTGGTGACGACAGCATCGGGTCGCGTCATCAGAGCCTTCAGCCCCTTGCGCGGCTTGCCGGTCGTCGTGACGATCGCGCGCGGCTTCTTCCCCAGCCGGAGGCCGAGCCGCATCATGTCCCAGCACTCGTCGAGGTAGCGCCACGCGGCGAGCTCGTCCGCCCAGACGAGGCAGTGCTGCGGCCCGCGCCACCGCTCGATGTCCTCCGGGGTGTAGGCCCCGAAGATGCGGCCGGTCGAGCCGTTCTCCCAGTGGACCTCGCCATCCATGAGGACGAAGCGGGCGGAGGGGTCGTGGCCCAGAAGGCCGCTGTCGCCCTTGACGCAGGTCATGCGGGCGTCGCCGAGGGTCGGGGCGGCGATCGCGACGCGGTGCGGGACGGGGCCGTCGAGGCAGGCTGGGCCGGAGACGTGCCGGGTGACGTAGTGCGCCCCGGCGTCGGTCTTGCCCGCGCCTCTGCCGGCCACGAAGAGCCAGTAGTTCCAGTCCCCGGGCGGTGCCATCTGGTGGGTCTCGGGGACCCAGCCGAGCGCCTTGTCGATGGCGCGCAACTGGTCCGGGGTGAAGGTGGCGAGGCTCACGCCTCGACGGCTGCGAGGTGGGCGCGGATGGCGTCCCGGAGGGCGCGCTTCTCGTGGTCGTCGAGCGTCTGGACGATCTCGAGCGGACCGCCCTCGGGGCCGGAGACCTCGACCTTCTCGGTCGGCTTGCCGATGCCGTAGGCGAGGACGAGCTCGATGGCCTTCAGGTCGCCGCCGCGCGCCTTCTCCAGGAGCTGCATCGCCGCCTCGGTCGAGCCTTCGCGGAGGAGCCGCCGGACCTCGGCCTGCTGCTCACGGACGGTCGAGCCGCCGCCGCGGCGGAGCATCCCGCCGTTGCGGCCGGGCATCATCTCCGTCGCCATCACTTGACCTCCGGGGTCTCGTCCTCCACCCACTCCAGGTCGGCGACCGCGACGATCTTGTTGCGGATGAGGAAGCCGAGGATCGCGGGAAGCGCAAGGGCGAGGAAGACGTTCAGGTTCGAGAGCTGGTCCGGGGTCATCGTCACCCAGCCGAAGGAGGCGGCGACGTTGATCCCCGCGACGATGAGCGCCTGCGCGGCGGCGGCTGCGGCGACCGGCCGCTTGTCGATGGTGCCCATGATCCCTCCTGAAACTCTGCCGCGCGCTTTACTTGCGCGCCTGCGGCACGGTTAGTGGATGTAGGCGCCCACCCGCCCGATGCGGTAGGCGTCTTCCTCGATGATGCCGTAGTCGCCGACATCGCTGCGGTCGTCGTCGTCCTCGACCTCGACCTCGACGTGGCGGCTGACGACCCAGACGAAGGCGAGGCCCGCGAGGAGCGCAAGGGCCATCGTCAGCGGCCTCACTTGACGCCTTCCCCGACGGTCTGCCCGGTGTCCTCGGGGATGGCGAGGACCTCGTCGATGTCCGCGAGCGCCTGCGCGATGCCCGACTGGCTGGCAACGAGGATGCCGCGGACGCTGCCGAGAGTCTCCTCCAGGAGGCCGACGCGAGCTTCGAGCGTCGCGACGTGCTCGGCGCAGGGGTCGACGACATCGACCTCCAGCCGGGTACCGCGCTGGACGATGTTGTACATCGCTCGACCGGGCTGGTTGACGACCGCGGCGGCGGCGTTGCGGAGGGCGACCTTCGGGTACCAGATCGGGCCGGGGCCGGGGATGCCGGGGCGGCGGCCGTCGTTGAGCGGGTCGAAGACCTTCACCTCGGTCTGGCCGGCACGCTCGCGGACGGCGGCGAGGAAGACGGAGTGGAGGCCGTTGAAGAGCGGGTCGCCCTTGAGCGACTGGGGGACCTTCGAGTAGTCGATGGCGATCGTCGCGCCCTTCCCGTTGCCGAGCGCGGTGATGAGGTCGGCGAACTCGCCAGCGGCGAAGTATCGCATCGGCTTCAGGTCCCATCGGTGGGCGTTGCGCTCGCGGTACTCGTCCCAGGCGAGGCGGTGGTCGCTCATGTACGTCCCGCCGGTCGGGTCCTTCATCGCCTTGCGGACGGCGGAGGGGGTCGGCTCGACCTCGTGGGTGGTCGCCCAGCGGAGCGCCATCGCGATGCTGGCCGGGCCGCAGTTGTCCCCAGCGTTCGGGGAGCCGTCGAGCTGGCGGACGAAGGTCGGCATCAGGCGTCCTTGCCGAAGCGGGCGGTGATGCGCTTCTCGATGTCGAGCTCCTCGCGCAGCTGGCGCACCTGCCCTTCGAGGATGAGGATCTTCGAGCGCAGCTCGCCGTTCTCCTTCTCCAGGAGCTCGATGCGGAGGCGCTGCGCGTTCATCGCCGACTCGACTTCGTCATGCGCTCGCTTACGCAATCCCGACATCCCCCGCATTCCGCCGACCGCGCCACCGACGACGGCGGCGGCGGCGATCATCGCCACCTGCGCCACGATACCGGGGTCGAACATCAGAGCGTCACCACGCCATCCAGTCTAGCGGCTGGCTCTAGCCCACCCGGACGAGCCACTCGCTCGTGATCCCGTCGTCGCCCTGGAAGATGAGCCACTGGCTCGGCTCCTGCCCGCCGCTCGCGAGCCACTCCTGCGCGAAGGTGTTGGCGCTCTCGGTCGACCCGGCGCCCCAGTGGGTGACGGTGTTCAGGGTGACCCGAACGGGCTGGTGCCAGTGGCCGGCGGCGGAGTAGTCGAAGGCGCCGAGGCTCGTCTGCCATCCGAGGACGCGCTTCCCGAGGCCGTACCAGGGGTAGCCGAAGGAGGCGCCCTTGATCTGGTCGCCGTGCCATAGGAACCACCGGCGCCCGCGGACCTCCACGAAGGCGTGCCAGTGGCGCTCACCCTTCGTCACCGGCTCCGGCCAGTCGACGCGCGGCTCGTCCTTCAGGAGGAGGCGGGCGACCTGGTAGGCCATCGCGTCGGCGTTCGTCTCCGGGTGCATCTCCCGCCGGACGGGGCCGCCCATCGCGCCGTGGTTGCCGATGACGCTCGCGACGCGGACGCGGGGGACGACGGTCAGGAGGGCGCGGACGATCTCGGTCAGGAGCTGCGCGACCTCGAAGGTCTGGCGGTAGAGGCTCGCGTCGATGCGGTGCTGCTGGCCGGGGAAGATGAGCTCCCCCTCGACGAGGTCGCCCGCGACGAGGAGGACGGCCTCCTCGATAGGCACGGTCTGGCGGGCGATGAGCTTCGCGGCCTTCTCGGCGTAGCGGCGGACGCGGGCGGCGGCGACCTCGCTGTCGTACTCCGGGGTCGTCTTGCCCAGCTGCCAGTCGGCGACGAGGAGTACCGCGGTCTCCGGCTTCCCCTTCCCGGTCGGCTTCGGTGGCGGCTTGACGGGCGGGACGCTCATCGTGTCGGCGGCGTCCCGGGCGGCGCGATAGACCGCGTCGACGAGATCGTCACGGGACCCCTTCGCCCGGTCGAGCTGGCGGAGCGCGCGGTCGAGCGCCTGGCGGAGGTCGGCGGCGCGCATCTCCTCGCGGGCGCGCTCGGCGACGGTCAGGTCCTCGGACACGCGCACCTCCCGGAGCGGTGGCGCTGGAGGGTCTCGGGGCGGATGTCGATGCCGTCCTCCCGGAGGACCTCGCAGATGACGGTCGAGCGGATGGCGTTGTCGTTGATCGCGGCCATGACCTGCTCGCGGTAGACGGCGTCCATGCGCTCGATGGCGATGCTCACCCCGCAGCGGGGGCCCTGCCGGCCCTCCTGCTTCTTCAGGGCGCGGGCGAGGAACTCGCTCATCCGATCTTCCTCCACTCGACGCCCGAGATGGTGGAGCAGTTGTCCACATAGCCGAGCGGCTTCTTCGGGCGGCGGCTGGGCGCGAGCAGCAGGTTGCAGTTGAGGACGGCCGCGGCGTCGAAGACGACCCAGGACGGCGCGGCCTCGGAGAAGGAGTCGGCCACGGTCGCCCGGACGATCTGATTGTGGTAGCGGAGCTCGATGCGGTCGCCACACTTGAAGCGCGGGTCGGACGGGCGGACCGCGACGACGCGCTTCCACCGCTTGTAGGCTCCGGCTCCGGGACAGCCGAGCGGGTCGCCGGGCTGGTTGTACCAGGGGAGGCGGATGGGGCCATTCCACGACGCGGCCTGCGTTGCCGGCGGGATCGCTGCGGAGAGGACGAAGCAGGCCACGACGGCGAGCAGCTTCTTCATGAGTGGATGACCATCACGCCGTCATCGGCGATGACGCCGACGCGCTCGCAGACGGGGCACTTGAGACGGTCGACGCGGACGCCGTCCTTCACTCGGTAGGGTCCTCGGTTCCATGCCGTCGGGCAGGTCGGGACCGGCTTTGCAGATTGCACTCTTGCCATGCTCCCCCTCGATGACATAGCCAGATGGGCTTCCCGTCGCGATAGCCGCGGCGGTGCGCGTGAGTGTAGGTGACGCTCTCGTCCACCGCAGGGGCTACCCGGCGCGCCTCGTGGCGGACGACATCGGGATGAACGGGAGGGGGCTCACTTCCCGGAGTTCGCATCCGTCATTCCTGCACACCCCCAGCGGCTCGCACGACTTGCAGAAGGCGACCGTCGCCTCCTGGTACATCTCCAGCTTGCGGGTGACCATCGTCAGCCGTCGGCCCGAGACGCGCTCGCCGTACTCCTTCTTCATCCTGCGGGCGTAGGTGCGACCGCACTTGACCGAGCAGGTCATCCGGTAGCGTCGGCTTCCTTCGCGCCGGATGATCGTGTCCACGAATGGGGACGTACAGACGATACAGTCCCGGGTGAAGGCCGGGAGGATGTGGTTCATGAGGCCCGGCTTGTCGAGGGCCTCGCAGAGACGTGTCCAGGCGTCGACGCTGCCGGCCACCTCGCCACGGAGCATCCGCTGCATATGCTCTCGGGCGATGCCAGCGGAGCGACTGAGCTCGGTCGGCCGGAGGCCGCTCTCGGCGACGGCTCGCTTGACGATCCACGCCGGGATGTCGGTCGGCTTCGACTTCGTCACTCCTCGTCCTCCAGGGAGGTCGGCCCGTACCAGAGCAGGAACTCGGAGAGGTCGAGGACGATGAGCTCGCGGCGGCGGTGGCCGGGGCCGGGAGCGTCACCGACGACGAGTGCGCGGAGCTGTCCCGCGCGAGACGGGATTGCACGGAGCCATCCGTCCAGACGCTCCGGGTAGGCTGCGCCGACCTTCGTCTGCACCGCGATCCAGTCCGCCTCGACGTCGGTCTTCGTGCCGTACTGCCCGACCCGCTGCGCTCCGAGCCTGCGGGCGACATCGCGCTCGTAGGCGTTGCCGCGGTTGCGGGAGCGCCGGCCCCGGCTTGCTCGCTCGTCGGTCATGACCACAGAACCTCATAGCAGAACTCGTCGTAGCTGGAGAACTGGTTGATCAGGCTTGTCATCAGCTGGCTTGGCGCGAACCACGCATATGGTTCTTTGCCAGCGTTGAAAGACATACCCCAACCGCCTATGAGGCTCCCCATCCAATGGCTGCACGTCCGGCATTCTTCGCCATCAACTCCCGTATAGAACAGACTGCGCAGATTGTCACGAAGACGCATGGCGGCCTCGCGCATCAGTTGCGGCTCTTTCCCTTCAACGAAAGTGATCGCGTCCCTGACGTCGAAGGAAAGGCCACCAAAGGTGTTGGGAACGGTGGCCCCTTCGTCGTAGATCAACTGCAGTAGACGCCTGCCGGACAGACCAACGGGCCTCAGAGTTTCCGTGGGCCACGGGCATGACTCTCTGCGCGCAGGTACCTTGCCATGCTCAGTCCACTCTCGATTTCGGTGTGCGATGTTGCGCTCAGGTTTCTCGGTTGCGATTGCAGCCTTCTCGCTTTCGCAGGCCTCACTCCTGGTATCGAACCATTGCACCGTCATGCTCGCGATGCGCGAGTACCAGCTTGAGGTGTTGCGATGTTGGGCCTGCCGAGCTACAGGAGAAAGTGAGATACCGACATAGAGCAACTTCCCATCTGCGTCGAAATAGCGATAGAGAGCCGTCCGATCGCTCACCTCTGACCCGCTCCGTACATCGCCGCGGCGATCCGCCGCTCGCGCTCGTGGGTTGGGCTGGACCAGAAGTCGGCCCATGACGGGTGTTCGTACACTCCGCTCCGGCCGGGCCGGATGTACTTCGCTCCGCCGCGGGTGGCTTCGTTCTCGTGCCAGACGAGGAGCTCATCCTCCAGGTAGCGCATCGTCCCGACCGCGTAGTCGCAGGCGGCGATAAGCTCGGCCGTCGGGTAGTCGCACCATTGGCAGTCGGCCGCCCGGTGGATGCGGGAGCCATCCGCCGAGGTCCGCGGGAGCGAGACGCCGAAGAAGTCCATCCGGCTCACGGCGCAGCGCCCCATCGCCTCGGTCACAGCGGGATCGTCGGACGCGAGGGCCGGCACGGCGTCGTGCGGCTTGAGCGGCTTCCGATACTGGCGGACGTAGGTCGGGGTCCCGATGTTGACGATGACGTCGGACAGGCTCAGGTCGTCGAGGGTCGACCGGACGTCCTTGCCGTCGAAGTCGCGGCGGTTGATGAGCTCGTAGACACCGTTCACTTCTTGCTCCTCAGGAGGCGCAGGGCCTCTTCCTTCTCGGCCTTCCTGGCCTCTTCGGGCGTCATCGCCTTCACCGCTCCGGGTAGCGGCTCCAGGGTGTTGCGGACACCTGCCACGATCTGCGGCCACGAAGGATGGCTCATCGTCCGGCAGATGTCTCCGACCGCAGCGACGACGGTCCGGTCGCCCCGCTCCTCGATGAGACGGTCGAGCTCCCCGGCCCATAGCCCGGTGAGGGTCGTGATAGACCTCCCCGTGATGGTCTCGATCTCTCGCCCGACCTCGTCGGTGATATGAGGCAGTCCGTATCGCGCGCGCTCGGGGAGTGGAGCGGAGTGGATAGGATCGGAGCGGATAGGAGCGGAGAGCATAGCGGTCGCATCCGACCCAGAATGCGGTCGCATTGCGGTCGCATCGGGTGCGCTATGCGGTCGCATTGCCGTCGCATCGGACGGCTTCTGCCATCGCTTCGCTGCGCTGTCGCGGGCGGCATCGGAGCGCCGGGTGCGCTCGTTCGCCAGCCCGTGGATGACGTACATACCCTCCTGGACGATGTCGATGAGACCGGCCTCGGCGAGCGCCTTGACGCGGGCGAGATCGACCCCGTACGGGAGGTGTGCCGGCGCCGGATGCATGGCGTCGGCGATGATGAGGAGCTTGAGCCAGCAGCCGAGGAGCGCGTCGTCGCGGTACACCGCGCGGAACTTCTCGTCGGTGGAGATGCGGTAGTAGACCCTGACGTATGGGTCGGCCTGAGCCGTCATCGGAGATGTGACCTCCAAGAGAAAGCCCGCCGTCGCGGTCACATCGCAACGGCGGGCTGATCTGGTTCGACGATGTGACCGTCGCGCCCATTCTACCGCAGCTGGTCTTCGTAGGCATCCCTCCTTCGTGGCCCGTCGTTCTCCAGCCCGCCCGCCTGTGCCCAGACGCGGTGGGTCACGCTGTCCTGGTGGCGCCGCACCGCTCGCATGATCTCCTCGTCGTGGACGGGCACCGCGACGGCGATGGTTCCGCCGCAGGTGCATCGCTCCTCGCGGATCATCGCGGCACCGCCTTCTTCGCCACCTTCCGGTCGAGCCGGTACTGCAACGGGCTGACGGCTCGCAGCGGGCATTCCTTGACCCGGCAGTAGCCGTCCGTCCCGTCCGGGCAGGCGGCGCACATGGCCGCGATCGCCGCCCGCATGACGCGACGCTCGTCCGTCATCAGCCGCATCGCCCGCTTGCCGACCGCTCTGCGCTCCGGCTTGGCGGCCTTCCGGCAGACCTGGGAGCAGTAGTCGGGAGGACGGCCGGCACCTACCGCGACGGGCTGGTTGCACCGGCGGCAGGCCCGGACCCTGGCGGCCTTCGCGATCTCGATGAGCTTCGGCGCATCGAGGGCGTCGGCGAGCCGGACCGCGGTCTCGACCTGCGGGATGTTCCGCCCCTGCTCGTAGTGCATGACCTGCGTGCGGCTGACGCCCGCGGCTTCCGCGACGATGCGCGTGCCGACCCCGCGCTTGAGGCGGACGGCGCGGAGCTCCGCCGCGAAGACGAGCGCGGCCTCGTGATGGAGCGTCCCCTCGACGATGTGCCTCACCAGAGCGTCAGGGAGACCGCTTCCGGCTCCCGCTCCAGGTGCTTCTGGAGCTCCCAGCGGCTGTCCTCCTCCTCCATGCGCTGGCACCACTTGCAGCCGATCAGGTAGCCCTCGCGGACGTGGTTCAGCCGGTAGTGTTCCGACTGGCGCCACTCGTTGTACTCGTCCATCGACCGGGTGTAGCGCCGGTCCCCGCCGTCGAGGCGATAGCGGGCATGGGTGCCGCCCTCGTGCGCCTCGGTGTGCGCGACGACGTCGTGGCCGGCAGCCCGGAGGTCCGCGACCCGCGCCGCGAGCCTCATGCAGCCGAAGAGCCGCAGGGCCTCGATGGGCGTGATGCCCTCGGGGTGATCCTTCAGGTAGGCGAGGATGTCGTCGTTCTGGCTCATGCCAGCGACTCCGTATTCATTGCGTGACCAACCGAGGGGCACGCGCCGCGTTCTTCTCGTTGCGCGCGTAGAAGAAGGCCTCGATGATGATCTTCGCTGCCTGTTCGCTGCTCGTCATCATGTCGTCTGCGTAGTCCTGAAGCTCCTTGAAGTAGTCGCATTCAAGCCAGAGCTCGAGGATATGGAAGTCCGACCGTTCGGCCTTGCTATTCATTCTCGATCGACTCCACGAAGGACGGATGGGTCGTCAGGTAGTGGATGCGGAACTCGTCTTCCGCCTTGATGAGCCTCATCCGGGCCTCGGCGTACGCCTGGCGGATGTCGTCGATGGCCTCGCGATGGTCGGCGTCGTTGAGGGTCTTCGAGGCGACGATGTTCAGGATCTCGCTGTGACGGAGCTCGACGATGTCGTCGTGCAGGGCGGCGATGACGTACTCGAGCTTCTTGGGGTCGGGGGTGTTTCGCACTTGTCTTTCCTCCTTATGCCTGTGAAAGGCTGGCGGTCCGCCACTCCGCGGTGCGTGCCATGTAGTCGGCGAGCAGCTCGGCGTCGAAGTCGTCCTCCGGCTCCGGCTCCTCGCGCTCGTCGCCGAGCAGGTCGAGCAACTCCAGGTAGTCCATCGGTCCCTCCTCAGGGCATCCGCGCCGACCCGAAGAGGGCGGCGAGGACGATGACGATCGCGTAGACGGTCGACCACGCGACGATCTTGTCGCGCCGCTCGGCTCGGCGAACAGCGCAGCGGTGAGCGACCTGCACCGAGCAG
>Ga0208147_1000569_pt1 | contig 12841 bp, 13 predicted proteins | sample DEB3_08_DNA_FD_184520 | JGI IMG/M metagenome (GOLD analysis project Ga0208147, IMG submission 184520) | Aqueous microbial communities from the Delaware River and Bay under freshwater to marine salinity gradient to study organic matter... | ecosystem: Environmental > Aquatic > Marine > Coastal ... | reverse complement strand
TCGCCCTCTGGTTCGCCCTCTGGTTCGCCCTCTGGTTCGCCCTCTGGTTCGCCCTCTGGTTCGCCCTCTGGTTCGCCCTCTGGTTCGCCCTCTGGTTCGCCCTCTGGTTCCGGCGTAGTATCTTTCTCCGTGCCTATGTCTGCATCGGCATCAAGAGTTGCATCCTGATCTTCAGTAAACGCAAACTGATCGACTAACGCACCGCGATCCGTAATCCGATTGTCATTAGTGATTTCGATCTCACTACCGACTTCTGCACCGTTGTTTTGGACTAGGCCAATCTTGCCGTTAGCGTCTTGAACAACCAAAACACCTTTCGCATTTGGGTCTGTACCCGTCGCACCAACAAACGTGTTATCAATACTGCTAAGGACTTTCCCCGTGCCTGACATTGTGCCTGCGCTATTGAAACTAATTAGTGCAGAAATCGCGGAATCAGTCTGCGCGTCACTTACATCTTTTGCAGTAATCTCACCGTTAACGGCGTAGCGTGTACCAAGCACCTGCGTAAATGTCTGACCCCATTCGGTTCCATAGTTAACGGCCGCCACAGTCCCAACTTGTTTTGACAAAGACGGTACTATGAGGCTCTTGGCTAAAGACTGAGCAACGGCAGCGTTACCAATAGGGGCAAACAATGCAGTAGCGGCGGCGCTTGTTGCTGCGCTCTGCATTTGAATATTGTGCTTTTGGGCATCGGTTAAATCGGTGCGCCCTTCAAGTAATTTACCGGCGTCGTGATAACCGCTTGTGCTACTTTCGGCAATATCGGACAAACTAGCCGCTGCCGTAGCACCTTTAACTGCCCCTGTCGTACCTTTTAAAAGTGCGCTACCTGCGCCGAAACCGAGCAGGAATGCTGGGCCTTCTTCGCCTATTTCTGTAGCGGTCATGTTAATCACGCCGCCAATATTCTGGAGCCCTGATGTAACCGCAACAAATGGTTTTAGGTAATCCGGCGCGTTCTTAACATCGTTAACCCAATTTTTAGACTGCTGTTTAGTTTCTTCAGTAGTCAACCCTTTGTAGTAATTGGAAATGTCACTTCCAAGGGTACTTAGCGCGTTATCTTTAGAAATTAAAGATGTAGTTTTTCCAGTTTTATCATCCGCAGTTGTGGTCATGATATGACCAAGGTCGCCAAAGAACTTTGCAACGTTACCGTAGCCTTGACCAAGGCCGCGAGATGCGTCCATTACAACTTCACCCATGCGTTGAACGGTACGAATGGAATCATCAACTGTGCCAATCGGTACGCCAAAAATTGTGGGGCCACTGTAAGTTACAGGCCCAGTTGCTTTAGCCGAGTTGTTTAGGTTTGCTAAAGTTTCGGCAGCGGCGGCTTCTCGCGCGGCGGTGTCAGTTTGTGCGGCAACCGTTTTAGACGCATCTGTAACTGTCGCCAAGTTTTTAGCGTTCAGTGCGTCGATTGAGGAAACCGCAAGGTCAGGACGCTCGGTAGCAGTGGCAGTGCTAAAACTTTCTACCTTACCGGTCTTGGGGTTAAACCAATCAAAAGTTTTACCGGCGCCAAGTTCCTTACGCGCCAGTGCAAACGCATCGTTAAAGTTGGTGGTATTTTTGATTGTGCTTCGCGCCGCATCGTTTGCGGTGTTCTTATCAATAGCACTTTGCAAATTACCAAACTCGGTATCGACAAGCGTGTCCGCCCCCACGAGAAGTTGGCTTGTGTCGCCCACAGGGAGCGTATCAACTGCAGTAGCGCCATTACCGACAGACGAAACAACATCTTTGGTCGCAAGGTTAGACGTGCCGGTTGTATCAGCACCGGTTGTATCCGTAGTTGTTTTAGTGTCAGTGGTAACCTTAGTGTCAGTACCTGTACTTTTGGCTTTTTTAATTTCGTCGTTAGCGGCGGCGATTGCCGTATTCAGTGCAATCTGATCTAGTGGTTGTCCAGAGATAGCGCCTGTAACGGCGTTGGTCACCATGCGTTGTTGTGCGGCGGTCAGATCGGCGTAGCCTTCGATATTGGTAAGCACCGCGTTAACTGCACCTGCAGTGCCGCCTGTTGCCGCGCCTTTGAGGAACGCCTGCCCGATGTCTTGCCCAGTAATTGCCGCAGTTGCCCCTGACGAAACCGCAGTCTGAAAAGCCCGCGACAAAGCGCCAGTGGAGTCAATGTTATTAAGGAAAGACGCGCCGTCTTTCATCACGTCAAGGCCGGGGATTTGAGTTCCAACATACGATGCGGCCGCGCCTTTCAGCGCAGATTCGAGATCGGCTCCACTGGCGAGTTTCAATGCGAAGTTTGCCGCAATTTGCTCAGGGATAGATAAGCCGCCTGTGGCAATAGCAAGTCCGATCTGCCCAATAGGGCCGAGGTCTTGCATCAAATTGGAAAGAGTGTTGGATGATGCGTGTGTTGTGTAAAAGATTGGCGTGCCGTTGGCTGCAAACTGCACTCGGTACCCCGTGTTTCCGTCACCTGAGAAAGTACCACCAAACGCGTTACCTGTTTGCCGCTCACCATACGTATTGGGAACTTCTTGGCCGGTTAACTTGTTGCCGTAGGTGGTTACTGTTTGCGCTGGTACTTCGTATGTGCCGGTCTCATCCGAGACTGTATAAGCCGGAATGGTCTTTGTAATCTGCCCAAACTGGTTAATGTCAGTAATGCCAATACTGGCCAAGATAGCGGCCATATCCGCAGCGTTTGCTTGCGCTGATCCTTTACCTTCTCCTGACCATTTACTTGTCAAGTTCTGAGCCAGAATCTGATTGGTCAACGTAGCGGTTGCAGAAGTACCAGTATCTGTAACTGTGTTTCCACCGGAGTCAACGATTGCGCCAGTATTGGTGAGGAACGTGCCGTTCTTCAAATCAGTTGCAGTAGACAGATCAACTGCACGAGTAGTGTCATTACCCGCACCGCCAGTCACTGTGTCGTTACCCGCGCCACCTGCTACCGTGATAGTTTCAGTATTAGTCGCTGTTGTATCGTTACCCGCACCGCCAGTCACCGTGTCAACAGTTTTTGTCGTTGTGGTTACCGGAGTCGTAACCGTAGTATCCGCAACTTGCGTAGTGTCAGGTCTGCTCGCGGCCAAGCGCGTGAGGTAGTCCCAATCGCTATCTTGCTGAGTACCATACGCGGCGTTGGCCGCACTTCTAATCTGAGCATCCGTAAACCCAGCCTTCAACTGAGAGTTGTAGAGATCGGCTAGGCCAGCCTCCGTCATCCCCGCAACGCTTGTGGGGAGTTGCACAGTAGGGGCAGCGGCTTGCGTTGTTAGGGATGCAATACCGGTAGCCGCAGGAGCAGGAGCAGGCGCAGGAGCAGGGCCAAATTGCTTTTCAATAATACTGTTGAACGTCGCAGGGTCAAGGTTATAACTTGAGAGCGTATTGATGAACGTGTTGACGTAGTCATCACTAAACTGAGGATTGTCCTCGTACGTCCAGTTGTATTTATTTTGGATTGCCATGTTAAGGTAACCTTGAAACGTAAGTAACCGTCAGGATAACAGATGGAATTTCAGGCACGTCATTAGGGGCAGTACCAAATCCTGCTTCGTGCTTAAGCACCACGTTTGTATCGTCTGTCAACCACATCAGTTGAAAATATGAACCGGCGTTCATAGGCAAGATAAAGTTCCAAGCCGGTACAGACTCGGCTGACGTACCTTGAATAGAGACCTTAGATGCAGAGTCAGGGATGTTTACACCGTCTACCCGAGGCCAAATCCAAATGTTTGCTGTAGCACCGGAAGTTTTATCCAACTGCGCGGAGAATTGAAAGTTGTACAAACCTTCTTTGTCCACCACGATGCGTGACGTAGGCGTGCCAATACTGACACCGTTGGAGAAGTCGGTTGTATTAAACGTAATAGGGTAGGCCACATTTACACTAGCCGCTGTTTGCGTTGTGTTGTCCTGAAACCCACCACAAGGGAAGTTAATGGACGCAGGGTCTACATCATCAGACGTACTCATCTGCTGAAGAATCTTATCCAACTGATTAAAGTACAAACGAAGCACGTTGTTAAACTGCTCCTGATACCGAGAGTCATACACCAGCGGTGCAAGCGGTAGATTCGGCGCGGCAGCGCGAGACAGTTCGTACTCGGAGATAACGATCATGTGTTACCCCTGCGTCCGTCTTGCCGGATGTCAATACGCGGTGCGCCCAACTGCCATGCAGTTCCAAGGCGATCAGACTCAACCTTAAAGATCAACTGACGACCACGCACCCGAATGTAAACCTGCCCCGTGAATTCTTCAATAGGGGCCGTGGCAATACGCTGGATGCTTGCACTGCTGCTACCTGCGGCGGATTGTGGGTTGTTAAATCCAGAGCCTGAGTTACGCATCGGCAAGAGCGTCATCGTGCACTGGGGAGTTTCTTCTCCCGTGGAGTTACGGAATGTTAAGTCAGGGATGACGCGCCAGACAAAGCCAAAGTTGTGGCCGTCGTCAATGTCAAATTCAGACGAGCCGATAGATGCAGCAATAGCCACTGGAGTGCCAGTCTCGTTGTCGTCATTACCTTGCTCATGGTTGACCAAGTTGTACGAATATGTGGCCGCAAGGGGGTAGTCACGCAGACCAGAGTCTAGCCATGCTGTTCGTGCCATCGTGCCATAGTACCAGATGTCTTCCGCGTAGTTATACACTACATACTTGTCAACCGCAGTGCTATTCGCAGAGCAGTAGAACCACCAGACTTCGTTGAAGCCTTCACTTGTACCGGCAAACACTTGCGCCGCTTGTGATGTGTTAATGTCACTAAAGATGTGCTGACGCAAATCGCAACGAAGCGTTTGCACGCGGCCGTCGTACTTGTAGAATTTGTCCACGCCCATCCAAAACACCATACCCGAAGCGGTTGCAGCGGCGTTTTGAGACTGAATTGAGATGTTATCGCCCAGCAGTTGTGACTGCCAGATAGCCGGAGCGCCCACATATTGCATTGAATAGACGGCGGAGTCTGACCACACCACAATTTCTTGGCGAGTCTGCAAGCACGTAATGAGTTCTGAACCGTGCGAGAACCGGATACTTCCTGCTTGGTTTGTCGCGGCCGGAGTCCAGTCAACTGCAGACTCTTGATCAGACCATCTGATCAGCATGGCGTCTTGCACAGCCGAGCCAAGTTCGTTGCATCCAAACGCAAACACAAATCTGTTAATGTCAGACACAAATGTGAAGTTTTGCACTGTGGGTACGTTAGACGCGCCAGCAAGAGAAGTTAGCGCCACACCCCGCGTAGCAACCCCCGATGTCGCATCCCAGTAATAGATTGCACCGCCACGAGGGGCAAAGATAAGGTCTTCGCCAAAATTGGTCTGACTCCAAAGACGGATTGAAGTAAGCGACGTACCGCCCGTTCCCCATACACCCGCACCCCACGCACCACCACCCCAACCGGTAAGAGGGACAGCAATCGCGGGGCCTACGTTAATTTGATATGCTGCAACTACAGACGCGCCGCCACCGGGAGAGCCTGAAGCATCCATCGCATTAGCAGTGGCGGAAGCGGTAAAGGTGTAAGAATTCGCGCCAATAACCGTGACTTGGTATTCTGCGTTAAGGACAGTAGCCGTGATATTCCCGCCCAACCCCACAGCACCGCTGAACGTTACAAAATCTCCTGTAACGCACCCATGCGCGGTATCGGTAACTGTGATGACTGCGGAGCCGTTTGTGGCTACAAATGGATTGTTATTGATCGTTGACGACGCACGGATTGGTGTGATGTCGTAATACGCGCCGCCTTTTTCAATGTAGAACTTTAAGTTGGTTCCGACCCCAATTAGGTTGAGGCCGCCTAACGTAACCCAGTTCCATAGCGAGCGGCATACCCCAAGGAAGGTAAACGCTGAAATACGTTCCCAACCACCAATCTTTTCGGGGCTGCCAGAGCGAAAACGCACTTTCTCGGACTCATACCAGCCACCTGCCACATTGGTAGCGGCGTTGGGGTTACCCATCGTTTCCGATGCGTAGCGGGTGTTTTCGCGATTTACCCCCGGGCGGAATATGATCTTTTTTAATGCCATTGGTCAGTCCAGTAAAGCGCACTCAGCCGTGCGACGTTTTAGTAGGCCCGGCAAAACCTTGCCGCCACCCCTAGTCCAGAGCATAAGTTGTTCCTTGGCCCCTTCCCAATCTCCGGCGTTGATTTTCCTCTTTAATGTACTTGTTTGCAAGCGCCCGATACCGAGGTTGTAGCAGAAATCTACGATGGCGTTTAATTTTTTAAAGTCACCTTGGGAAGCAAGTACCAGCAGGTTTGGGCATTGCCTGATCGCGCCCGGTGCATAGGTGTGCAGGAGTTCAGCCATCAGGAGTGCCCGTGCCGTGGGCTCGTCCATCGGTGGGTCTTGGAGTGTTACTTTGCGCCCGTCAGTGTAGTACGTGGAACCGTAACCGACTGTTGGAACCCCCGCAGGGCATAAGTATGGTTTAGCCCTGTACCCCTCAAAGCGGCGGCACAGTTCAGCGGCCAGTTCGAGGTTCATAAGTTTACAATCCCTGTTTTTAAGTTTACAGTCCGCGCTGCTTGAGAGTTCTGTCGAGGAACCAGTAGTTAATTGTGCCAGAGACCAAGGCGCAGAAGTCCACAGTCATCATGGTCTTGAACACAACTTCAGGAGAAGCACCGGCTTTGTGCGCTTGATAAGCAAACCACAAATGAATGAACGACCACAAGGCCATGACCCAGTATGTGACAACAGGGCGCACGGAAGCCGACAGCTTGGCAGCAAAACCCCCCGCAGCTTTGACCATTTCGGTTTGTTGATTGATCGCGGCTTGGAACGCATCCATGACTCCCACGTCAATAGCCGCATCACGCTGTGCGCCGATCTCGGCAAGTTTTTGTTGGCCCCGAAGTTGTTCAAGTTCGCACTGGCGGCTAAACATTGCCATCTCATGCTCACGCTCGTTCTTCTTGTCGAAGTACTTCAGGACTTCAGGCGCAAGGCGGAACAGGCCGCCAATCACGCCACCGAATAAGCCGCCAGATAGGATTTCAAACATTGGATTCCTTAATCGTAAACATCAGGTTCTTGTGCGAGGGGTAGTTCACAACCACCTCACCTTCTGGGCATTTGTATTTAATGTGCGCCATCAACGTGGCAACACCCGGCGTTACCTGCGAAGTAGTATCAAGCTTAAACTTGTATCCAAACTTATCCACTGTGTCGCTGGCAGGGCCTGAGAACGTTGCAATGCTCGGTTTGGCTGGATGTACGACCAATTCAGAATCCCGCACCTCTAGTTTGAATGACGTGACTTCACAGTCGTCCCTGATCTTTTGACGAGCCACTACAGCCTTGAACTCGCCGTCGGCAGGTGCATCAGATATTTGGAAGTGCTCTGGTGCCCACTTGAGGATGTCTTTATGGAACACACCAAACTTGTCGGCAAGCGTGTACCCACCACCAACCATAGCAGTTGAGGCAGTTATCGCACCAATAATCTTGGTGTAATACTCAAGTTCCATCTCACCCCCACATCCAAATAATCGTGTACGTGCCCCAAATAACGAAGGCGACAATACAGGCTGCCGCAATAATTGCTTCAGCCCAATCTCTCATCATGCTGGCTCTGGTATTTTCTTCTTGACCTTGGCGGTTATGACTGCTGTCGATGTGTCTCGATCAATTGTCAGGTAGCCTTGGCAAATGATGTTGTAGTCTTGCCCGTTAGCGTCTTTTTCGCTTTTAACAGGCACCGTAATGTCGAGGTTCTTAAACAGAAACTCTTTGCCGTTTTCAAATACGCGCCAGACATGATCTACTGTGCCGCGCCCTTCTTGCCCACGGCTTTTGTTGAATCTGATCTGGTACTTGTTCATACAACTTCAGCGGCTGGCATTGGGCAAGCTGCGGGTTGAGCCATCTGCACGGTCAAGTTAAAGTGCACAAATTTAATTGGTAGGTCTGCCGCATGTCGTGTAAATGAGTGCATTAACCATGAATTTGCAAAGATCATCAAGCCGGGTTTTGGCTCGAAGTTAATCATCTTGCTGGCAGGTGTTGCCATGTTCATATCCTGCTCTGGTAAGTCAATCTGAACCTTGGCTGCACGAGGGTCATGGAACACTACACGAGAGCAATTTTCTGGGGTCTCAAGGAAGTAAAAGCCCACGATCTGTGAACCGAACCCGTGAACGTGCGCGTCCATTGCAGAGTGCTTGTGGTGCTCTTGGGTCCACATTTCTGTGAACGTCACCGCTTTGTCTTGCATGGCATAACCCTGTTCGTTCAGGATGTTCCAAGCAGTAGCACCAACAAATTGTGAAAATTCAGCTAAACGGGGGTCAGCATAGTAGTTACCTGACATATGCACAGGGTAAATCTCGTTTAATTGCTGATTTTTTTTGGCGGTTTCTAGTGCTTCTTCGGAGACTGTATTGACCGCCTCCAAAAAGTCTGGACGCTCAATTAAGTACATTGGGCATGGGAAATGGTGGGCAACTTGAAGTTGTGTGTTTTGCACAACTTGCGCCACTGATTCGGCAGCTTTACATACTTTTTGTTTTGGCTTCTTGGTAGCGGTCTTGGCCATGCGTCTCTCCTTGGTTGGTTGGGCTGTCAGTTTACAACCTGAACCCACTGCCAAGCAAGGAAATCAAACTTATATTGATTATCGTCAACGGGACGGGCGGGGACTGTTTTCCAATTATTTTCTGCGCCGCACCAGAACACAGTAACGCCTTCCACTGGATCTGGTCGTGGAATTGGGGGAACCATTTGGCAAGTAGTTTCGTCTAAAGTCCATGCAGACCAATTTTCAGCTTGCTCACGACTATTAAATGCAGTGATTACGGCTTGCTGTTTAGTTGTTTTTTCTTCTATGGTCATAGGACGCACCATCCACACATCCGTCCATGTGCCGTCCACCTTGGAGTAAGTTGGGTCTTCAGACTCCAATACATCGTAAACGCCTAAAGTAGGACGCTCAACACGAGTAAACGGTTCCCATTCATCTGGAATAGCACCAAAGGCTTGAAGCAAATTGTCTTCAAAAGCAGGATGGTTTTTTGTTGCGCCGTTTTCAGTTTGAATATAAAGCTTCATGTTTATTTCCCGTATTAAATAGATCGAATGGCAAAGACACCCGCAGCCCCCGGCCCACCGGGACCATAAGTACAACGACCTCCGCCTCCGCCGCCACCGTAGCTACCGCCACTGCCTGCTGGACTGGCGCCGCCACTACCGCCACAACCGCCGCCGTAACCACCAGTCCATACTCCGCTACCGCCACCTGCTCCGCCAGATGCACCAAAAGTATTGCCGACAGTTCCTGCACCGCCGCCACCGCCGCCAGCTAGTGTGTATGCGGCTCGACCACCGCCACTAGACCCAGCCCAATCGCATCTGCTACCAGAAGCTGCTCCCGGCCCACCGCCTGTGCAACCTCCGTAAATGTCTTTACCGTAACGACCGCCGCTACCATAAGACCCAGAAACTGTAGTCCCGCCTACGCCACCACCAGCGGCTCCGCCACCGCCAGTACCCCAAGATGACAGACCGCAACCGCCCGTGCCACCAGCCCTAGATGTAACACAAGTAAAGCTGCCTGAATAAGAAATTGTTCCGCCAGTTCCACCTGCTGGGTACTGCACGCCTTGGCCACCACCTGCGGTAACAGAGTATGAACAGTAGCTGATAGAGGACGTAGTGCCGTTTGTTGTTACAGAACCGCCAGAACCTACGGTGTAATTTATTGATTGTCCATTAACACCGCTTAAACGGCCTTTAAAGTAACCGCCGCCGCCACCACCGCCGCCACCGCCGTAGCTACTACCTCCACCACCACCGCCAATCACAACAACTTCAAATGTTGCTGTACGTGTGAATACGTATGTATAGCTACCGGCAGAAGAGTTTTGGTATATAACTGGAGCAATTGGCGTTACAGAGTTGGAAGCCGCACTTAATGGGCTTGATCCTCCCGGAGTTGCACCATACACTTGGAATGTGTACGCCGTACCATTTGTCAAACCGCTAACAGTCACAGGAGAAGATGAACTTGATCCTGTTATGCATCCGGGACTGGATACTGCTGTGTATGTTAAAGAACCTGCTCCAACTTCTGAGGGGGGTGTAAAAGTTACCGTTGCCGAAGCATTACCAGCAGTTGCCGTGCCAATCGTAGGTGTACCGGGGCTACGAGGCCATGTGCCTGCTTGGGTGTATTGCTGTGCCTGACAAACTGTCCAGATACCTTTGGCTGACGAGGTTGTCGGCGCTGTTGGGTTCTTAGTGACGATGCCACCGGGATATTGTTTGATACTCATTTACGCACCTACGCAAGTTGATGGGAATTGGCGAGTAGTTCCGGGCCAGACGATACGAACCGCGCCCGAAGCCCCTTGATAACCGCTGTAACGACCGCTTCCTCCACCTCCGCCACCATAAGCACCGCCACCCGGTGTAGCGCCTCCGCCAACACCACCTGAACCTGCATTTCCTTGGCCGCCTTGGTAATATGTACCATACCCGCCAGTCCCAGTTGCGCCTTTTCCATAAATTCCAACACCGCCGCCGCCACCAGCGTTAGCAGTATATGCTGGTGCGCTTCCGCCGCCACCGCCGCCACCGCTACAAGCGGTAGCATTATTACCGTTGTAACTACCTTGTGTTCCGTTACCACCAAAACCAGAGTATCCACCAGCGCCACCACCACCAGCAGCCGCCCAAGTACCAATACTACCTTGAGCACCGTTACCACCGTTACCGCCAGTTCCAGCGTTTGCCCCGCCAGTGGCAGCGCCTCCAACACCGCCATTGCCACCACTGCCAGAATTTCCTGAGTATCCGAAACCACCACCTTTAGCAGAAACTAAAGAAGTAGAGCAGAAATAGCTGTAGCCACCACCGGTTCCATTATTACCTGATCGGCCAGAACCAGTCCAAGGAACACAAGAACCGCCGCTACCTGCGGCACCAACCACAACCGTGTAAGAATTTCCTGGGGTAACGGAAATATTGTTTGTATACCTCAAATTACCGCCACCGCCGCCACCGCCAGCTGTCTCACAGCTACCGCAGGTATATCCATTACCGCCCGCACCGCCGCCACCGCCTACTACAACTACAGAAACAGATGTAACTCCAGAAGGTGCTACCCATGAATATGTTCCGGGGGATGTGTAAGTAGAGCAGGTTTGGATTGGCGTAAAGCTACTTGAACACGCGGAATATCCACTACTGCCAGTAGCGTTTGTTGCTCTAACCTTAAACGTGTATGCAGTGCCCGACGTAAGCCCAGACACAGTTACTGGAGATGAGGAGCCCGTGCCTGTAAAACAGCCGGGTGTTGAAATAGCCGTGTAGCCTGTAATTGATCCGGGATAGCCAACACAAGATGGCGCAGTAAACGCAACGTATGCGGCAGTAGCTGACGCTTGACTAATTGCACCAATCGTAGGTGCTTGAGGACTGGAAGGCCAGACACTCGCGCCCCTTGCCTGCATCTGTTGGGCTTTTGTCCAAATTCCGTAAGAAGTGGTCGTAGCCGGAGGAGTCGACGAAATCACCCCGCCTTTATAACGCAAGCTCATGGGGCGCTCCTATCAAGAAATGTCTTCGTACGAAATCGTAAATGTCAAAGCATTGCTGGTACCAGAAGTGATACTGATAGAAGTGCCTTCCATCAAGTAGATGGCCGTTGTTTTATCAACTGCGATCAGCGAAGCGTTTGCTGGTACAGACACAGCAGAAACCACTGGGTATGCGGTACCGCCAGAAGGTGCAGAGCCTTGAGCCACAGCGCCGTTGCTATAAATAGACACAGTTGCGTTGGCCGCAGAACCTGTGGTGTTAGCCACAACGATCTGATTGATCTTGAAGACTTTGCCAGAAGAAGCTGCATTAGGCAGCAACACCACCGCAGAAGTGCCTGACGGTGTGTAGTAAGTGGTTGTGCCGTAAATCGTTGTGACGGCGACAATATTTGGATTTGCCATGATGTTTCCTTAAAAACCAAAGATCATCGCCATAGCGATGGATTTGCCCGTTGTAATGCCAGCAGTTCCCCACTCGGGGGCTGTAGCGCCCGTATTCATCACCAATGCTTGCCCAGCCGTACCTTTAGCCAATCGTACGTTATCTGTACCATTGAAGTAAATAAGATCGCCTTGGGTTGTAGTCGGAGCAAGTGCGTCAAATGCGGCAGTTTGCGTTGTCTGTCCAGTACCGCCAGAGGCGATTGGCAACGTCCCTGTAGTCAACGCACTTGTTGAAGACGCATAAACAGCACCGCCAGAAGTAAACGAGGTCAGGCCCGTACCGCCGTTGGTTGTAGCAAGTGTGCCAGCCAAAGTGACTGCGCCTGATGTGGCAGTTGAAGGTGTAAAGCCTGTGGTGCCTGCGGAGAAAGTTGTTACGCCGTCGGCAGTACTCGATGCGACTTTCACATAGTCTGTACCGTTGTAGTAAACAGTTGCTTTTTCACCGGCAACAATTGACACGCCTGTTTGCCCAGAAGCCTTAAACGTCACCGCATACGTGGCGGTAGTGTTATCCACTACATACGTTTTACTGTAACTTGGACCTGTGATGACTTTGGTCGTGGTCAACGTACCAGTAACTTTGACAATCGCATGTTGCGCAGTTACTGTACCAGCGCCCGTGAGACTGGACGTGATGTTTGTTGCTGCTGCATCACCTGTAGTATTTGCCAATGTCACTGCGCCATCATCGGTCAGTGTTAGTGTGGCCGCGATAGCCAAGTTGGTGTACTGCGTAATACCGTTGTTAACGGTATCGCCCCATGTGCCGGATAACTCACCCTGTACCGGGAGAGCCAGTCCTAGTTGCCCCGTTGCGCCTGTAGTCATTTTTAACCTCTACTCTGTTGGAAC
>Ga0208147_1000565_pt1 | contig 12903 bp, 20 predicted proteins | sample DEB3_08_DNA_FD_184520 | JGI IMG/M metagenome (GOLD analysis project Ga0208147, IMG submission 184520) | Aqueous microbial communities from the Delaware River and Bay under freshwater to marine salinity gradient to study organic matter... | ecosystem: Environmental > Aquatic > Marine > Coastal ... | reverse complement strand
CGAATGTGTCGTCGCCCGATGTGTAGCGTGCTACCAAGTCCCGGATGTAGTTGTCCGATAGGATGCCGTTGTAGTGGCGCATCAGATACTTGCCGATACTTGTCACCGTCTGCCGGTTGTCCAAGCCAGCACGCTCATCGCGTGTGTACGCCAGTCTGTTGGCATCTGTCTCTGCCCTATGAGGCCACTCAAGCAACATCAGATGCCAGTTGTGTGGGCGGTAGTCCTTCTTCAGACACTCAACCACAGCGGGGTGTAGCTCAAATCTGTAAGTCAGGTCGTGGTACCACCCCCTGTGCTTACCCACAATGTACCGGGCATCGTTCCATAGGTTGTACATATTATGTGTATTCATTTGCTTTCTCCTTAGTTTCAAGTGCCGAGCATGAACGCCGCTCGGCTGGGCGTTGGGGTGAATGTTCACCCCAGTTTCTTATACTCACTTCATCACAATCTTCCAGCATTCTCCTCTCTCATGTTACGCACATAGTGTGCCCGGTAGAACTTCTCAAACAGCGGGCTGAACGACTGCAAGAGCAGGCGTTTGTTTGTCCCATCTGCCACATAGAACGCTCGGGCGATGTGCCCTGCGAACGACCCGCCCTCATCCTCCATCAATCGTGCCGCTTTAAGTAGCATGTCATGGTCGAGGTCGGTGATGCCTGTGTCTTTGTTGATCATTTGCTTTCTCCTTCAAAGAAGCCGAGCCATTGAGCGCCTTCGACTTGGGGTTGGTACATCTTGATGTCGTAGTTGGTGTCGTATGACACAGGGACATGGAACAGGTTGAACACATGGCCGTCTTTCTCCATGAGTTTGAGCAGATCACTGAGTGTGCGATCCGGTGTTGTTGTCGCCCACATTGTTACGCTTGATGCGTAGAAGTGGTGCTTGGTGTTGTCGTGATTCATCTTCATTTGCTTTCTCCTTTCATAAGTTCATCAGGTACATCAACCTCATCGCTTAACTTGGACGCAACATAACACCGCATCGCGGCGACGAGTGGGGTTGAGCCTTCATACACGCAGTCCACACCAACAAGAGGTGCTTCTGCTTTCCATGTAACATCATCAAATACCCAAACTGAGATACCCTCCCGCTCAATGATCGGTCCGCCTTGTGCCCAGTCGGTGGAGGGTGTCCAAGTATCAAAGTAAAAGACATCTGCCACACCATCATGCACCGATGCCATACCAATATCAAAATACCTTTCGCACTTAGCCACTGCCCAGTCGAGCGCGGCTCCGATTAGTTCACTTGTTTTCATCTTCATTTGCTTTCTCCTTCTAAAACTTTGTTGATCGGATGGAACTCAGCGTCCCATGTGGCGAGCACTTGTTTGACATCGCCCTCGATGTCGAACGCCCATGTGGTGGACTCTTCGTCCTCATCGTCATAGCACGCCCGCACCTCGTAGTAAGTGCCGAAGTCATGTGCGTGCCCCTTGGTGATTAAATACCCATGCTCAGGTTCGCCATAGTGCTTGATGATCTGCTTGGCGAACATCTCACACTCGTATCTGGCACGCTTGGCGTAGCCCTCGCTACCTACCTGTGCACAGTCCTCTTCGTGGGGTGTAGACCCAATGTCAATGTACTCTCTCATTTGCTTTCTCCTTCAAAGTGAATAACCCAACAGCGCGGGCCACGCATCGAACACCTCGGACTCACTCATGTCCGCAAGAAAGGGATGAGTTAATACGCCAAGGCTCTCCATGTAGGCGCTGTCCATGTCACAAATCACATCACAAAAACTATTCCAGTCCATTTCACACCTCCAGTTTCAGATGCCGCCCTGTCAAGGTAGGCTCGGCTGTGCGGGCGGCATAGCACAGCAAAGCCAGAGAGAATTTCTCTCTCCAGTATCGGCATAGCCAGCGGCGTAGCTATACCCATATCTCTCTGCATTTACTCTGCGCTTTCGTTCTTCAACAGCCCATGCCATGTTCTTGGTAGGTCTTCGCCGGGGTCTGTGTTGTTGAGTATGCGCAGGGCTTGTCTTAGGTTTGACTCTTGCTTGTCTAGCTTCTCGGTGTCTAGCTCGACTGCCCGATTCAGCTTGAGCGTTTCCATACTCTTGCGGATGGAGCGGGTCAGCCGGTTTTTCTTGCGGTCGAACAGGGCTAGGGGTATCCGGCGCTCGAACGGGGTCTTTGTCTTTGCCTTCTGCCTTGTCGGGATAGCTAGCGCCGCCTCCACAAACGCCGCCTTGATGCTGACCGGTACATAGTCTGTCCAATGGCTGTGTTCAGGCAGTTCGGGGGTTGCCTTGCTTTTGGTGGTCAGCTTGGCGTGTAGTTTGTCCAGCACCGCCATGTAATTGGCGGTGAACTCATCCCTTTCCGGGGCTGGGTCTGAGGTTTTGTAGCGCACCATTGACCGCACAATCTTGCGCTCGTGCTGTAGGCTGGAGATCAGTTCGCCCCATTGCTTCTTCTGCTCCCTGCGTTTTGCCTTGTCCTTGGTGCGGGCGTTGCGGAACGCCCTGATGTTTTCGATGATGGACTGCACGAGCCGCTCCTCAATACCGTCATTGCGTAAGCGCCAAGTGATGTCCCGATAAGCCTGACCATCGTAGGCTTCGTAGCTTTTCTTCATGGTTACTCCTTTCTGGGGTGAAATTTAACCCCAGTCTAACATGGCTAGCCACTCTTTACTTCGGGTCTGCCATGAATTTTGGACAGCGGAAACCCAATAGGCGTGCGGGTTTCGGTCAAATGCGTCACCTGAATGTGTATTTTTTCAACAGACTTATTGCCTTAGAAAAAGAGTGAAAGAATAAGAAAGAAAGAACACCCTTACACATTATTATTATTCTTTCTTAATAATATATATATAGATAGAAGAAAGAGACGCAACCTTGCCGAAACCTAGTATCCATGCGGGTTTGCGCTGTCGGATTCTTTGGCAACGCCGGAGGAAAGAGTGTCTACATTTTTTTGACATGATTCCTCCGGAGGAATGATGTTTTCACCGATTCAGGGGGGTAACGCCTGCTTTCCAGTCGTCCATAGCTAGGCGCTTGGCATCCCTATCCATAGCCCTGCGCTTGCGCTCGTTCGCCTCATGGCGCTCGGCAAACTCCGCCCTTAAAGCCTTGAGCTTCTTGCGGTGGTACTCCTTGATGGACGAGCCGTAGTTGGTGAACAGATCGGATTGGGTTTGGTACTTAGGCATGGTTTACTCCATGATGTATTTGAGGGTGAGAACAATGCCAGCGCCTAGGGTCACGGCGTGGATGGCTAGGAACAAAAGAGCACCGAGTGACGGCTCGTTGTAGGCTGAACCGAATAGGAATGGGAAAGCGGCGGTGAGTGCTCCGGATAGGAAAATGCTTAGCTTCATGTACATGGTTTACTCCTTATGACGCATTGTTGTAGCGCCGTGGGTTGATAGATAGACAAGTTATGAAACAGCGTGCCACCCCCACGGGTTGCGCACGCCAGAAAAACTGGGGTGAAAAGTAACCCCAGATCAAGCGACAGCACGCAGAACAGCGACAGCATCGCTCACGCTGTCAAACATGGCGAGAAATGCCTGAGCCGCCTTGCGAGCTTCGGGGGTGATGCGAGCGTGGGTAGTGGCTTGCTTGGCTTTCGCCCGTACATCACGCACACCAGTTGCCACATCGACCAAGTACTTGACCCGGTTGTATTCCTTCGAGTCTTTCTTGAACACGAGTTTGCTCTTGTCACGCTGACTGGGGTGAGGTTTAACCCCAGATACCTTTGCCACCCAGATGGTGGCGAACACCTCGATGTCCGAGCCTACGATGCCCGCTTCCGCCAGCGTACTGGCAAAGTCTTGAGACTCGATGGCGGCGAATACCTTGGATGCCTTAGCGTATGCGTTGGCGTTGGCGGCGATGAAGGTGTCGATAAGTTTGGTGATGTTGCTCATGGAAGTTTCTCCAATAAAAAACCCTGCGAACTGGCAGGGCGACAGATCGATTCATTCCTGAACCGATGACTCTATTTTACCAATGAGGGTTTCAGAGGCACGATTCTTGCCCTGTTTTGGCTATGGCGAACCCACCGTACCCCCACCACCCCCTGTGGCTCAATCAACCCGGCCCTGACATGAACACTGTTTCTCACCCGCTCCCAGTACTTTTGTACCATCTGGTACATAGCTTTAAGCAACCACCCCCAAAAATTTCTATAAAATTTCAAATAACCTTGTGTCTAATGTTAGACACACCCAGACGAAAAAAACCCCAGCGCCGGGCTGGGGTCAAAAGGTGTTGACAAACACCAAAGGGAGAAAGCAAATGACAACTGCTTGCCGATTTGCCAAACTAAGTGTACATTAAACACATTCGGTAAGCAAGGGCCGCGCTAAATCTGCAAATGTTAGATCACCTGTTGAACTTTGACCCAGACATCGTTGACATCGACGAGGGGGTCGTGCCTGTTGAAAAACACAGTCCTGCGCAAGTTATAGACGCGCAATCATCCACTGCTGACTTTCTTGAATCGTTGGGATCGCCTAGTACAAAAAAGGCCATGACCGACCTAGATCAGAAAGCCGCACGTCAAGCCTTCAGTGCCGTCGTCACACAGGACGAAAACACACACCACAAGCTGGCAAAAATAGAAACCCCCGCAGCAGTACGGCACCTTGTTGGGATGCTGACCGCATATGACTGGGAATTTGTACAGCAAGCAAAAGAGTTGCGCGGTTATACCGTTGCCAAGCTGCTGGAAGAATGTGAAAGCACAAACGCCAATATCCGTTTAAAAGCGCTTGCGTTACTTGGGAAAGTAACGGAGGTTGGTCTGTTTACCGAGAAAGTCGAGGTCAAGAAAACCGACCTGACAGAAGATGAAATAGACAAGAAGCTGAAAGAAAAGCTGGCTAAGTTCATGCAGGTAACGGATGCGGAACCTATAGATGTGGAAATAATACAACAGGCAAATGACGACCAACCATCCGCTAACCCCTGAACAAGCCGCTGCGCTGTTTAGAAACCTGTCCCGGATGACCGCCGAGGAGAAGGTGGAGGCGCTTCATTTATTGGACAAAGCCGAAGAAAACACCCGCAAAAACTTTGCGCGAACCGACATGATCGAGTTTGCCAAGACGGTATATCCGGGATTTAAGGTTGGGCCGCACCACCGCAAGCTGGCAAAGATATTTAAGGATGTCATCGAGGGAAAGAAAAAGCGCGTAATTATCAACATTGCGCCTAGGATGGGTAAGTCTGAGTTTTCCAGCTACCTGTTCCCTGCCTTCTTTTTAGGCAATTTCCCGGACAAAAAAATCATTATGGGCACCCACACAGCTGGGCTATCTGAAGACTTTGGACGGAGGGTCAGGAATCTGATTGACGATGATGACTACAAAATACTATTCCCCCAGACCCAGATTGCTGATGATCAAAAAGCCGCCGGTAAATGGAGCACTTCGGCTGGTGGGCAGTATTATGCTGCTGGTGTTGGTGGTGCTCTTGCTGGTCGTGGTGCCGACCTTTTTGTAATTGACGATCCGCACTCGGAGCAGGACGTAAAAGCCAACAGCCGCCTAGCGTTTGACACGGCATGGAGTTGGTTCCAGACAGGCCCATTGCAGCGCTTGATGCCAAACGGGGCAATACTGATCATTATGACGCGCTGGGGTAAGCTGGACTTGACAGGGCGGCTGCTGGACTATCAGACAAATAACCCGGATTCGGAGCCTTGGGAAGTCGTGGAACTCCCGGCTATCCTGAACGAAGATACCGAGCAGGAAAAAAGCCTGTGGCCTGAGCAGTGGCCTCTTGAGGCGCTGAAACAAAAGAAACTGTCTATCGACCCCCAGTACTGGAACGCGCAGTACATGCAGAATCCGGTGTCGAATAATGCCGCCATAGTATCTAGGAAGTCGTGGCGCATATGGCCCACAGAAACCCCGCCTAATTGCGAGTACGTTATTCAGTCTTGGGACACGGCGTTTGAAGCCAAAACCAGCGCTGACTACAGTGCCTGTACTACTTGGGGTGTTTTCTATAACGAGGAAGAAAACGATAAGGCGCAGGTTATATTGCTTGACGCGTTCAAGGACAGGATGGCGTTTCCCGATCTAAAGCAGGCAGCGTTGAAACACTATAAAGAATGGCAACCTGATGCGTTTATCGTGGAGAAGAAGGCCGCTGGAGCACCGCTGATACAAGAGCTGCGCAATATGGGCATACCTGTTCAGGAAACAAACCCTAGCCGGGGGAACGACAAAATAGTAAGATTGAACGCGGTTGCTGATTTATTTGCCTCCGGGATGGTCTGGTGCCCTGATACGCGGTGGGCAAGGGAGGTAATAGAAGAAGTTGCCTCTTTCCCGAACGGGGATAATGACGACTTCGTGGATACGACAAGTCAGGCGCTGATGCGGTTCAGGCAGGGTGGGTTCATAAGATTGGACTCGGATGAACCGGAGGAGCCTAGGTTTTTCCGTCGCAGGGCGGCGGCATATTATTAAGGACACCGGATGATTACGCAGAAATTTATGGGTGCAAATCAGTTGGTGGACAGGTTGCGTGAGCAGTTGCGTACACAAAAAACCCCACCTGCTGATATTGAAGGTGCGGTACGATCCATTTTGCAAGCGCGTGGGCACATGGATACACAAGGCAAATTGACTGCAAAAGGCCAAGAACGCAACGCCATGACCGCCAAAGAACGTGCGCTGGACAGAGCGGCAACCCGGACAGGTAAAAGCCCAAATGCTTTTAAATACAACGCAAGCACGAACCGTGCAACTTTAAGGACTAAGTAATGGCTACAAATATCGACAAGGCGCTGTACCAGAACCCACAGGGTATAGCCGGTGCTGCTGAGAACGAAGAACCGATTGAGATCGAGGTGATTGACCCTGAGCAGGTGAACATACACGCGGGTGACATGGACATTTCCATTACGCCTACGGAGCCTGACTTTGATAAGAATCTGGCAGAAGACTTGGATGAAGGCGCGTTGACCAAGCTGGCAAGTGAGTTGGCAGGAGATATTGACAACGACCTTGGCTCCCGTAAAGAGTGGGAGAAAGCCTATGTGGCGGGGCTGAAGTTGCTGGGTTTGCAGTACGAAGAGCGTACGGAGCCGTGGGATGGCGCGTGTGGCGTGTTCCACCCCATGATCACAGAAGCGGTTGTACGGTTCCAGTCAGAGAGTATTACCGAGACATTCCCAGCGCAGGGGCCGGTCAAAACAAAGATTCTTGGCAAGCAAACCCCGGAGAAAGATGACGCCGCAGATCGTGTCCAGTCGGATATGAACTACGAGTTGACAGAGGTAATGCGTGAGTTTCGGCCTGAGCATGAGCGCATGTTGTGGAGCCTCCCGGCTACTGGCTCGGCGTTCAAGAAGGTGTACTACGACCCGAGTCTGGGTCGTCAGGTCAGTATGTTTATCCCGGCAGAAGATATTGTCCTGCCGTATGGGGCGACTGATCTGGACACCTGCTACCGTGTAACCCACGTTCTGCGCAAAACCAAGAGCGAGATCATCAAGCTACAGCAAGCCGGGTTCTACCGCGATATTACTCTGCCAGAACCGGATAAGTCGAAAACGGACATCCAGCAAGCCAAGGACAAAGAGACTGGCTTTAGCGACCTTAACGATGACCGTTATACCCTGTACGAGAGCCACGTTGACTTGGTGATTGACGGGGACGAGTTCACCGAAATGGGGGATGACGACCAGCCGCTAGGTATCACTTTGCCGTATGTAATGACGATACTGAAAGGCAGTAACGATGTCTTGGCAATCCGCAGGAACTGGAAAGAAGACGATACGCTGCACCTGAAACGGCAGCATTTTGTTCATTACCAGTACATCCCCGGCTTTGGGGCATACGGGTTCGGGCTGTTCCACCTGATCGGTGGGTTTGCCAAGAGTGCTACCAGCATCATGCGCCAGTTGGTGGATGCAGGTACGCTGTCTAATCTGCCCGGTGGCTTGAAGTCCCGTGGACTGCGTATAAAGGGAGACGACACACCGATTGCTCCCGGCGAGTTCAGGGATGTGGATATTGGCTCTGGTGCGCTGCGGGACAACATCCTGCCCCTGCCATATAAAGAGCCTAGCGGTACGCTGTATCAGTTGTTGAACAACATCGTGGAAGAAGGCCGTCGGTTTGCTGCTACGGCTGATATGCAGGTGTCGGACATGTCGGCACAAGCCCCGGTTGGCACAACGCTGGCCCTGTTGGAGCGGCAGCTTAAGGTGATGACGGCTGTTTCTGCCCGTCTGCACTTCTCGTTCAAGCAGGAGTTGAAACTGTTGGCTGGTCTGATCCGTGACTACACGGACGACGACTATGACTACGATCCGGTGGATGCGCCCCGTAAAGCCAAAAAATCGGACTACAGCCACGTAGAGATCATCCCGGTGAGCGACCCCAACGCTGCGACCATGAGCCAGCGCGTTGTGCAGTACCAAGCCGTGATCCAGATGGCGCAGATGGCACCCGACATTTACAACTTGCCCAAACTGCACAGAGGGATGTTGGACGTTTTGGGTATCAAGAATGCCGCTGATCTGGTGCCGCTGCCAGAGGATCAGAAACCCAAAGACCCTGTGTCTGAGAATATGAACTGCCTGAAGGGGGAGCCACTAAAGGCGTTCTTCTATCAGGATCATCAGTCCCATATTCAGGTGCATATGTCCGCCATGCAAGACCCGATAGTTATGCAGTTGGTTGGGCAGAATCCCCGTGCACCGCAGATTCAAGCCGCCATGATGGCGCATATTGCCGAGCACGTTGGGTTTGCCTACAGGCAGAAGATTGAGCAGCAGCTTGGGATGCCGCTGCCGCCTCAAGACGAGGAACTGCCGCCAGAGATGGAGACACAACTGTCTGCCATGATGGCTCAAGCCGCTCAACAGGTCTTAATGCAGAGTCAGGCTCAAGTTGCCCAACAACAGGCACAGCAGCAACAGCAAGACCCTGTTATTCAGATGCAGCAGCAAGAGTTGGCTATCCGCCAGCAGGAAGCCCAGACAAAGGCTATGAAAGTGCAGGCAGACATACAGATTGCACAGAAGAAGCTACAGCAAGACGCAGCAGCTGAGCTGGCTAGGTTACAACTGGAGAAACAGCGGTTAACTGCCACAGTTGCCGCAGATCAGTATAAAGCCGCCAAACAACGTGATCTGGACGCGTTGAAAACGGCAGCACAAATCCGTAACCAGCCACAAAAGGAGAAAGCCACTAAATGATCCAAGATTTCGCACGCGTACTGCGCGAGAAGATACGCACCGACATGAACAACTATGCCGATGACTTGGCAGGTGGGCAATGTCGCTCTTTTGAAGAATATCAAAAACTCTGCGGGGTTATTCAAGGTCTGGCCCTTGCAGAGCGCTATTTAATTGATCTTGTTGAGAAAGTTGAACAATCAGATGAGTGAAATCATTCTGCCTCCGGGCATTAGCCTGCCACCCACAATTCAGCCAAAAGAAGCCCCTGCAAAGGAAGCTGCTCCTGAAGAGAAAGCGACAAGCCTACCTCTTCCAACTGGTTGGAAACTACTGTGTATCGTTCCAGACGTGTCTGAAAAAATGGACGGTACTGATTTGGATTTGGTTAAACCCACATCCATTCTCAAACAAGAAGAACACGCGACCACCGTGCTGTTCGTCTTGAAAGTCGGCCCAGATGCCTACAAAGACGCCAATAAGTTCCCAAACGGAGCTTGGTGTAAAGAGGGCGACTTTATCTTGGTTCGTACGTACTCCGGTACCCGATTCAAGATTTATGGCAAGGAGTTCCGCTTGATTAACGATGATCAGGTGGATGCAGTAGTCCAAGACCCGCGTGGAATCACGCGCATTTAAGGAGTGTAACTATGGCGACTGACGGCTACAAGTTCCCAGATGAACTTGATCAAGAAGCCAAAGATACTGCTTCAGATATTGAAGTTAGTATTAAGGCAGATAGTGACGATGTTGAGATCGAGATTGTTGACGATACCCCAGAAAAAGACCGGGGGCGTAAGCCTCTGGAGCGGGAAGTCTCTGATCCGACAGATGAAGAACTGGATACATATACAGATGGCGTTAAAAAACGGCTAAATGAACTCACCCATGCTCGTCACGACGAGCGCCGTGCCAAAGAAGCACTTGCCCGTGAAAAAGCGGAGCTTGAGCGGCTGGCTATGGCTATGATGGATGAGAACAAACGTCTGAAAGAGTATGTAAAAACCGGTACTCAACAGTATATGACTATGGCTGGACAGGCTGCGGAAAGCCGTCTTGAGAAAGCCCGTCAAGAGTTGAAGGCAGCACAGGAAGCCTACGACACCGATGCCATCATCGCCGCTCAGGAAGCCCTTGCGGATGCTAAGTGGGAAGTGAGAAATGCAAAAAATTTCACACCACCCCCTTTACAAACGCAAGAAAACGAGATACAAACACAACAAATTCAGCCCCAACAGGCTAGACCGGACGAAAAAACACTGCGCTGGCAGGCTAAAAACCAGTGGTTCGGTGCCTCAGGGTTTGAAGAAGTAACCAGCTTTGCACTAGGGCTGCACCAAAAGCTAGTAGCAAACGGGGTAGATACCCGCTCTGATGAGTATTTCGAGCAAATTGACGCTCGCGTGAAGTCCAAGTTTCCCGAAGTTTTCGGTGGCGAGGACGAAAAGCCACGGTCTAGTGGGACTTCGGCTAGAAAACCGGCATCTGTTGTAGCTCCTGCCAGTCGTTCGACCGGTAAGAGAAAGATTGAACTTACGCCTTCGCAAGCCGCGTTGGTTAAAAAGTTTAATCTTGACCCACAAAAGTATGCACAGGAAATTTTGAAACTGGAGGCCCAAAATGGTTGAAACACAAGATCGTACCCCCCGTGATTTGAAATCACGCGATAAATCTGCTCGTGCTGTATACGTACCGCCGAGTAATCTGCCTGATCCGACGCCTGAACCGGGATGGACTTACCATTGGGTAGCCACTCATATTCTGGGGCAGTCGAATCCGACTAACGTGTCACAAAAAATGCGCGAAGGTTGGATGCCGGTGAAAGCAGAAGACCATCCAGAATTGATGCTTATGGGTAATGAAAAAACTGGCAACGTGGAAATCGGCGGTTTGATGCTATGCAAAATGCCTACCGAAAAGTACCGTGCTCGTCAGGAGTATTTCAATAACTTGGCTCAAGGACAGATGGAATCAGTGGACAACCACTTTTTGCGAAACAATGATCCTCGTATGCCGCTATTCTCGGACAAGAAATCGTCTACGACTCGCGGTGGGGGTTTTGGTTCAGGTTCTAAGTAACAAGGAGTTTTTAAATGGCTTATCCTACAGTAAGCGCTCCCTACGGTTTTAAACCAATCAATAGTATTGGTGGTACGCCGTATGCGGGGTCTACTCGCCAAGTGCCGGTTGATTCTGGCGCTGTTTATAATGGCGATCTTGTCGAACTGCTGTCTTCTGGCAAATGTAAAGTTGTCGCTGATGGCACTGCTGCCCCTCAAGCACTTGGTGTTTGTGTGGGTGTTCAGTACACCAACTCATCGGGTCAAACCGTTCAAGCCCAGTACGCTCCGTCGTCTGGTGTGACCGACGTGGTTGCCTATGTTGTTGATGATCCCCGTGCATTGTTCCAAGTAGCTGTTGTGTCTTCCGGCACGACTATGGGTTCTTTGGGACGTACGGCTGTTGGTCAGAATACTTCGGTGGTTCTGAATGCTGGCAACGCTAATACCGGTGATTCCAAGCAGGCTATTGACGATACTACGGCTACGACTAACACTCTGCCGATCCGTATTGTGGATGTGATTCCTGCTACCGCCACTGGTGCTGACACGTATGTGGAGATGGTCGTCAAGATCAACACCCATACTTATAACAACACTACTGGTGTATAAGGAGTAAATCATGGCTATTAGTCGCGCACAACTGCTCAAGGAGCTGCTGCCCGGTCTGAACGCATTGTTCGGTATGGAATATGCACGCTACGGTGAAGAGCATAAAGAAATCTACGAAACCGAGAAGTCGGAGCGTAGCTTTGAAGAGGAAACCAAACTGGCTGGCTTCTCTGCTGCACCTGTTAAAAACGAGGGTTCTGCCATCGCTTATGACAATGCGCAAGAAGCATTTACTGCCCGTTACACCCACGAAACCATTGCTTTGGGTTTCTCGATTACCGAAGAGGCAATCGAAGACAACCTGTACGACAGCCTGTCTGCTCGTTACACCAAAGCCTTGGCTCGTGCCATGTCATACACCAAGCAAGTCAAAGCAGCCTCTGTTCTGAACAACGGCTTTAATGGCTCTTATGCTGGTGGTGACGGTGTTGCCCTGTTTAGCACGGCTCACCCGCTGGTGTCTGGCGGTACTAACGCCAATGCACCTGCTACTGGTGTTGACCTCAACGAAACCGCCTTGGAAAACGCTGTGATTCAAATCGCTGCGTGGACTGATGAGCGTGGTCTGTTGATCGCTGCCAAGCCCCGCAAGCTGGTCATTCCGCCCAGCCTGATGTTCGTTGCTAAGCGTCTGCTTGACACCGAACTGCGTGTGGCAACCGCCGACAACGACATCAACGCACTGAAGCAGATGGGCGCAATCCCTGAAGGCTTCACCGTCAACCACTTCTTGACCGACACTAACGCTTGGTTCCTGACCACTGACGTTCCTAACGGTCTGAAGCATTTCGAGCGTATGCCTCTGGCTAACTCGATGGACGGCGACTTTGATACCGGCAACGTCCGTTACAAGGCTCGTGAGCGTTATTCGTTCGGTTGGTCTGATCCCCTCGGTATTTGGGGTTCTCAGGGTTCGACCTGATGAAGAAGTAAGAAAAGGGGTCTTGCGGCCCCTTTTCTTTTAGTGTATATTGACATTATTCCGGGGTTTTCCGGTATATCTGACAGTCCCGGCTGACGACATGCAGACAGATATACCTCAACTCGCATGTGAGGTTC
>Ga0208147_1000564_pt1 | contig 12926 bp, 32 predicted proteins | sample DEB3_08_DNA_FD_184520 | JGI IMG/M metagenome (GOLD analysis project Ga0208147, IMG submission 184520) | Aqueous microbial communities from the Delaware River and Bay under freshwater to marine salinity gradient to study organic matter... | ecosystem: Environmental > Aquatic > Marine > Coastal ... | reverse complement strand
TAAAGAACTTGGAAATAAGTAAATGGCAATTTGTTATAAGTGTGGCGAAGATTACCCCGATAAGCGACTTGCTATCGGGTATCATACTTGTTTGTCTTGCGGAGACAAGGAAGCAAGCGTGGAAGCAAACCGCAGGCGCAAGTGTGTTGCTCCTGCTTACAATAAGGGCGCATATCAATATGTAGCAGACACAAGGGACGCTTTTTATTCAGGTAAGAAGTGAATTTGCCCTTGACGACCCCTTGACTTGACCAGACCCCTGCTCGCGATAAGAGGTAGAGGTCAGCGGGCGCACGGCCCATCACAAACCACAAACACAAAAGAGAGTAAAATATGTCTAATGTTCGGTGTCGTTATTGTCGTGGGAGGGGACACAATATTACAGGTTGTCCTGATTACAAGAACAAGATTGAAGAGTTGCGTTCTATTCACGGGGACGATCACTACTCTGTCGCAAACTACGACGCTAAGAAAGCAAAGCGTTCAAAGAAGGTTGAAGATAAGAATTGTTCTTATTGTAGTGAGAAGGGGCATACCCGTCGTACTTGCTCCGGTATTGCGGAACACAAGCAAATTGTCCGAGATCTTACAATCTTGCATCGTAAGGCATTCTTCCTAAATATTTCGGAGTCTGGTACTGGTATTGGCGCTATTCTTTCCCAAAAGGATAGGTGGGACCCAGGTTCTCAACCAACCCTCTATATGGTAAAGAATTTCAATATTGATGAGGTTGGACTTTGGAATAACTGGCATTACTGCTGTGATGTTCTTAATATGAACAATAGCAGGACTTCCACCAATGGTTCTGCTTATGGGAATGCTAGTAGTTCCAGTACCTTTATTGAAAGGCGGTTTGTGTCGGGAATTGATAATGAGTATTCCAATACAAGCGTGATTTCCAAGTCGGCAATCGTTCCTAGAAATGTTGAGGAAGGACTTGACGCGAAGATTACGCAAGAGTTCTCTTCTACTACTAAGTCTTTTATTAGTGATTGGCGAACAAAGAATTTGATCAAAGAGTTCAGTAGTTTGCTTGACCGCAAGGAAGAGATTGAAGCAGGTTTTAGTCGTATTTTCTCTGCTTGATAAACATTTGTCCTTGACGACCCCTTGACTTGCCGAGAACCCCTGCCTTGATAAGAGGTAGGGGTCAGGGCGAGGGACGACCTTGTGATGGAGTTGCGCTTTGAATATTCGTGTTTATTGGAATTCCTTGGATTATTCTTCGGACGAAGAAATCAAAAGAGATATTCAACTTGGTATTTGCCACGAAGAAACTTTTTTTGATGATGTCTTTGTTCCGGCAGGATTGGACAATCACAATACAAACTTGATTGTTTGCGGATTCCTATTCAGAATGGATCTTAGTCCAATTGATACAAACTATTATTGGGAAGTGTTGGAGGGATAAATGATCAAAGTAGTCATTGGAACAAATGACGAATTTTCTTCGGAAGAAGATGTGTTTCAACACTATTGTCTTGGTACTAATAGAAACTGGTGTTGTTACAGCGTTTGCGATAGTATCAATGATTATCCTATGGATATGATTTGGAGAATCGCAAAGTCAAAGTTGTTTGACGACGATTGGACTGCGGCAGATACTTATTACTTTTTGACCGACTCCGACAAAATGGAAATGCTATGAACAATCAACAAATTATTGATATTCTTAATGATACCGCGAATTCTTGTTTTATGAACGAGTGGGAAACCAAGTTTGTTTCTGATGTTTCTTCTCGTTATACCAAGAACAAGCGACTTTCTCCTGCTCAAAGAGCAATCCTGGACAAGACCCTTAACAGAATCAATGATGTTAAGAACGGAAATCTTGTTATTGATACGAACTTCATTGCCGAGGTAAATAACCTTATCAATTCTGTTGGTAATAGCAATTCGTATTACCAAAGGATTTTGCCTTCATTCAAGCAACAACTTGAATCAGGTAAGGTTCTCAGCGAAAACCAGTTGAAGATTGTTGAACAAGCAAAGAACTTTGTTTCTGAAAACACCGCTCACAAAAACGATTGGTCCGAAGACAAGAAGCAAAAGTTTGATATTGTTTGCGAGTATTACTCAGGTACTCCTTATTACAGCAAAGTTGTGAAATCGTGGAAGACGGAAGAAAACTACATTCCTAATTCTGACGACTACGAAAAGATGGTGAATAACAAGTACTCTGTAAAGATTCTTAACAATTGGTATGAACAACCCAAGTTCAGCAATGGGCAACTTGTTCGTGTCAGCGATAAGTTTAGCGCCTATGCTTGTAGGGACGCAAAGATCCCTTACCAACCCCAAGATAAAAATGTAGTTTATTGCGGTTTTGTTGTGTCTTCTAACTCTGGAACTCCTGCCCCAAGAAAGGGCGGTAAGATGTACAAAATTCTTATGTTTGGTTCCACCACCCCAATTAACATTTACGAGTCTGAACTGCGAAAGCATAAAATCTAACAATAGAGGCAATAATGTACAACGACGAAATTTACTTTGAAGAGACTGCTTACGGAATGGATCCGGATTATGATCCGGTCCCATATGATCTTGAAGGATACGATGTTCCTGAATACATTGGTGATTGGGAATACGACGACGATTACGATTTTTAATACAACAAAGTTTGGCCCTTGACGACCCCTTGACTTGACGAGAACCCGCAGAGTGATAAGTGGTAGGGGTCAGGGCGAGGGACGCCCCCAACGATAGGACACAGGAAACAAATGACAATCAAAGAATACACCGCAAGTTTGAACAACTTTCTTAAAGAGAATATCTCTTATCGTAAGGGACAAGCAATTATGAATCATCTTACGATGGTTCGCCCTGATCTTACGAGCAGAATTGTTGGAACACAATTGGATTGTTTCTACACTGACGACCGCATTCAAAACTGCATCAACTTCATTTACCAAAACTGGGAGAACGATAATGTCTGATAATTCTTACAACGGTTGGACTAATTGGGAAACTTGGAATATGGCGCTTTGGTTGGATAATGATGAGGCGTTTTACAACCTTCGTCGTTGTACCCGTTGGAGCAAGTTGGAGAATATGCCGAAGTTCCTTAATGAAACTGGTTCTGTTTATTCTCGTGGGACTCCTGATATGAGTGGAAGTGATTTTTACCGAGTTAATTGGAACGAAATCCTTGATGCTTGGAAGGAAGAAGAAACTTATGCTTGATGATTCTGACCCGAAGAAAGGTGAAATTCGGTGGTATGAATATTGCGAAGGTTCAGTAAAAGGAAAAGTAGTAGTTTTATTGCTTGAAGATTATCAATATGGCGGTACAAAGTGTTTTATTTTGTCTGATACCAATGGCATAAATAAAATCGGTTCTATTAGTCAAATCTATGGTCTTAATACAGCAAAACGATTGCAATATTAAAGGAGATAAAATGTTTGAAGAGCGAAAGGGCAGTTATGGTCGTCCTGGAAACAAATACGACAAGTTTAGGCAACTGCCGAAAGATGTAAGGGTTCGTGTTGATGAGTTCCAAAGTAATCTAGATGATGATTGGATTTTGTTTGTTTCTCAAACAGATAAGCAAATGTGGATTATTCATCGCATTTGGATTGATGAAGGAACCTTTGAAGTTGTCGCTTCTACCGTACAGTATCAGTCGGAGGAAATCAGTGTTTAATTCACAAGAAGATTACTTCAACTTTCTTGATGCAGCGGTTTCAGTTTTGGACGCAATCCGAACTATGCGAGATTATGGTTCTTGGACAGAAGAAAAGTATCAACTTATTCTTGCTCTTGACCAAACTGTAAGAGACTTTACCGGAATTGATTACAAACCATTTGACCGACAAATTTACAACCAAATGAGGAAGGAATAATGTTTAACTATTTGATTGAAGAGTACGATGTTTCTTATCTGATTGACCTGCTACAACAGCAAGGAATCGAAACAGCAGATAGAATCGCAAACTCTCTTATTTCTCAGACAAAGTCTTGGAATCGCTGGGAAGAATCGCAAGGAAACTACCAGAAGCAAGAAGTTTTTACTGGGATTTGACGGATCGTTTCCATAGTTCAACGGATAGAACGACTCTCTCCTAAAGAGTAGATACAGGTTCGATTCCTGTTGGGAACATTTAGCGCTTGACGACCCCTTGACTTGACGAGAACCGCTGTCGGGATACATGGTAGGGGTCAGAGCGAGGGACGCCAACGCCAACGACGAGAAGATGAAAAATGAAAATAACCAAAGGTTCTATTTTGTATTCTATGTACAATCACGACCTTTATTCCATTGCTATGACTGATCAATACATAAACCCAAACTCCCGAGCAATTGAATGGGTTTTTGATGCGTTCGTTCTAACAGGCGAATACTCCGGTACAAGGCAAACTATGGCAACTTTCGCTTGGCTTCACTTGCAATAACAAATACAAAGGAAAACAAATGACTAATCAAATCAATCTTCTACTGCGAGACATTAATCCAAGTGGTTGGGTCGCTATTAGTGATAGTGATGTGGAAGCATACAACGCTATTAATGAACTTGTTGATGGTGGCCTTGGAGACAGGTATCCACTTTACACCTTGACTAGTTATGACGAGTTTTGCGATTGGTTGGAGAACTTCGGTCTTGAAGATCAAGATTCAGATGGTTTTTGGGACTGGATGAAGGCGAAGGTTCATTGGCCCTTTTCACCGCAAGAAACTGGAGAGAAGTTTGATGAACTTGCTGAATGGTTTAATCAGTACAAACTTGATAATGAAATCGAGAACACACCGGAACCAGTAGAGAATGTTATTACCATCCACGGTAAGCGTTACAAGTTGGTTGAATTGACTTGACACCGCTGTCGCCCCCGGTTATAATAGGGGCGTGAAAAGGGACATTAGCTCAACTGGCAGAGCGAGGGACTTTTAATCCCGAGGTTACAGGTTCGATTCCTGTATGTCCCATACGACTTCGTGGCTCAATGGATAGAGCAACGGATTTCTACTCCGTAGGTTACAGGTTCGAGTCCTGTCGAGGTCATTTGTCTCAATAGCTCAGTTGGTTAGAGCATCAGACTGTTAATCTGAGGGTCGTAGGTTCAAGTCCTACTTGGGACGCTTTTTTGGATCCATAGCTCAATTGGCAGAGCATCGGACTCTTAATCCGCAGGTTCCAGGTTCGATTCCTGGTGGATCCACTTTTTCGCAAGCAAAGCAAATTGGCGCTTGACACGCCATTGACTTGCGGAGAACCCTGCCGGGGATACATGGTAGGGGTCAGCGGGCGATGGGCGCACCGCTGGCGTCGTCATCAACACATTGTTCGTGAGTTTTACACATGGCTATCGATTTCGTTACTTTCAACCGCGTTCTTCCTCTTGTCGCCGCTGCGCGCTTCCCCGTTCTTATGCGTGGTCGCCACGGTATCGGCAAGTCCGAGAGCGTCTATCAGTTTGCTCAAATGATCAATCTTCCGGTTGTGGAGCGTCGTGCTTCGCAAATGACCGAAGGCGATCTTCTTGGTATGCCTTCGCCTGAGCAAGTGGAGGTCAATGGGACTAGCGCAGCAACTCTGCGTCCGTTTGCTTGGCTTATCCGCGCTTGTACCGAACCTGTTGTTCTTTTCATTGACGAGATTGACCGCGCCACTATGGAAGTCCGTCAGGGTTTCTTCCAGCTTTGCGATTCTCGCACGGTTGGCGACTGGCGACTTCACCCGGATACGGTTATCGTCGCTGCCGTGAATGGTGGCGAGCATGGTTCTCACTACCAAGTTGGTGAAATGGACCCTGCTGAGTTGGATCGTTACACTTGCTTTGATCTTGCTCCTTCTGTTGAGGATTGGATTTCTTACGGTTCCGGCAACGGGGCCAAGGCAGAGCAGGTTTCCACTTCGTTCCAGTCTGCCCGTGTTGCCTTTGACACCTTCAAGAGCGAGCAGAAGACTCCTGTTGATTCTATGATTGTTGATTTTATCCGTCACAATCCCAATCACCTTGAACACACCGACGCCTTTGAGCCTAACAAGGTTTATCCGTCGCGCCGTTCTTGGAAGCGTTTCTCTGACACTTGCTCCTCTGCTGGTCTGCTTGACGATGCAAAGTCCAATCGTGGTATGATTGCTACGCTTGCGACTGCATTTGTTGGACTGGAAGCGTCGGTTGCCTTCACGGACTTTGCGGTCAATTACGAGCGTCAGGTTACTGTTGAGGACATTATCGATAACGGCAACTTTGACAAGATTGCCAACTTCGGTATCTCCGAACATACCGCTTTCGTTGATAAGGTCAAGAACCACAAGATCCTCAAGTCTGCTCTGACGCCTGTTCAGGTTCAGAATGTTGCCAACTGGATTGTTCGTCTTCCTTCCGAGGTTGCGATGGTTCTTCTCACGGCAATCCCGACTATCGGTGGTAACTTCGGTGCGACGAACCTTGTTGCTATCTACGGTTGCCAAACCGACAAGGGTTGCAAGGTTCAGGAGTACATCACCAGCATCGTTTGATGCTCTAACCCGTAACCCACCTGTCACTTGACGAAAGCGACGGGAGGGTTACACTCCATAAGCAGGGGGCGGTGCGTCCCCTGTTGTCACCTACAACCAACAGGTTTCCAAATGTCTACGAAGTTCGATCTTGATCTTCATATGTTTCGTTTGATGGATGCTGAACCTTTCTTTGCTGCGATTTCTCGTCGCATTGATAAGCGTCCTTCAACTCAAATTCCTACTGCTGGTGTTCGGGTCAATCCCGAGACTGCGCAACTGGAAATGCTTTACAATCCCAACTTTTTCCAAAAGTTGATTGACGACCACAAGGAAATGTACGACGGTCTTTCTAAGAAGGATCGTAGTAACTTTGACAGCAAGTACAAGGCAAACGACGATACTCGGCATTTCCGCTGGGTCCGTGGTGTTCTTCTTCACGAACTTTACCACATTGTCTTTGGTCATGTTGCGGAGCGTTTGCCCGATGGTAAGATGAACAAGCGGTGGAATATCGCTACCGACCTTGCTATCAATTCTTACCTTACCGAGTGTATTCCTCCTATTGGTCTTATCCCAGGCGAAGGTCAATTCGCTGGTATTCCTACCCAACAAACTGCCGAGTGGTACTACAAGAACCTTCCGGAAGATATGGGTAAGGACAATAGCGAAGGTGAGGGCGAGGAAGGCGAAGGTGATGGAGAACAACAGCAAGGTCAAGGCCAAGGTCAAGGTTCTCCCGGTGATTCTTTTGACGACCATTCCGGTTGGGGCGATGTTCCTGACGATGTGAAGCAACAAGCAGAGGAGCGTATGCGTCAGATTCTTGCTGACGCAGCGCAAGAAGCAAACTCCAAGGGTTGGGGTTCGGTTTCTTCCAGCGTTCGTCAAGATGTTATGGAGCGTATCCGTCCCAAGGTCAATTGGAAGGCGGTTCTTCGCTACTTCATCAAGACTTCTCAGCGGGCCGACCGCAACTCTACTGTCAAGCGTCTTAACAAGCGGTTCCAGTTTATCCATCCGGGTAAGAAGATCAATCGCACGGCAAAGATCGCGATTTCCATTGACCAGTCCGGTTCGGTTTCTGACTCAATGCTTATCGCGTTCTTCTCCGAGTTGGACAATCTTGCCAAGTACGCAGAATTCACGGTTGTTCCCTTTGACACTGAGGTTGCCACCGACAAGATTTATGTGTGGAAGAAGGGTCAGCGCCACAAGGCAGAGCGAGTTCGCTATGGTGGTACTTGCTTTGACGCTCCGACCAAGTGGGTCAATGAACATTCTTTTGACGGGCATATCGTTCTTACTGACATGGAAGCGCCCAAGCCTATTCCTTCTCGCATTCAGCGTATGTGGATGACTACTCGCGCTCATGCAGAGCGTCCTTACTTCCAACCCAATAGCAACGAGAAGATCATTGCTATTGACGAACCGGGAGTTTCGTGATAGAATAATGGTATGAATAAAGGCGATTTGTTAGTAAGCAAAGAACTATTGTTTCTTGCGGTGGAAGGAATAGAAGGGGTAAGTTCCAAGCATGAATTTTGTTTGGTTCTTCAAACAGGTTCCTTCGCCCATACAATAATGATGTTTGGTATGAACCTTACGCCACTTACTACAAATCGCCACCCCGATTACATTATGAAGCATTATGTACCTATTCACATTTACCAAAACTTAATATTCTCAGGAAGTTATTAGTTATGATCAAGGGTTCAATGTTGAAGAGCAAGAAGTATGATCTTTATGTTATTGTTGTTGCTACTCCCGAAGCAGATACAAATATTTACAGGAGAACATACGAAGTAAAGGTTGTAAAGACTGATGGACAACTTTGCGAAGACTTTGCGGTTGGAGAAAATTACAAGGTCAATTCAGATATGATTGACAAGTGTTATGAAAATGCAGTTTAATTTAGGAGATTTAAACTTGATTAAAGACGAGAACGGAAACGAAGTAATCGTTCCAGTAGAAGATAGGGGTTATGAAGAAGTAATCCCGTTTGATGTTGTCGTAAGAGGGAAGATCGTTGGTTCAACCAATCTTACCGGCAAACCCAATATTGGTCAATACATTACTGACCAATGCTTAAACACGGATTATGCTTACAAGATTGATAAGGTGGAAAAGATTAAGATTCATGTTTCGCCTTCACACAAGTCGCGAGCAGTCCAAGAATACTGGAAAATTAATTGAGTTAAACAATGAACAAAGGTGATTTGCTACAAGTAAAAGAAAACGCAAAGTTGCGGGACGAAACAGGTTGTCGCAACGGAGAAGTTCTCAATGAACAAAAGGTAGCAATTTATCTTGAAACCATTGAAGGTTGGGAAGGGAAACAAAGCATTTGGAATAACCTTCCCACCAATATGGTAAAATGGTTTTTGGTTTTAATTGACGGTAAAAGATACATAGTACCAGATAATTATGTTGTTCAATGCTTACCTGCTTTAAGTTCATTTTTGTCGTTTTTGTAATTTACAGCATTGTTGCTGTTCGTGAAGAAAACAAACTATTCAGAGGAAAGAATAATGATTAAAATTGCTTGGTTTCTGTGTTTCGCAATGATCTTTCAAGCAGTATATAAAATGTATGTTGTTTTGGGTAAGGACTGAAATTGCCCCTTGACAACCCCTTGACTTGCCGAGAACCGGCAGGGTGATACAAGGTAAGGGTCAGCGGGCGATGGGGCCACGACAGCGGAGGCAACGAATGTCGCAACCTGAAATGAAAGTCGATTCTGATGGAAGAAAGTATTGGCTCCTCAACGGAAAACTAAACCGTGAAGATGGTCCTGCTATTGAATATCCTGACGGATCAAAGCATTGGCTCCTCAACGGCCAGTACCACCGCGAAGATGGACCCGCGATTGAGTGGCCTAGTGGAGAAAAGCAATGGTTTCTCCACGGCAAATGTCATCGTGAAGATGGGCCTGCTATTGAATATCCAGAGGGAGAAAAGTTTTGGTTCCTCCACGGCGAAGATGTCACTTGGCAACAACTCTTTCGCAATGCAAACGGTGACTTGGAAAAGCAGTGTCGCATCCTGACTTATGCCTTGACGACCCCTTGACTTGCCGACAACTGCCCCCGTGATAAGTGGTAGAGGTCAGCGGGGCAAGGGCCTTCCCGTTTCAACAAACCAAACCCAGGAACAAATATGAATACCGGAATCTTCGTGTTTTGTTTTATCGTCTTGGCAACAATGGCAGTTCTCGCAATCCCGGAGTAGGGTTCGCAGTCGCATTGTTCGCCTAATTTTTTTTTCTCCAAACCAAAAGGACACTCCGCTATGACACCCAATCTTACCGATTTGCTTACCGAAGAAGAAAAGGACATTATTCAGTACGCCCAAGATATTGAAGTTATCTTTGGCAACATCGCAAAGGCAATCAACCCAAACCTTACTTCTTCCGACATTTTGATTTGGTGCCCTTTTGTGGAGGAATGAAATACCCATTAAAGTTGGGGATCTTATGGTTGGTATTGACAAAGGACCACAAGAAGAAGAAATCGTCATTATTTCCAAGATTGATTACGGAGACAAAGGCGAAGAAAGAGTTTGGTCTGCTGTTCTAAAACCAGCAAAAGATAGTAATGATTTCAGGACCGCTTGGGCAAACAAAGAATATTATTCCAGTTATTACAAAAGGTTGTCAAACCAGTGAAATACAACAAAGGCGATTTGATTATTGGCAAGTCCGATTATTGTCGCGACGAAATTGCTGTTATCACAGGAACTTCTCCAAATAATAATCACTTGCGAATTCATATGCGTTTCATTAAGCGAAGACTAAATGAAGAAGGTTTTGGACTTATTCCAGAAGTAACTTGGATGGATGATTACCTTTTTCCTTTTCACTATGATTTTCTTTTTCAAGGTGAGCAAAATGGATGATCTTTTGTTTAATGTTGGAGATTTGGTTTGGTTTGAACCTCCTAAGAATGATGACTCTATCAAAGAAGGATTGTTTATTGTTGTTCCAAAAGATGAATCCAAAAGACAAAGTCTTAAATCGCAACCGAGCGGCAATAACTATTACATTTTTTTGGATTGTTCCGATGGAACTCTTGATTATCATTATTACATTTATTCTCACACATACGCAAAGAAGTTGGTGTAGCAATGTTTAAAAAGGGCGATTTGATTAGATACACACCAGACAAAGATGTGTTGAACGATTATGCCATTATCTTGTCAAAGGAAAATGACCAAGATAGAGGCAAGATTTATCATATTTATGATCTTCGCAACCAAAAGCGCGATTGGTTTGCTCAATCTTTTATTGAAGATAAAGAATATTGGGAAGTATGTTATGTCCAGTAAATGGTCACCAATTTTCAAGAAAGGCGATTTGATTAGCATTCCCGAGGATAAGTTTTCAGCAGAAGAAATGGTTATTATTATCGGCATTCTTGAAGAAGAAGAACTATATGAAATTTATGATGTTATTTTTCAAGTAAAAGATTTTTATTCTTTCAATCTTATTGAAAGCATTGGCAGAAAGTTGAGATAAACAAATGAAATACAAGAAAGGCGATTTGCTTTTGCTATCGGTAGGAAGTTGGTCCCAACAATGCCACGAAGAATATTACATTGTTAAAGACATTTATCCCGACAACACAGAAAATTACATTTATGCTCTTCACAGCATTACAAGCAACGAAGAAGAGCATTTAAACAAATGTTGGGTTGAGTATTGGACAAAGAAGGTAGGATAAAATGAAATACAAGAAAGGCGACCTTGTAAGGTTTCAGAATGGTGTTTGTCATTTCCATTATGGCATAGCAAATCCCATTATGATTATTACAGGCATCGTAATCTTTCCTTACTACGACCAACGCTACAAATACAGGTTTCTCCATTCAGGTAGTGAAGAAGTGTGTAGTAAATCCAACTTTGAGAGCATAACCGAAATGATAGGTTGAACAAATGAAATACCAAGTCGGCGATTTGATTAAGTATTACGATGAGATTATGTTAATCACAAAGATTGAAATCAACAGCAGTTATGGGTTTGTTTCAACCGATTACATTATGTTTAATCTAACTTCCAAGAATCCTATCAAATACCACGAATACGCTACCAGTCACATTGATCATTTCGCAAGCAAGTTGGAATAACAATGAAATACCAAGTCGGTGATTTGCTTTTTGTAGAAGCAGGAAGTTGGCTTCCCAAAACTCCCGAAGAATTTTACATTGTCAAATGTATTGATCACAGCGACGACGAAGAAGAATACTCTTACATTCTTCACAGCATAACACACAGCGAAACAGAATACATAAACAAGAATTGGGTTGAGCGTTGGTGTAATAAGATAGGATAAACAAATGAAATTTCAAAAGGGCGATTTGGTTTTCCTTCCCAAATACAAACAATATCCAGAAGATTACCTTTTGGTTCTTGGAACGTCAGATACCGACAATGAGTATCTTGCAACCTATGATTTGTTCAGTTTAACACAGAACAGAAAAGACGTTTATACGCTATCTTGGTTTGAAGAGAACGCAATAAAGATAGGATGAAAGTATGAGTTTCCAAAAGGGCGATCTTCTTTACATTCCAGAATTCAGGAAGTATCCAGCAGAATACGTTTTAGTTATTGAGAGAAAGCAAGATAGGGAAGAAAGCACCTTTTCCGATACATATTCCGTTTTCAGCCTAACAGAAAACAGGAAAGATTATTATAACGCCGAATGGCTGGATACCGAAGCAAAGAAGATAGGATGAACCATGAAATACCAAAAGGGCGATTTGGTGAAATACAAAGAGGACATTCTAATCATAACGGGATTTGGACCTTATGAGAGTCCTTTCACAAATAGATACAATATCTATCATTACATCAATCTTACAACAAACATCGCAAGGTTGAAGCAAGGACACTATACAGCAGATTATTTGGATAAGATAGGTCAAAAAGTAGGTTGAACAAATGAAATACCAAAAGGGCGATTTGGTTATTTGGAAGCATGAAGTTCTCAAACCCGCCAAAGACAACGAGAAAATCATGATTGTCACAAATGCAAAAAGCAGCACAACCAAATGGGGCTTTGGCATTTATGAATACATGTATTTGGAAACAGGAAGAACAGATCATTATGTTGATTACTCTTACGAATCCGACACAAAACTTTTGGAAGAACAATGAAATACGAAAAGGGCGATTTGGTTGTTTGGAAGTATGAATGGATGTCTCCTGACAATCCCAAAGAAGAAACCATTATGTTGATTAAAGAAATAATCAAAGACAAAGATATTAAACCTTATCGTTACAGATATGTTTATCTTGAAACCCAAAGACAAGATTCTTATCTTTCTTCTCTTTACGACGAACAAACAGTTCTTTTGAAGGACAATAATGAATTACTTTAAGATTGGTCATCTTTACGAGGAAGAAGCAACAAACACAATTCTTCTTATTACCCAGGAGAGGGATGAACTAAACAATACATCAGTAGAAGCAATTATTGTTTGTTC
>Ga0208147_1000561_pt1 | contig 12942 bp, 15 predicted proteins | sample DEB3_08_DNA_FD_184520 | JGI IMG/M metagenome (GOLD analysis project Ga0208147, IMG submission 184520) | Aqueous microbial communities from the Delaware River and Bay under freshwater to marine salinity gradient to study organic matter... | ecosystem: Environmental > Aquatic > Marine > Coastal ... | reverse complement strand
ACGTCGCGTTGGCGCTGGTCATCGCTGGCCAGGGCCTGATCCTGTACGGCCAGGTCAAGCGCAAGCTCGCCGACCGCCGCCAGCGCAAGCGGATGAAGATGCGCCTCGAGGTGTGCGAGCACTCCGGCTGTGGCCGCAAGCTCCGCCCGCACGAGGTCTACGAGCTGCGTTCGACGCCCGAGGACGACGACGAGCTCGGCATCGTCGGCGGCGGCACGTGGATGTCGGCGGTGTTCTGCCGGAATCACTACCCGGGCCCGCTACCACGTCGTAGCGTCTGGTCTCGTGTCGCGCGCCGACGTCATCCGTGAGGCCTTCCTCCGGTACCACGCGGGCGAGCTGAGCCTCCCCGAGCTGCTCGCCGTGATCACCCAGTGGCGCGCCCGGCGGTAGCCGGTCAACGGCCCCGCACAGACTGACCGACGTCACCGCCAGGCCTGGCCGATTGCTCACGGCTGGTGGAACCCCAACAGGTTTCATCCCGAGGAGCAACCATGCCTTTCGCACCCACCATCGCACCCGACGCCGACCTCCGCACCGTTCGCGGCCACCTCGCCGAGGCCGCCACCTACGCACTCGAGCTGCGCTCCCGCCCCGCCGACCGGCGCGGCGAGGGCTACACCGAGGACGTCCGCTCGGCCGTCGACTTCATCCACGAGTTCTCGGCCATCGAGGACGCCCTCACCCGCGCCGCACGCCCGATCGACGAGGCCCCCGAGTCCCGTGGTGGCCGCGGCCAGCGCGTGACCAACGACGGCCCCGACCTGCGCTCGCTCGGCCAGCGCGTCGTCGAGGCCGAAGGCTTCGCCGACTGGCAGGCCGCGGGTGGCCGCGACGCCCGCGGCCCGTTCTCGACCGAGGTTCGCACGCTCATCGGCGGCTTCACTTCCGGTGCGTACGACACCAACTCGGACGCGTGGCTCCCGGTGAACACCCGGGCACTCAACCTGCCGAGCCTCCAGCGTCGCCGCCCGTTCCTGCGGGACCTCATCGGCGTGCAGCCCACCGGCCTGGGGAGCTTCGCCTACATGACCGAGTCGGCGGCCACGACCTACGAGACCGGCGCCGCCACCACGGCCGAGGGCTCGGCCAAGGCCGAGGTCGTCATGATCTTCACGCCGGCCGATGCGCCCGCCCGCAAGATCACGGCCTGGATCCCCGTCACCGACGAGATGCTCAAGGATGCGCCGACCCTCCGGGGCTACATCGACGCCCGCCTCGAGTACATGCTGATGATCCGCGAGGAGGCGCAGGTCTACAACGGCAACGGCACCGCCCCGAACCTCCAGGGCCTCAAGACCTGCACCAATGTGCAGACCCAGAGCGCCGTCACCGGCGACTTCCCGGCCACGATCGCCGCTGCGATCGGCAAGGTCGAGAACGTCGACGGCGACGCCGACGGCGTGGCCTGCAACCCGATCGACTACTGGACCGCGGTGGCCAAGCGCTACTCGACCCAGTTCGACAACTCGGGCCAGGGCAACGCACCGTCGTCGCAGGCGGGCATCACCTGGGGCCTGCCGGCCGTTCGCACCCGGGCGCTCGCCTCGGGTTCGGCGATGGTCGCCGCCTGGCGGATGGGCGCCACGATCTTCGAGCGCGAGGGCGTCAACGTGAAGGTCGGAGACCAGCACAGCGACAACTTCGTGAAGAACATCGTGGTGATCCTCGCCGAGGAGCGCGTCGCCCTCCCGATCTGGCGCGGCGACTACTTCGTCGACGTGACGGCTCCGACGAGCTGACGCTCGGCCAACTTCGCAGATGGCGCACCACGACAGGGCTGTCACACGTTCGGCGTGGTGCGCCGTCTGCAACGGGGCGTGCGAGGAACCGATGCTGCTTCCTCGGATGCCCGAGAACTACCCGCTGCTACCGCCGGAGATGGTCCGCATGATCAACGCCGCTCACGACGCCAAGGTCGCAGCGCACGATGCCCACGGCATCACGCCCACGGAGCCGGCTCAGCTCCGTGGGCGTCGTCGCGCGGAGGACCGGATGCGCCGACCCAGCGAGAACACCGCCGTCGAGAGCAGCGAGGCCCGAGCATGATCGTCAGCCTGGCCCGCTACCGGGCGATCACCGGCGACTCGACCACGAGCGACGCACTCGCCACCGCTCGCATCGAGGAGGCGACCGAGCTGCTCGAGGACGCCCTCGATCGCGAGCTCGCCGAGGCGAGCCGCACCGAGAGCCTCTTCCCGACGCGAGACGGCCGGCTGTGGCCACGATGCACGCCGATCACCTCCGCCGGGGGATGGACGATCGACGGCGAGACGCTGATCGGCCCGTTCGGCCCCGGCTGGCCCAACGACACCGGCCGCGTGAGCGTCACCTACACCGGCGGCTTCGTCGAGCGCACGGCGAACCCGACGGCCACGAACCGCCTACCGAGCTACGTCGAGCGCGACATCGCCTTCGCAGCGCTCGCGCTCGCCCCGCCGACCACCTCGAGCGTGCCCGCTGGAGCCGTCAGCGTGCGCCTGGGCGACGCTGCGGTCACCTTCGGCCCCAACGGTGCGCCAGCGCCCGGCGTCGGCCAGGTGCGGTGGAGTCGTCGGACGCTCTCGTGGCGGTACCGAGTCGACCGGAGCGCCTGATGCTCCTCGCCACGTCCACGTTCGCCATCAGCCGCCCAGCAGTCGACGGCGACCCCTACGAGACGGCCGCGGTGACGTCGATCGCCACCGGCGTCGCAGCGCACCTCTCGGCCCCGTCGGGCAACGATCAGCGCGTCGGCGGCGACCAGGAGGTCGTCGACGCCGTGCTGCTCGCCCCTCCGACGCCGACGCTCGTGCGCGGCGACATCGTGCTCGACGAGGCGACGAGCGAGTCGTGGCGGATCACGTGGACGCGCGCCCGCCTCGGGCTCGGCCTCGACCACCAGAAGGCCGGCCTCGTCGCCGTGAAGGGTGGCGCCGGTGGCTGACTACATCCGCTTCGACCAGGCCGCGCTCGACGAGCTGTTCGGCTCGCCTCGTGGCCCCGCCGGCAAGTACCTCGCCAAGCTCTGCATCCAGGTCGAGTCGAGAGCAAAGCGCGGCATGAGCCCCGGCGGCACGGGCAAGAAGCACGTGCCGTCCGCCCCCGGCTCGCCGCCCGCCGTCGACACCGGGCGACTTCGGGCATCGATCACGCACGAGCTCGGCGACGAGTCCGGCGACCTCGTCGGGCGCGTCGGCACGAACGTCGAGTACGCGAAGCACCTCGAGCTGGGCACGTCGAAGATGGCAGCCCGCCCGTTCCTGCGGCCGGCGCTCGACGCCATCCGAGGTGGCCCGTGAGCACCTGGCCCGACGTCGAGGGCGCGCTGCGCACCTACCTGCGCTCCGTCTCGGGCGTGACCGCGCTCGTCGGCCAGCGCGTGTTCTTCGGCATCCCGAAGGGCGCCGTCGAGGCCACGTTCCCGCTCGTCGTCGTCTCGCGCGTCGGCGGCGGCCAGGCGCCCGGCGACGCACCGCTCGACGTGGCGCAGGTGCAGGTCGATTGCTGGGGCTCGATCGACGCCTCGGGTAACGGCGTGAAGTCGAGCGCCACAGCTCTGGTCAACGCCGTGCGCACAGCATTGGAGGCAGTGGGAACCGGCTCGGCCTCACTCACCGGCATCGAGGCCGGCGTGAACGTCGAGTCGGTGCTGTGGCTCCCCGACCCAGACAACGACAGACCCCGCTACGTCGTGACCGCAGAGGTCGCGGCGATCAGTTCCTGAGGAAAGGACCACCACCATGGCAGCAGGCGGAACCCCCGGCAACGTCAAGCTCGGCCCAGGCCGGCTCTATTACGCACCCCTCGGCACGGCCGAGCCCACCGACTGCTCGACGGCACTGCCGTCCGCATGGCAGGCGATCGGCTACACCGAGAACGGCACCGAGATTGGCATCGAGATTAAGGCCGAGGACATCATGGTGGCCGAGGAGCTGGAGCCGATCGACAACATCGTCACCGGCCGCACCGTGACGCTCAAGGTCGAGATGGCCGAGATCACCAAGAAGCGCCTTGTGCTGGCCACCGGCGGCGGCGCCACCGCGACCGACACCTCGACGCCGTTCGAGCTGACCACGCCCGACTCGATCGTCGGCGTGATGATGGTGTGGGACTCCCTCGACACGCCCACCGCGCTCAACCGGCGCATCCTGTTCCGCTCGTGCAAGCCGAACGGCACGATCACCTCGGTGCGGCGCAAGGCGCCCGCCAAGGCCACGATCCAGGCCACGTTCTCGTGCGTGAAGCCGGACGCGACCAACGGGCCGGTCAAGTACTTCCCCAACTCGTCCGGCCTCATCTGACGTGGCGCACCGTTCGTTCGGCACGGTCCGAGCGGCGGTCGAGCGGGAGGCGGTGACCTTCGACTTCGGCCTCTTCGGCGAAGAGACGTTCACCGTCATCCCCGAGCCATCGCTCGGCGACACCTTCGAGCTGTACGACGCACCCGAGCCCGCCCCCGGCCACGAGCTGGCGGCGGCTCGGGTGCTCGCCCGCTTCATACGTCGGATGCTCGTCCCCGAGGACCGGCAGCGCTTCGACGCCGCCCTGTTCCGCATCCCCGTCACCGAGATGGCGATCGTCATCGAGTGCGCGACGTGGATCGCCGAGAGGGTGATGCCGTTCCCTTCCGAGCCGCCCACCACCTCATCCGGTGGGCGGTCGTCGACGACAACTGGCGACGACTCCAGTCCGCCGCCGGCTGGGACCACCCCCTCGAGCTGATGCCCGCTCGCCTCGCGTACCCGCTGATCTACGCCACGGCGATCCATGGCGCGAGCGACGATCAGCGGCTGGAGATCGACGCGCTGCTCGGCGATCCTGACGCCGCCGCCGAGATGCAGCGCCGTCGCTTCGACGCGCTCGCCGACGCCGGGTTTGAGGTCGGCTGATGAAGATCGCCGAGGCGTTCGTCGACATCCGCATCGACAAGGGGCAGGCCCAGAAGGAGGCGAAGAGCGCCGCCGAGTCGGCCATGTCGTCGATCCGCCAGGTGTTCGCCGCCGGGGTGTTCATCAAGGGCATCCAGGAGTCGATCAGCCAGGCCTCCGACCTCAACGAGACGGTCAGCAAGACCAAGGTCATCTTCGGCGACTCGGGCGCCGAGATCGAGCGCTGGTCGACCAACAGCGCCCGCCAGTTCGGTGTCAGCCAGCGCGCCGCACTCGATGCCGCCTCGACGTTCGCCACGTTCGGCAAGTCGGCCGGACTCGCCGGGGCCGACCTCACCGGGTTCTCGCAGCAACTCGTCGGGCTGTCGTCCGATCTCGCCTCGTTCTACAACACGAGCCCCGAGCAGGCCATCACGGCCATCGGGGCGGCGCTGCGCGGCGAGTCCGAGCCGATCCGCCAGTACGGGGTGCTCCTCGACGACGCCACGCTGAAGGCTCGCGCGCTGTCGCTCGGCGTGTACGACGGCACGGGCAACCTGACCCAGCAGGCGCGCGTGCTCGCCGCCCAGGCGGAGATCCTCGCCCAGACCTCGGACGCTCAGGGCGACTTCGCTCGCACCGCGGACGGGCTGGCCAACAGCCAGCGCATCGCCAAGGCCGAGAGCGAGAACGCCGCTGCCTCGCTCGGTCAGTCGTTCCTCCCCGTGTACCAGCGCATCGTGACCGTCGTCGGCGAGGGCGCGAAGGTGTTCGGCGAGCTGCCTGCCGGCGTGCAGACTGGCGTCGTCGCGCTGGCGGGCCTCGTGGCGTTCTCCGGTCCGATCGGCAAGGTCGGCGACGCCATCTCGGGCGTGCGCTCGGCGCTGACCACGAGCACGGGCGCCGTGTCGAACTTCGGCAAGGCCGCTGGAGCCGCTGGAGCGGCCGTGGGCATCCTCGGCGGTGCCGTGGCAGCCCTGGCCATCTTCGACGAGCTGGTGGGCCGCACGGGCGACGTGACGGACGAGATGAACGCGCTGCTGGCAGCGACGACCAACGCCAACGGCGGCACGGCCGACCTCGTCAACCGCTTCGCCGACCTCGTCTCGGCCTCGGCAACCACCCAGTCGAGTATCGGCCAGTTCTCCGACCTCGTCGGGGCAGGATTCGACGACACCACGGTGCGCGCCGACGCCATGGCCGAGGCCTTCGACAAGGTGCTCGCCCAGTCGCCGGAGGTGGCGCTGACCCTGGCCGAGTCCCTCGGCAAGGTGGTCGACTCGGCCGAGGCCGGATCCGAGGGCGCGGCGAACTTCGCCGAGGGCTGGGGCCTGTCGCGTGACGTCGTCGCCGCCTTCACGACGAAGGCGAACAACGCCAAGGCGGCGACCGAGGCACTCGGTACCTCGGCGGCGACCACGGCCCCGCAGACGCAGGACCTCGCCACCGCCACCGACGATGCTGCCGACGCTGCCGAGCGGCTCGAGCAGGCGACGCGCGACGCTGCCTCGGCCGTCGACGACGCCTACTCGGGGCAGTTCCGCTACCGCGACGCCGTGAAGCGTGTGGAGGACGCCTTCGTGCAGCTCGTGCTCAAGCGCGACGCCGCGCAGAAGGACCCGACGCCGGACAACGTCCGCGCGCTCGATGACGCCGTGCAGGATCTCGAGGAGTCGTTCCAGAACCAGGCGCAGGCTGCGGCCGACGTCGCCGTGCAGCAGGCGGCGCTCAACGGCACCACGCTCACCGCCTCCGAGCGCACGCAGGCCCAGATCGACGAGCTGCTCCGCCTGCGCGACTCGGTCGCCCCCGGCAGCGAGCTGGCCCGCTTCCTCGACGGCTACGTGGAGCAGCTCCTCAAGGTGCCCGGCACGATCGACACCCGGATCGATGTCGATGCTGCCGAGGCGCTGCGGATCTTCGACCTGCTCATCGCCAAGGCCTCGCGCTACAAGGGTCTGATCGCCGACTCGTCGCTGCGCAACGCGATGGAGGGCCGTGGGGCGACGGGCCCGACCGGGCAGACCGGCCTCCAGACCGCCGGCAAGGGCGCGGGCAGCGCCGACACGCTCGTCGCTGGCGGGCAAGTCATCACGCCGCAGAAGGCCAGCGAGGACGAGCTCAAGCGCGTCGGTGATGCCCTCGGCATCGTCGGCGGGCAGCTCGCCAAGGTGGACGCCGCCAAGGCGGTGAACAACCGCAACGCCCAGATCCTCGCCGAGGCCGAGATCAAGCGGCAGGACGCCCTCGTGGAGGCCCAGTACAAGGCGGGCACGCTCTCGCTCGACGCCTACCGGACCTACCTCCAGCGGCGCTCCGAGAGCTACGAGGCCTACAGCGCCGAGTCGTCGGCACTCCTGGCCCAGGTCCGCCAGCTCAACGACACCGAGGACCGGGAGATCGAGCGGCTCCAGCGCGAGTCCGACCAGCGGCAGGCGCAGCAGCAGCGCGAGGCCGACAAGGCCGCGGCCGAGGCGGCGCGCGAGGCCGCCGATGCCGAGGAAAAGCGCCTCCAGGACGAGCTCGACCGGCAGGAGGCGGCGCACCAGGCCTACCTCGATCGCGTCGAGGAGGCGTACCGGCGTGCTCGCGCTCGTCGCGCGTTCGCCGAGGCTGCCGACGAGGTCGACAAGGCGATCAAGGAGTTGGACGCAGCCGGCACGAAGGCCGGCCTCTACAGCCTCGACCCCAAGCGGACGGCGGAAGAGCGCGCTGCGGCGAACGCCGAGTACCAGGCGGCGCAGGACCGGGCAGCATCCGCCCTCGAGGACCGTGCACGGGCCGGCGCCCAGGCATCCGGCATCCAGGACGGCACCGAGGCCTTCGCTCAGGCTGTGCGCGACGCCCTGCGCGGCGATGCGGCCAACGCCCCGGCACTCGCCGACGAGATCAGCAAGATCCTCCTCGGCTACGACCTGTTCCCGGCCTCGACCGACACCTCGGGGCAGGGCACGATCTTCGGCTCGGGCCGGCGCACGAGCCAGGCGAACGGCTTCGCGATCGGCGAAGGCGCGCTCTCGTCGGCGGCCGGGGGCGTGTTCGCCCCGAACATCCAACTCCTCAAGCTCGGCTCGTTCTCGAACGCCGACACCGAGATCCTCGCCGCGGCGCTGGACGAATACTGGAGGGCGAGGCGATGACACTCACCATCGGCCGCACGAGCGGGCTGCGGCCCACGAAGGCGTCACCGAGCTACGACGGCAGCAGCATCACCATCCAGGGCATGTACCCCGCAGCCTCCACCGCCGCCCTGCGAGCCGTTCGGCAGCAGCTCCTCGGCTACGTGAACAATCCCGACGAGGAGACGGTGCCGGTCATCTGGGCGAGCGACTCGAACCTCGATGGCTACTACACGGTCAAGCGGATGTCGGCCGAGATCCGCACGCCCATCGGCACCGAGCGCACCCTGTTCTTCGCGTGCGAGCTCGAGGCCGTCGTCGGGTTCGCCAATCCGTGGTTCGAGGTGCTCGTCGAGGAGGTGCTCCGCCCCAACTCGCACTCCATCACGACCGCTGCCGGACTGATCGTCGCCTACCCGGCCGGCAGCGGCAACGACAACGAGTACCCGGCCGTGTCGCCGGTCGTCGGCAGCCCGACGTTCACCGCCACCTCCGACGGCGCAAGCATGGCGGGGATCGGCAAGAACGCGCCGTACGGGCCGTTCTCCTACAGGTTCTCGTGCCCGCCGGCATCGTTCATGGTCGGCCGGTGCCGAGTCGAGCTGTCCGAGGACGGCACCAACTGGTACGAGGCGGTCGGCCGCAACATCTCGGCGCGCACGCGCTGGCGGATCAGCAACGGCCTCGTGCGCCTCACCAACGCCCCGGCGGGCGGCTCGGGCACGTTCGAGATCTGGAACGACGCCGGCAGCGCCTGGGAGTCGTGGAACATCACGCACAACGTGGCGGGCTCGGCGACCGACTGGTCGATCGGGCTCTCGGCCAACGTGACGCCGATGCCGACGCTCAGCGTCCTGCGCAGCAGCATCGAGGACGTCGTCGTGAAGGTGAACAACGGCGCGGCGAGCGCGACCTATCGACTGCCGTGGCTCAGCGACCACGTGCAGTGCTTCCTCTCGTCCCCGTCCAACAACCGCGGCTCGGCCAACCAGTACGGCATCGGGTTCAGCTCGACGACGGCGTGCACGACGTTCGGCGGCGGCATCGTCGCCACGTCGGGCTCCGCGGCAGGCCGAGCGGTGTGCTTCGGGATCCCCGACACGATGACGCAGGACCTCACCAACGGCAAGCTCTACGCCACCTCGACGACCCGCTCGGCGTCGCAGTTCGTCGGTGGCACGACGATGCCCGGCGGGACCGGCACGGCGGGCGCGCTCACCGTGCGCGGCCACTACTTCGGCGCGGTGTCGTGGAAGATGAAGGCGGTCCCACGATGACCGTGCAGCAGCGCCTCATGCAGCTCGGCTCGTTCTCGCTGCGCCTCCGCAGCAGCACCCGCAACGACGTCACCTCGGCGATCGAGTGCGCCGACTACGTGATCATCACCGCGACGCCCATGGACGTGAACCTCGGGGCGGCGAACATCCTCGCCTCGTCGATCTACACCGGCATCATCGTCAACCGGCCCAACGCCGAGAGCATCAGCGGCCACGACCTCTCGTGGTTCCTCGGCACTCCCGACGGCAAGGGCCCGCTACTCAAGTCGCCCGCCTCGCACGCCAGCGGGACGCTCTCGGACTGGATCACGAGCCTCCGGCCCGCCTCGCTGGCGGCCGGCAGCGTCACGAACACCGGAAGCACGCTCACCAACACCTACCAGTACATGTGCAACCGGGAGGCGCTCGTCGCCGCCACCGCGCTGCTCGGGGCCGAGTGGAACGTCACCCCGCAGGGCGAGCTCGACGCCGCCGCCGCCACCACGCTGTTCCGCGCGACGCCGAGCGTGATCATCACGCGCCGAGGCGAAGGCCCCGCAGGCGACTACATCGGCCTCAACGGCGGCGTCGTGAAGTCGAGCGCAGACATCGCGCAGTACATCACCGGCGCCACCGTGCTGGGCAACGGCTCGGGCGCGACGATCAGCACCGGGGACGCCACCGGCACCACGTCGTACGTCGATCTGTTCGGCAACCCGCTCGTCGTCGAGCAGTTCATCAACGCCCCGACCGAGACGGCGACCAGCGCCGACGACGTCGCCCAGGACGCCGTCGACAAGCTCAACGCGCTGCGGCGCACCATCAAGGCCACGACGAGGACCTTCGCCCCGACACGGCACGCCATCCCGGGCGACTGGATCTACGTCCACGACCCCGAGGCCGACGTGTTCGACCTGGCGAACACGATCGACTTCCGCGGCGACCTGATCAGCCCGCTCGCCGTGCGCCTCTACGGCATCGACTGGCCGATCATGAGCGGGCACGGCGTGTTCGTCCAGCACGCCGATGGATCGATCACCGACCTGACGCCACACGTCGAGTGGGAGGACGGCGACACGCGCTGGGAGATCGGCATCGCTCCGCAGCCCATCGCATCGGCCGAGGCGTCGCGTTCGATCGGCTCGGCCGCCAGGCTCGGCCCGCACCCCGACATCGCTGCTCGAGCAGCCACGGCGAACCCGCCGGCCACCGGGTCCTGCGCGCTGACGGCTGTGAGCGGGGGCCTCAACCTCGGCGCGGGCGGCTCATCGGGTTCGGAGTACCACATCGTGGACGGGCGCTGCTACTGGCGTGCGGTGTTCGTGTTCAGCGGAGCCGGCTGGTCGGCCGGGACGGGGGAGTTCCGCGTGTCGATCCCGGTCGCACCGTCGACCGCGCTCGGGGGGGTCGCCCAGGTTGGTGAGGGCTGGTACTACAGCTCGGCCGGGTTCACGACGGTGACGCTCGACCAGTCGCCTGGTGGGTCGTTGGCTCGCCTGATCTACACGGGCGGGATCGTCGGTGCTGCGGCTCCAGCGGCACCGATGTCCGGCGCTGTGCTGTCCGTCCACGGCGACTACCCGATCGCCTGATCAACGTCGTCACCGACGATGGACTCACCATGATCTGGCATCCGCGCTCCGAATGGGTGACGACCGAGCCCGTCACCGGCCCGCTGATGCCATGGGCATCGGTCGACGCCATCGTCATCCACTACACCGCCGCCCCGAACCTGATCGACGGCGATCCGGGAGAGCGCTGGGAGCTGCTCCCGGCCTACATCCGCTCGATCCACCACGACTACCTGACGAACCGCCCGCAGCCGAACGGCGCGACCGGCTACTCGATCGGCTACAACGTCGGCGTCGACCAGCGTGGGCACGCCTGGGAGCTGCGCGGCTTCGACACCCAGGCCGCCGCCACGAAGGGCCACAACGGTCACACGTGGGCCATCCTCGTGTTCGTCGACGGCCAGGACCAGTGCTCGCCCGAGGCGGTCGCCACGATCCGCGAGCTCGGCGGGCTGGCCGAGGCGCACACGGGCCGGCCGCTCAGGGTGCGCGGCCACCGCGACTTCATCCCGACGCAGTGCCCCGGCCTCGGCGTCTACGCCCAGATCACCGCCGGGGCGTTCGCCCCGATCGCTCCTGCTCCGGTCGACCCGGTGCAGCCGCCCCCGATCGAAGTGCCGGAACCGCCGGCGCCGATCGTCCCCCAACCCCAGGAGGATCACGACGTGATCAAGCTCATCGTCCAGGTGCCCGGCGACACCAAGCGCGCTGAGGCGCTCGTGGCCATCGACGGCGCTGGCGTCACCATGATCGGCTTCGCCTCGGTCGAGGACCGCAACGCCCTCGTGGCGCAGCTCGAGGTGCGGCCGACGCCGATCTCGGCCGCGCAGTACGACGACCTCGTGGCGCACGCGCTCGCGGACCGCAAGGGCTGAGGTTGCTCGTGCTCGGTACCGACATTCGCATCGGCGTCGCGTTCATCATCCTCGCCGCAGCCATGCTCGTCGTCGCCGTCGGCGTCGTCGTGCTGATCGTCCGGCGAGGGTTCAGGCACCTGGGCGTCAAGGGGCTCGGCGTGCAGGTCGAGGTCGACGCCGTCGAGCGCGTCGCCTCGTCGCTCGACGTCATCAGCAGGGAAGTCCAGACCAACGGCGGCTCGACGCTGAAAGACGCCGCCGTTCGCACCGAGGCGAAGGTCGACCAACTGATCGAGGTCGTCGACAAGATCGTCGAGCGCCTCGACAACGCCGAGGCCCGCCTGATGCAGGCCGAGGACGCACTCACCACCCCGAATCGGAGGTCGACATGACCAAGTTCACCCGCGCTGCCCGCAAGGCCGCCGCCACGTTCATCTTCGCCACCGCCGGCAGCCTGGCGGGCAACTCGCTGCTCTCGGTCGACGCCGCCACGTGGAAGATCGCCGTCGGCACCGGGCTCGGCGCGCTGCTCAACCTGGCCTACCGCTGGGCTGAGTCCGTCACCAAGGAGGCCTGACCCATGCCCATCACCGCGTACGCCATCACGGTCACGCCCCCGAGCGTTGGGGGCTACGCTGCGCCCGTCGCGGTGCGCTTCGAGGACGCCGCTGCGCCTGGGGCCTCGCCGTTCGCCAACCGGCCGGCGCTCACCCTCAATGGCAGCCTCATCGGCGACTCCGACGAGACGCTGATCAGCGACGTCACGACCTTCTACTTCATCGCCGCCACGGCGGTGAACCTCCACGCGAAGGTCAACGGCGACGACGTCGACCACCGGCTCGGGCTCGTGCCGCTGGCGTACGCCTCGCCGCTCGCGATCGCGCTCCAGCCGAGCTCGAGCGGGGCCGATCTGCCGGATCTTGCTTCGCAGTATCAAGCGAGGTTCAAGGGCAACACCGCCATCGGCATCGGTGACTCGATCATGGCCGGTGGCTCGGCCGGAACGTGGTGGAACATCCTCGCGGCGCTGTCGGGTGCCGCCTACCGCCCTGTCCGCAACGCCGGGACCGCAGGCAACACCTCGACCCAGATGCTCGCCCGCATCGCCACCGACGTCGTTGCCTACGCCCCCGGCTGGTGCTTCATCGAGGGGATCACGCCCAACGACTACAGCCAGAGCATCACGGCAGCGACCGCCATCTCGAACGTCAAGGCGATGGTCGCAGCGTGTGTCACGGCTGGCATTCGACCGATCATCGTGAGTTGCCCGCCCAACGACACCACGGCGA
>Ga0208147_1000559_pt1 | contig 12950 bp, 34 predicted proteins | sample DEB3_08_DNA_FD_184520 | JGI IMG/M metagenome (GOLD analysis project Ga0208147, IMG submission 184520) | Aqueous microbial communities from the Delaware River and Bay under freshwater to marine salinity gradient to study organic matter... | ecosystem: Environmental > Aquatic > Marine > Coastal ... | reverse complement strand
CGTTACCCTGGTCTTACTTGTAGTTGGAGTTATCTAATGTACACTGTACAAACAACCATTAGTGTAACCGACTGCAAGTGGCAAAAGGAATTCAATCAACTTTCCATGCCCTGGGAACAGGTGTTCCCACCCGAAGTTCGTGTCATTAGTCCTAAAACTGGCGACAGCAGAATCTATAGAACTCTTGCGGAATCTGATCCGCGCCAGGATCAGGATGGCTGGGACGGTGTACAGATGATCTACAGGTCTCAGGGGCCAACCAACTTCGCAGATTATCTGGTACTGTACTATACAAGATGAATTTTTTCAGACATTGCTGGTACGTGCTTCGGTATGGCAGTTGGAGCTGCGGCCTGGAATGGTCAGGGCGACGCTGGGGCGTGCACCATGCCTATTATGATGGCGATATTGTTACAATCTGGATCTGGGCCTTTTGGGTCTGCATAACATACTAGGAGTTATAACATGGAAACTGAACCGACATTCAGTAGGTTTGATTTTGAGCAGCAAATGCTAGAATGCTGGAATGTTACCAAAGACATCAAGACTGTATTCGAAGGCGTTTGTGATTCTAGTCCTCCAATGACTGAAGATCAAATTTCTAATGCTTTGCTTGGACTGGAAACTTTATATGAATTAAAATTCAATAAGTTGTGGGCCATGTTTGAGGAAGGTATCCGCGTCAAGAAAATTCTCTAGGAGTTTATCATGGGTTTGGACATGTATTTGAAAGCCAAGGTCTATCTGAGCTACAATGACGAAGCTCGTCAGAAAATTGCTAGGTTGATTGGGCACGCTGAATTCGAAGTTACGCATGTTGAACTTGAAGTAGGATACTGGCGCAAGGCCAATGCCATACACAAGTGGTTTGTTGACCACGTACAGAACGGTCAGGATGATTGCGGTCAGCATTTTGTTGCAGATCGTCATCTGGAAGAGCTGTACAATGTCTGTAACCAAGTTTTGGCAGATCCCAGCAAGGCATCGGAGCTGTTGCCAACACAGTCTGGATTCTTCTTTGGCAGTACTGAATACAGTGATTGGTACATGGATGACATTCGCGACACCCTGGCTATCATTAGCCGAGCTCTGGAGATGCGTAAAGATCCAGGTGTCGAGATTCACTATCATTCCAGCTGGTAGGAAACAGCATGTTTCGGGCCATTGTCCACCAGGTCCTAGCGGTCGTTGTTCTGGCTCTGGGATGTCTGGTACTGGCTCGTTGGGAAGTTGCGGCCAGTATTGTCATCGGCGGTGGCTGTATCATTATGCCCAATTTGCTGTTCGCCATACGACTGTCAGCCAGTCAGGGACGAGCTCCCAGTTCCTATCCCATGGTTTTTTTCGTGGGCGAGCTCGTGAAGCTGATAAGCACCATGGGGCTCATGTACCTGGCTGGATTGCTGATTGCCTGGCTAAACTGGCCCGCCATGATTGCGGGCATTGTACTGGCGGCCAGTGCTACCTGGATTGTTCCCATGATTCAAAACATCAATAAAAACAATGATTTAGGAGCTTGACAAACAGCCTTAGAGGTGCTAGTATTAAGGCAGAAATAAGGAAATCATATGGAACTTCTAGTAACCTGTCGTGATAGCCGTAAGAGAAAATTCCTGAAAGCCATAACCTTGGAAGTCACCAAGATGCTGGGCATTGATAACATGTCCTCGGCTCTTTGGGTTTCCGTAGAGGCCAACGATGATGGTACTGAGGGCAGCTGCATAGATATGCGTAGCGTTAGCGACACCATGGTTGTAACCCTTCGCACAGGCCTTAGCACCGAGCGTCTGGGCATAGCCCTGGCTCATGAGCTAGTCCATGTCAAGCAGTATGTACGTGGTTACCTCCGATCTGGAAAGCGTGGCTCTAACGTCTGGATGGGCAAGAAGTTTACTGCCAAGACGCCTTATCTGTATCAGCCCTGGGAGGTCCAGGCTTTTGAGAAACAGGAGCTTTTGTTCCGTCGTGCCCTAGATAACGTTCTCAAGGAGATGAAATAATGCTAGATTTCCTTCAAACCGACCTGGGCGAATTTGCCATGGTCATGGTTGCCTATATCATAGGCATTAGCATAACTGCCTTGGCCGCCTGGCTTGTCAACGCCAGGGACGAACGTCAACGTCGGCGCGATCTGGCCGAGACTCAGCAAGCCTTGCATAAGGATAGCGAAACATGGTCCTGAATAATTTAGAAAACTGACATGCAACAATTTGCAGATTTCTTGTTTGAAACTCTGGGGTTCTGGACCACAGTATTTCTTGGTCTGGCACTCATGTTTTTCATGATCTTTGACATGATACGAACTGCAAAATATCTGGACGAAAAAATAAAGGAAGAACAGGACCATGATAAAGCTCCCTGAGCACATACAGGACATGATCTGGGAGGCAACAGGAATTGTTCAAGATCATCGCAAACCCGATGAGGCTCATAACATCTACTACTTCTTTCAGATCCATCAGATGGAACGTTTTATCCAACTCATTGAAGCCCATTACGCTCCCAAGAAGCCAGCCAAGACTCGTAAACCCCGAACAAAAAAGACAACAACGTGAACATCAAAGACATCGCTAACAAGTCTGGATATACCCTGTTTGATAGTCCAGTCTGGAAAATGGTTGCCGTAAGATACACTGAAAATATAATTCGAGCCTGCATGGAAGAGATCCAGAGTCTGGAATACCCCAGTGGTTCTGATGCAGGGAAACTTGCCAATGGATCAACCTGGTCATATGCTCTATCTACTGCCCAGCAAAAGCTCGAAGCCGAACTCAGTCAACTAAGGAGTGATAATGGAAAACCAAGCAATTCTAGATAAACTAATTCAGGAATATCATCTTGGCGAGATCCAGGATGATTTCACTGGATTTGAATATGCCAGTAAACAACTGAGCGAAGAGCTGGGCATTGACATAGACTCTGCCATGGACATGCTGGACGAAGAAATCGAACGTCGAGCCCAGCAAGAAGACATGACCGATTTGTTTGATTTTGGAGATGACGACGAAATCTTTCTGATGCGGTGATACATATACAATCAACTAAAAGGATGCTGTAATGAATCTTGAGAAGATGTCAACCCGACAAATCTGGGTTGAACTAAGCATGGGTAACATTACCTTGGATGAATTCGAAGAATGGATTGGAGCTGGCAAGACCGATGCCTATGAAGCTGGATACAATGACGGGCAGATAGTGGCAAACCAGCGTGGACAGAATTATGATTACACTCTGGGCATGCCAATTCAGCCCTTGGATACGCAATGGATCCAGGATCTAATCAAGCAACTAGACCCACAAACTATCACTAGTACTGGAACTACCCCCGCCGCACCAAGTGCACAGGGAGATCTTTTCATTACTTCAGGTGATGACCTGTGGAGTATTCCTTCATCAGATTCGGGCTCAGACAATGTCTCAGGAGACACAACCAATCAGCCAAAATCATCGGGACCAACAACAGGTAACAGTAATGGTATCTGGTTCAAGAAGCCCGATGGCATAAACTGGTCTGATCCAGGAACCTGGACCGTGCAAAATCTTGACAATGGTGATTTCAAAATAACATATAGGTCTGTTCATGGACACCTTCGAAGTCGTAGTAAGTAATGTTCTAACAATCTTTGTTGTAGCGGCTATCATTGTACTGATAATCAAGAAATAGTGCCTAAATAATAGGCACTGTAAGTCTTTGATTTCATTGCTGGTTTTTTCTTGACATTCTGGCGCAAAGGTGCTAGAATCAGTTCATGGATATCAAAAAGCCACGCAAAAAACGCAGCGACCGCCGCCACATCGTTTATCAGATCCTGTGCCTAAAAACTGGGCAACAGTATTTTGGTATCACGCAAGGCTGGAGAGAGTTGGATCTAAAGGTTCGCTTTCAGAAGCACATCTGGCGAGCTCTCAATGAAGACAAGGGCTGGCCCCTATGTAACAGTATCGCTAAACATGGCGCAGAAAATCATGTCTGCGACTTTGTGGAAGTAGTTCGTGGCAAGGCTCAGGCTCATGAGATTGAGCGCGAGCTCATTGCTTTATACAAACCAAAACTAAACCGTACAGGTAGAAGATAATGCAGGCGGAGTTCGTGGAGAACGGCTTCAGAAGCATGCTTCCGAGGAGTGTCGGGGTTCGATTCCCTGCGTCTGCACCAGTGAGGTGATATGAAAAATCTACAGAGTCATTTCAAAGTTCTTGGATTCACCAACGCTTCGATTTACATCGAAGACCTAGAGACCTCGGGTTGTTGTTCGGTCTGGGAGGATCGTGAAGCAGTACTGAGCCATCTCAACGAATACTATCCTGGCCGTCATGTGTATGTCAAAACCCTCACCAATGATGGCACTATTCCTGTCTGGCCTGAACTTGTCTAGGAGTTGATCATGGACCATCTGATCTGGTTTGTTCTGAATGGCGCCCTTTCTCTTTGGTGCTGGAGAATCGGCAATCTTAGTTTTGAGCATGGCCGTCCAGGCTGGGGCTGGGCCAATGTTGCTGTAAGTGCCCTGAATGCCGCTACAGCTCTTTGGCACCTGTATCTGTTCCTATCACCTCCCATGATTGTTGAATGAATATTGGAATCACAGGCACCCGATTCAGCATAACCGATCATCAGCGGTTCATGCTGGAAACCTATCTAAGCACCTTTCAGGGCATCTGTGAAGCTGCTAAATTTCAGCCCGTGCTCCATCATGGTGACTGTGTTGGAGCCGATATAGCTGTTGCTGAAATTGCACGCAATCTGGGATACAGACTTGTTTGTCATCCACCTGTAAAGGACGAACTTCGTGGCTTCTTTGCCTCAGACGAAGAGCGTCCAGCCTTGCCTTATTTACAACGAAATCGATGCATTGTAGAGGAAGTCAAAATACTGCTAGTAGTGCCACGTAGCATGGCCTGGGAACCCCGAGGTGGGACCTGGTACACACATGACTACGCGGTCAAGAAGAAAGTTGATGTTAGAATTTTCTGGCCCGAAATATCCGATGCCGCCAGGCTTGACTTTTTGTAAGTAATCCCTTAATATCAGGTTTCCAAAGGAGATGAAGATGTCTGAACAATTTGAGATTACAGTCAAATGGCAGAACAAGACTCAGGCCGAACTTGCAAAAACCATGTGGTACAATTGCAAGTCCATGGAAGAAGTCAATGCTCTGAAAGAAAAATTCGGATTCGACGCCGTGTTTGTACACATGGTCCTAGCAGCAGAAATTCTGGACCGCAACATGGATACAAACATCAGTAAACCACTATTGGATCAGATTGCCGAAAGATCCAAATGGTCATCACCAGGAGATCATGATGCTTGAACATCTAATTCTTAGCCTACTGCACATGGGTCTGAATACCCAGGATATCATCCAGGCAGTAATGAACGAAATTCCCGAAGTCGGATATGTACAGGTTCTAGACGCTATCAACAACCTCAGGAGTTGATCATGCTTGAATGTGTATTAGTTGGTGATCATCTTACCAACGGCATACAAAAATACAAGAATGAATGCGTGCAGATGACCCAGGAGACCATCAGTAGTCTGAGCTGGAATAAAAACTATAAGTTTGATCTGCAATCCAAGATTGTAGTAATCAGTCTAGGTACCTATGATCCTGTATCCTGGGATCGAACCGTAGAGAACGAAAGTCTGCGTGAGCTCAGCAAAATGCGAGCTCAGGTCCGTGCTGAACGAGTCTACTGGCTCATACCAATCACCAGGGCCGAGGCCGCGGACGCAGTTCGTACTCTGGCACAGCTTTACAATGACACCATACTCATGGTTCCAGGTGCTGAACGCGATGGTGTCACACCAACTGATCAGGCATCAGAGATACTAGCCAACCAAATCAAGTAAGGATATATCATGGACGAAATGCCAGAGTTTGACAATGCCGACGAAGCCAGTGTAGCACGAATACTGAATCAGGCGTTCTCAAAACTTAGCATGGATTTTTTGGAGCTTGGAGTTGATCCTCTGGTCGTAGCCTCAGCCATGCACGTGATCAGTATCAAGCTCTACGAAGAGGTTATGGGTCATGAAGATTTCCTGCGGTTCCTTGAGTTCGTGAAGGCTCAGGTCCAAGGGCGCGGCGATCCGTTGTCCACAACCTTTGCTGGTTCCAACGTTCCCCCAACATTACACTAAGGAGGTTTATCATGGATGACGTGACATTGTTTGACCTTGCCATAGGTCTTATAGTTTTGGTGCTCGGCGGTGGACTGTTCAGCATGTGGGTAATTGGAACTCTAAACTCCAATCCCGATGAAGAAGATTCAGGCAAGTCTATTTTGCAGGCTGGCAAGGCGGAAGTCTTATATGAACTCTCAGCCCGAACCAGTTCTGGTGGCTGGTATGTTGTAGCCAGTAACAAGAGCTGGAACGAAATTGTCTGGTACATGGAGAAGCCCGAGCACTCAGGCAAGATTCTGAGGCTCAAAGGGTCTGATGGGACTAGCCAGGTTGTCAACGGAGGTTAGCTCAAGCCACAGCCACGAAAGTGGCTGTTTCGGCGGCGATTTCAGTAACTCATTGATTTTCTTGGAGAAATAAAATACCCCTAGGGCTTGACAGGTCTCTACAAAGGTGCTAGTATTAAGGTACGATGAAAAAGGAGATTGAAATGAGCAAGTTCGGATACGTGATGTCAGTATTTTTCGTGATCCTCACCCTTATTGTTGCCTTCGTCTAAGGAGCAGAAAATGCGTCTAGCAGATCTTAGCCCAACCGAACAGCGTGAAGTCCGTATGTACGGTGTTACAGTCAAGCACATGCGTGAGGCTGTTGAGGAAAGTTTGACATTTCGTCACAGCGGTCCTGCAATGATGGCTGCTAGCCTTATGAGCGATGCCCAGGAAATGCTTGCCCATGACAACGGCGGGTCATATGATATTATGATTGTTGAGGATGTACGTCAAACCCTCAATCGGGCCAAGTGGATTTTGTTTGAATATGTTGGAACAAACCGATAATCCCTCAAACCAACGGAGATCCATCATGGGTGTACTAAAAAGTCTTTTCGATAACCGAAGCAAAGAACAGATCCAGCAAGAAATTGATCAGAGCATCCAGGATTTCTTGGCCAAGGGCGGACAGATTACCGTCGTTGAGCGCAAGAGACGCGACCCTGCCAGACTCACTGCCAATGGCAAAACGTCTGGGCAGGTTTTTATCAATGTGAACGAGTAAACATACATGAGTGAATTTTCTGAGTTTTACGCTAAATCAACCCCAGACATCCAGGCAGGAATTCGTGAAAAGGTTGTTACCATATTGCGATCTGGAATCTGTACTGTGGTGTTCACCAAGAAAGATGGTACACAACGAACCATGCGCTGTACTCTAAATGATAAGCATCTGCCCGCAGTTGATCGTCATTCCGAACAGCAGCGCAGTGCCGAGGCTCTGAGTGTCTGGGAATTAGAGATTGATTCCTGGCGCAGTTTCCGTTTTGACCGTCTACAGTCGGTGCAGCTAGAGTCATGAAAAACTATGCACCAGTTCTAATTGTTGCCATACCCATGATCCTGTTACTCTGGCTCATGATACTCACAGGCAATACCGATCCTTTGTTTGGGTTTAGATCTGGTGTACATGACCCGCTGGGAACACATCCCTTGACCGTCGACGAAAAATTCGACACACGAGCAGAATGGTACAAGAAATGTCGTGAAATTTCTCCAAATGATAGGGAAGATTGCAAATTGTAATGCTTGACAAAATTATGCCTGTTATGCTAGAATTAGATTTTACTTGGAGATATCATGGTTGAAAAGGTAGCAGATCCGCGCAAGGTCAAGAAGACCGATGTAGAGCCCGATGTATCAAAAATACAGCACGGACAGGACGCATATACTACCATGCTGATGCGAGCCCTGAGCTGGTATCATGCAGAGAGTGACCGAAAGACTGCAGCAAAATGGCTACGAGCCTGGATGAAGATTCATCGTCCAGCTGACCTCAAAGCCTTTGACACCGTCAAAGGTGAGCCACATCCCACCTATGGATATCTGGCCAGGCTGATTCTGCGTGGTGCCAAGATCAGTGACCTTCATACTGAAAACATAAATCTCCACCTCAATGAATTCCTGGAACGTGCTGAGGCACCCAAGCCTCAGGTACAAAAGACTGTAAATCGTCCCAGTATTCAGGACGCCATGGATGCCAAGATTCGAGAATATCTGGGAAGCCTGGAAGGTGCCTTTGATGACTATATCACTGCAGGTACAGAGTTCAGTCTAGAGTCCGATCTTCGTTCCAAGGAAATTCCTCAGGCCTATGTTCAACGTATTCAGGACTGGGCCAAGGCCAAGCTTCGTGAATGGATTGAAATTCTGGAAAGCAAGGATCCTGACATTCAGGAAGGCTACGCGCACTATAACAAGACTGCCAAGAAGAATGTTGCAAAATTCTTTGCTACCATGGTAGAAGATTGCACCAAATACGGAGTCTTCAAGAAAGCCAATCGGGCTCCACGTCCCAAGAAAGTCAAACCAGCAACAGTACAGGTTGCCAAGCTTCAGTTCATGAAAGATTTTCCTGAACTCAGTCTTAGCAGCGTCAGTCCTGTGGAGATCATTGGAGCCAGCCAGGTCTGGATCTACAATACTAAATCCAAAAGAGTGTGCGTCTATCGCACTGACAGTGGCCAGGGCATACAATGCAAGGGTACCAGACTTCAGAACTATGATCCCGACATGTCTGAACAGCGTACTCTGCGAAAGCCAGGTCCCATGACCCAGGAAATACTGCAGGCTGGTAAGGTACAGCTTCGCAAGTTCATGGAATCGCTGACTACAAAACCAAGCACTCCAAATGGCATTGTGAATTCTGAGTGCATAATCCTAAGGGTTGTAAAATGATTGTTATTGACTACAGCCAGACTGCCATTAGTAATCTCATGGCAGAAATTGGTGGTCGTACCGATGTGGAGATCAATTTGCCGCTATTGCGTCACATGATCCTGAACAGCATACGCGGCTACAAGAAAAAATTTGGCAAAGAATATGGTGAGATGGTGCTGGCCTGTGACAGTAAAAACTACTGGCGCAAGCAAATCTTTGCCTACTACAAGGCTCATCGCAAAAAGGACCGTGAAGAAAGCGGTCTGGACTGGCGTGCCATCTTTGATGCACTGGATACAATTCGTTCCGAAATTGCACAATTCTTCCCATACAAAGTTCTTTGGGTAGAAGAAGCCGAGGCTGACGACATCATCGCTGTCCTGGCTAAATACAGTCAGTCATCGAGTTCTGGTAATCCTCTCTTTGACGAGCCCGCGCCGTTTTTGGTAGTGAGCGGTGATCACGATTTCGTACAATTACAAAAGTATGCCAATGTCAAACAATTCTCGCCAATACAGAAAAAATTTATCAAGCCAGACACAACGCCGCAGAGAGCTCTTTTGGAACACATCATCAGGGGCGACAAGGGAGACGGAATCCCTAACATCCTTAGTGCCGACGAAAGCATCTTCGAAAACATTCGGCAGCGTCCAATCACTACCAAAAAAATAGACGAATGGGCCGATCCCGATCGTCGACCCCAGGACCTGGAATTCCAGAATCGCTGGGAACGTAATCAAAGGCTCGTGGATTTTGATTTTATCCCCGAGCGTATTGAGAAAAATATCATGGAAGAATTCTTGTCACAGCCCAAGAAAGACCGTAGTCAGCTGTTTGGTTATTTCGTGTCTAACAAGATGAAAAACATGATGGAAATCATTGAGGAGTTCTAATGAAAACAACAATCCCCCAAGTGTTCGAAGAAGTTGATAAAGCAGGTTCCAGAGCCGAGAAAATTCGGCTTCTACGTGCCTATGACCGTAGTGAGGAATGGCCTTATGGAAAAATGCTTCGAGCCTGGGTAAACATCAACTTCAATGCTCGTATCACCTGGGGTCTGCCCGAGGGCTGGCCCATGGAAGTACCCAAGGGCGTGGACATAACAGAGTCTGATCTCAGGCCCATGACAGTTGATCGTACACGTGAAATCGGTTACACTGAGAGCAATCTATTTCAGGAATACCGTCGTCTAAATGTCTGGCTGGACGATATCAAACGTCAGAGCCATTTTGAGAACGGCGTACAGAATCCGCATTTTATTCCTCGCATGAAACGCGAAGAACTATTCATTGAAATGCTCAAAGCCATACACTGGACCGAAGCAGAGTTCGTGGTTGCGATCAAGGATCGTAAACTAACGCATCTGTTTCCTAGTCTGACACCTGAGCTAATTCAGGAAGCCTGGCCAGGTTTCTTCGTTGACAACTTTGCATATGCTAAAATACCAGATGCCAAGAAAGTCGAAGCCAAAGCCAAGGCACCACGTACTAGCAGAAAAAAGGCATCTGGGGCTGGATCAGCTCCATCTTTGAGTCAGATGGACCAGACCCCAGAAATGCAGTTGGAACAGAGCCAGAGCCTGTAAAAGACGACTGGGTGGCACAGAGCCATCCAGACCCGGTTGTGCGCATTTTCGATCACAGGCTTTTGGATATACGTAAAGGTTATCTAAAAAAGGGAGCGAAACATGAGCGACGATTTTGATGCGTTTGGCAGTTTTGACTCAGCTGGTTCAACCCCGCAAGGGTTTGGCATGGGAAATGCTGTTGGGCCCTGGACACAACACTGGAGCGGATCTGCGCCCAGAGTCAATCAGTCCAGGCTCTACAGTGTCTGTACCCTACCACGCCGTTACTGGGATCTGGAATGGCAAGACCGTAACAGGCAAAAGAAGCTTGACAACCTGAAATAAGTGTGCTAGTATTAAACTCTGCAACTGCCAGGAACTATATTATGACCATGCATCTGGAGCATCCCAAGTTTACCACCACAGGCAAGCGTCGCGGAAAGCAGAAATGGCGCAGTGCCGAACATAAACGTCAACATGAAGAATTACATCAAAGCTGGACCGCCTTGGTTGATAGCACTAAAGGCAAAATTGTTAGCTCTAGACCGATTACCCGTCCCTTCCCTAAACTGGCACCACCGCCAGGACGTACCACCAACTCACATATACCTAGTCTGGACACAGGCCTAGGTAACGCATCCAAGCGTGCCAATCCAGTTTATACTGGAGACAAGATTGTTGGCATCGGTACCATGCACAAATCAAATGCTGTCCCTATCTTCAGCGACAGCGAAGCCAAAGAAATTTCTAGTATGCGGAGATAACATGAAAGACGTCAGCCAAAACAAACATGGTTACAAAAGAACACTGGGATTCATATTCTTCGTTGTTATGTTTTGTGTGGCTTTGTTTCTCCAGTTTGGCTGTACCACAGTACAGGCCATAGAGAAGTGCAATCATTTAGATGATGATGCTCAATGGATGAATTGTGTTGATTATGAAAAAAGGAGATTGTCATGAAATTATTAGCAATTTTGGGGATCAGTGCAGTGATGGCAGGCTGTAGTACAGTTGCAACCAGCTCCTGGCCCAAGCATTGTTATCGTGGAGCCAGCAGTAATTCTGCAGCACCTATTCAGGACCGATCAAATACCGGAGCCGTAGTAGGCGCCGTTGCAGGTGGCTTGCTGGGCAGCACCATAGGACATGGAACGGGCCGTGTAGCTGGCGCTGCAGTTGGTGCAGCTACTGGAGCCATCATTGGTGACCGTATGCAAAATCAGGATGGCTGTGTAGAGCGTCCTGGTCCAGCTCCAATCCGTCCCGCAGGAAGCAGATGAAACGCTTTCTGCGTTTACTGGGACGACTTATAGAGCGTATGGGCGCGTATAGCGCACCAGAATATGCTGGACCTTTGTACACAGATGCCTCGCCCGAATACAACAAGGCATCATTTCGTGTTGGACCTGCATTTAGTTGCGATGAGATCAACCAGTTTGTCTGGCCTCTGGATGGCTGGAGTCGAAAAGTTATCATGCAAGAAATTGAGAAGTTGAACATTGCCTGGGAATTCGAAGAAACCAAATTCTATGCCATGACTGCTCCACCAAAGATTCGAATTCCAGATATCGAGCAGTATAGAATACTGACAAAACATTTGTCATCCATGTCTCTAACACTTGAAGAAGTTGAAAAAAGGAAATAATTATGACATTACCTAGTAGCCCTGCAGATCGTAAAGCCATTCGTGATGCCCTTTCAGAAATCTCGGGTAGTATGACACGCATTGAAGCCGAGCGAGATTTTATCAAAGAAGCCATAGCCAATACCTGCGAGAATTTCCAGCTCAACAAGAAAACCTTTCGTCGCATGGCCAAGGTCTTTCATAAGCAGAATTTTACCCAGGAGCAGCAGGACCACGAAGAATTTGAAAACCTGTATGAGACCATTACAGGCACCACTAGCATGAAGGATGCCGCATAATGGAACGTTATATTCTAGAGGTCAAGTATGTGGATAAGATGCATCGAACAAGGAAATCGACCATCGAAGGAGTGTACAGGTCTCTGGAGGAAGTTCAGGAACGTGTAGGTGCGTTCATGAACAAGCCCAAAGAAACAGGGCTGCGGCGTGAATACAGTGTACAGACTCATGTTGATCCCGCGCATTCTTGGGTTCTAAATCACTGATTTCATTGCCGAAAAATGCTTGACAGACTGACTCGAAGGTGCTATAATCATGGCTTGAGTGAGAGAACATATGAACAAGCCAATCAAAAAGCGCAACCCCTTGGCCCAGGAACTCTGGAGCAGCAAGTACATTCGTACGGTGGAGAACAAGCGTGTCTATAAACGTGCTATCAAGCATCGCCACCAAACTGAAGGTTCGTGTCGCCTACGTGAATTGGGCTAATAGTTTTTGTATACGTCTGGTTCACGCACCATCCTATGGTTTTGAACAGACCTTATACGCAGAGTACGTAGACAATATCTTTCATGTCAGAAAACTTGAGCAGGATCTAATCAATGAAATCACCAATCTTAGAAGTTTTACAGAGCCTAGCCAACGACTCATCCAGACTCGCTAAGGAGGCAATCCTTCGCA
>Ga0208147_1000554_pt1 | contig 13022 bp, 17 predicted proteins | sample DEB3_08_DNA_FD_184520 | JGI IMG/M metagenome (GOLD analysis project Ga0208147, IMG submission 184520) | Aqueous microbial communities from the Delaware River and Bay under freshwater to marine salinity gradient to study organic matter... | ecosystem: Environmental > Aquatic > Marine > Coastal ... | reverse complement strand
CGATTTTTTGCCAGTTGAGTGGTATAGATCAGCATCGAATTGTTCCAAATCAACCCAGCCAGATACGCCTTTATCTGATATGCCAACCATTCTTTCTATAATTTCAAAGGCAGCATACGCCTGTGATCCTTGTTTGAATGGGTTATTCATCTTTTGCCTCCATTACTCTTTGTGCTGCTTTAGCGGCAAACTCTGGATTCTTCTCACAACCCATGCCAATTCTGCCCTCCTTTATCGCTGCGACTACGGTTGTGCCGCTACCGCTGAAACAGTCAAGAACAGTGTCTCCTTCTCTCGTATGCTTGCGGATTAAGTCACGCATAAACGCCTCTGGCTTTTGTGTTGGGTGAAACCGTCCGCGTTCATGGCATATTGGATACGAGTAAATGCCATTGTCGTATGAACTATTAAATGTTGGCTTGCTACCTTTTGTCACACAAATGGCAACTTCTCTGCTATTTGTCAGGTAGTTTATTTTGCTATTTAGTGGGACTGGGTTTGTCTTTATCCATTCGATCATTCTGGGCTGTTTGAATCCCACCTCGGCGCATATTTCTGCTAAGTCTTGTAGTTTCCACAAGTCATAGAACAGGATCATCGTTCCACCGTTTCTCAAAACACGATAGTATTCCTTGATTACATCGCGTAGATCGTCTTTGGTAAACGCCTCATCTTTATCCCACTCGCCGAAATCCATTGATACAGCGAATCGTTGGACACCATTTACGACCGAGCTAAAGCCAGTGTCCTTACTTATTACATAAGGAGGATCAGTCAGAACTAGGTCAACTGTGTTGCTTGGTACGCCTGACAAGTATTCCAGGGCGCTCTTGTTTTCTATTGTGTTGTTCATAGTTTTATTCCCATTAAAGCCATAACAAATAATGTTGCGAACAGAATATATACGATAAGAGCAAGAATGTTGTTCATATCAGTATGCTGATTCTATTTTCTTGCCAGTATGGGCGCAGATCAGGTCTTGATCTTCCCAGTTAACTTCCACACCTACAACACACCATCCATCAGCGTATTGATGCTTTACAGCATCAAGTACCAAGTAAAAGTTTTCCCTTACTGCCTCAAATGACAATGGATCGCCCCATGATGTGATGAAATAGCAGGGGTAGCCGCCCGGCCACGCATATTTGCCAGCACGGATCGCATCTTTAAGGTCTTTTGTGTTTTTAATTTTCATAAGTCACCTATTAATTAAAAGGCAGAGAAAACAAAAACAGTTTCATCACCATCTGAATATTCACCACACAGAATGGTGTTGTATTCCAGATAATCTCTGACCGCATCTTCAAGATCATCACCATCCGCTTCGATGTCATAATCCTTAGCTACATCAGAAGCGGTCATTTCGTCAAACTCGCAGCATAGTGCCACAACGTCCAATTCGATTTCCTCACCGGTGCTCTGTTCGTGCTCTTCAATGTAGTCGAACAGGATTTGCAAACCAGCGCGGGAGAAATTGTCGGCGCGGTCGGCGCGGTTGAATGCTTCACAAAAATCGGGAAATTTAACAGTAGTTTTCATTGTCGTGCTCCTTTAGTGGTTGGTGTCCTGGGTCAATCTCAGGACGCGGGTACATTGTAGCACGATTGTCTAACGTGTCAATAGAAAGATGCGAAAAATACGAGAAATTTGAGGGTGTGTCACATTGCGTCAAATGTGACTGAAATGTGTAACAGTCTGGATGCAATGTGTAACAGTCTGGATGCAGTGTGTCACAGTGAATTGCAAATAAGATGCGAAAAATACGAGAAATTTGAGGGTGTGTCACATTGCGTCAAATGTGACTGAAAACAGGAAAAAGGGGGTGAAAAATCGTCAAACTAGGATAGATATAAAAATCTTAAATGCCGCATAGTCGCTTTTGACGCAATGTAAGCATTCGTATTGCACCAGTGTCGCACCTGTCGCACATTGCGACAAAAGCGACAGGTTTCCCGTAAACTTTATGCGAACACCTGTCGCACATTGCGACAAATGCGACAGAAAATGCGAGCGGCTCGAAACTACCTGTTCAACGATAGTTCAACAGTAGTTCAACGACTACACCACATTGCGACAAATGCGACAAATACATCTGTTACACATTGCGACAAATGCGACAAGAAAATGGGGGCGAGCCGATACTTAATTTTGTAACACAATAAATGTGTAACAGTCTGGATGCAATGTGTAACAGTCTGGATGCAGTGTGTCACAGTGAATTGCAAATAAATTGCATCTTTCTGTTGACACGTTGAACAATTGTGATGCACTGTGTCCATGTTTCGGGATTGGCTCGGAACAGCAACCTGAGGACTACGACGATGAATAAAGAGACTCGTGAAGAACTGATTTGTGTATGGGCGCCAGCAATAGCTTTTACTCTGATGATTGTTACTGCTGTTAGCCTTGTTATCTCGGATTTAAGCGCCTGTATCCAGCATGGTTGATCCAGCCGACCCAGCCGACCCAGCCGACCCAGCCGATCGAGCGGGTCGAGCGGGTCGAGCGGGTCGAGCGGCTGCGCGAGCGGCTGCGCGAGCGGCGCCGATCCGACGTTACGTTATAACATCACATCAGGGGGGGGGCAGGTCAAAGCGAAAGGTCATTACAGGGGTAATGCATCACGAACAATTTTTACCCAAAACCAGTGACCCATGTAACACGTTTGTAATTTTTATTTTTTATTTTTCTCAGTGACACCTTGTACAACATTTGTATTCCACAACAACCTCGTGATATAAGCCCCATATCCCCAATAGGAGCAGCTTATGCTGGACACACATACCCCCTCGCACTTACCCGACTGGTTAACCGCACCAGAACCACCAAAACCGCCCAAACCTGAGGATAAATTCATCGCGGCTTTCGATGACATTATCGAGAAGATGTACGAGGGTTATCACTTCATGGCCGCTGTCGAAGAGCATCCGCTTCAGATGGAGCCAGGAGCATTCCTTCGATGGGTAAAGAAAGACCCGGAGCGCACCGCGAAGTACGAAGAAGCGAAGATTGCTCGTACTGAGGTGTGGTCTGGCTTCGTACTGAAGCACGCCCTCGGTACTGATACTATTAATGATGTAGCTCGCGACTCGCTCATCGTCAGTCAATATCGTTGGCTGATGGAGTGCGAAAACAGACGGGGTTACGGTAAGCAGACCACCGTTGATGTGAACAATCACACTCGTATATCCATCACATCGGCATTGTCTGCTGCTGATGCCCGACTAACCAATGGATTAACTATCGAACATGGCACAGTCGACAATATATAGCGCCGATGAAGAACAGGCGCTGATGAGTAACATCTGGTCGCCATTGCTTAAAGATGACCCTCTCGCATTTGTACTCTGGATGTTCCCGTGGAAGCAATCGGGAACACCACTCGAGAACTTCGCAGGGCCGCGCAAATGGCAAAGGGAGATCCTGACCACTATCGCGAGCCATGTCCGCGCCAACCACGGCAGGGTCGATTATGAGATGCTGCGGATGGCCGTGGCCTCCGGTCGAGGCATTGGCAAGTCAGCACTGGTAAGCTGGCTCGTGATCTGGATGATCTCGACCAGAATCGGTAGCTCGGTCATCGTCTCAGCGAACAGTGAAGCGCAGCTCAGATCGATCACATGGGCCGAGATTACGAAGTGGCTGGCGATGGCGATGAACAGTCACTGGTTCGAGATCAGTGCCACTCGGGTCATGCCAGCGGTATGGTTGACTGACCTGGTGGCAAGGGATCTGAAGAAGGGCACTCGTTACTGGTCAATCGAGGGGCGGCTATGGTCTGCCGAGAACCCGGATGCGTTCGCTGGGTTGCACAACAATGATGGTGTCATGGTGGTGTTCGATGAGTCGAGCGGCATTCCAGATCCAATATGGGATGTCTCACAGGGCTTTTTTACCGAGAACACGCCACACAGGTTCTGGTTCGCGTTCAGCAATCCGAGAAGGAACAATGGATTTTTCTATGAGTGTTTCAATGCTAAAAGGGATTTTTGGGAAACTCGTCAGATCGACGCTCGGACAGTTGAGGACACTGCCAAGCAGATTTACCAGCAGATCATTGATGAGTACGGGTCAGACTCGTATCAGGCTCATGTCGAGGTCTACGGCAGTTTCCCGTCCGAGGGAGACGACCAGTTCATCCCGTCTGGCTTGGTGGACGAGGCGATGACGCGCCCTCGGGTGAAGGACATGGGCGCACCCATCGTGATAGGCGTTGACCCGGCTCGGTTTGGTTCGGACTCGACGGTCATCGTGATCCGGCAAGGGCGTGAGATCGTCGACATTCGACGATACCGGGGAGACGACACCATGACAGTCGTTGGGCACGTCATCGACGCTATCGAGGAGTACAGTCCAGCACTCGTGGTGATCGACGAGGGTGGTGTCGGGGGTGGCATCGTTGACCGACTCAAGGAGCAGCGATACAAGATCAGAGGTGTTAACTTCGGTAATAAGTCAAGGAACCCGCTGATGTGGGGCAATAAGCGCGTTGAGATGTGGGGCGCTATGAAGGAGTGGTTGCGGACAGCGAGCATCCCGAAGGAACGACTGTTGAAGGCCGACTTGACGGCTCCGAAGGTTAAGCCCGACTCAAAGGGTACGCTGTTCCTGGAGAGTAAAAAGGATATGAAGGCTCGGGGATTGGCATCGCCTGATGCCGCAGACGCGCTAGCGGTGACTTTCGCATACCCTGTAGCCCACCGCGAGGCTCGCGTTGATAAAACCCCACGCCGAGCTTATGATAGATCAATAGCTTCAATTGGATGGATGGGTCACTGATGGGCGAAATGGACACTGTTGGTAAGGTAGCAGATGGTGGCACCTCGAAAGAGGACATGCTGTCCACGATGCGGAAACGCTTGAACATAGCCATTTCTGCGCTTTCGGACAGTCGTGAGGATCAATTAGACGATCTCAAATTTTATTGCGGGTCTCCAGACAATATGTACCAGTGGCCCAGTGACGTTCTAGCCACTCGCGGCGCGGTACAGGGACAGACGATCAACGCTCGCCCCACCCTCACCATCAACAAACTCCCTCAGCACGTTCACCAGGTCACCAACGACCAGCGCCAGAATCGCCCATCGGGTAAGGTCATCCCCGCTGACGACAAGGCTGATGTCGAGGTCGCTGAGATATTCAACGGCGTAGTTCGTCATATCCAGTACATCTCGGACGCTGACGTAGCCTACGACACCGCCTGTGAGAATCAGGTGGCGTATGGCGAAGGGTACATACGAATATTGACTGACTATTGTGACGAAGGCAGTTTCGATCAGGATATCAAGATCGGACGGGTTCGCAATAGCTTCAGCGTCTACATGGACCCGTTGATCCAAGATCCTACGGGTGCTGATGCCAAGTGGTGTTTCATCACTGAGGACATCACTAAAGAGGAATACGAGTACCTGTATCCCGATGCTGCGCCGATCAGTACCCTCCAGACCCTTGGTGTAGGTGACCAGCAGATCAGCCAGTGGATTGGTCAGCACACGGTCAAGATTGCCGAGTATTTTTACGTTGACTGCAAGAAAAAGAAGCTGAACTTGTACCCGGATGCCAGCTCCGTGTTCGAAGGTACGCCTGAAGACAAGCAGTTGAAGGCCATTTATGGTAAGCCGATACGCACTCGTGAGTCCGAGATACGGAAAATCATGTGGTGCAAGACCAATGGTTACGAGATTCTCGAGGAACGCGAGTGGGCGGGTAAATGGATACCTGTCGTCCGTGTTGTCGGTAATGAGTTTGAAGTAGAGGGTCGATTGTACGTCTCTGGGCTAGTTCGTAACGCGAAAGATGCTCAGAGACTTTACAATTACTGGACATCTCAGGAAGCTGAGATGCTGGCTCTGGCTCCAAAAGCTCCATTTATCGGGTATGCGGGTCAGTTTGAGGGTTATGAGCTTCAGTGGAAGACTGCAAATACCAACAATTGGCCCTATTTGGAGGTCAATCCTGACGTTTCTGATGGTCAGGGTGGTGTTTTACCACTACCTCAGCGTTCCACCCCTCCGATGGCTCAGACGGGGCTTATTCAGGCCAAAATGGGCGCATCTGAGGACATTAAGAACACTACCGGTCAGTATGATGCTTCACTCGGTCAGGAGTCGAATGAGCGGTCTGGTAAGGCAATTCTCGCTCGCCAGCGTGAGTCTGACGTAGGCACCTATCATTATGTCGATAATCTGGCTCGTGCGGTGCGTCATGTCACCCGGCAGCTCGTTGACCTCATCCCGAAAATCTACGATACCCAGCGCATCGCTCGCATCATCGGTGAGGATGGTGAGACCAAGATGGCGAAGATTGACCCGACTCAGCAGGAGCCGGTTCGCGTCATTCAGGATCAGAACGGTGTCACCATTGAGAAGATCTACAACCCGAGTGTAGGTAAGTACGATGTAGTTGTCACCACAGGCCCGAACTACGCCACCAAGCGTCAGGAATCTCTTGAAGCGATGGCTCAGTTGTTACAGGGTAATCCAGAACTTTGGGCTGTTGCCGGTGACCTGTTCGTCAAGAACATGGATTGGCCTGGTGCTCAGGAGATGGCGAAACGGTTTGCCAAGACCATTGATCCGAAACTCACTTCCGAAGCAGATGAATCTCCCGCACTGCAAGCCGCGAATCAGCAGATTCAGGCGATGGGTCAGGAAATGGAGCAGATGCACCAGATGATCCAGAATTTCAGCAAGTCCATCGAAGTTCAGGAGCAGATACGGAAAGACTTCGAGTCGCAGATCAAGGCGTATCAGGCCGAGACTCAGCGCATCAGCGCCACGGCTGCCGGGATGACTGAGGAGCAAATTCAGGACATCGTGATGGGCACCATCGCAGCGGCGTTGGACACTGGCGACCTGATCGGTGGCGCACCTCACCGTGAGATGCCGAATGAAATGATGGAGGCTCCAGAAGCTGTTCAGGAACCAGGAGAAATGAATGAAATGCTCTGAGTTTGTCGGGATGTTGTTTCTGGCGCGGGATGTAGCGCACAGTGTCCACCTAAACACCCGTAGTTATGCCAAGCATGTGGCACTGAATGAGTTTTACACCGAGATAGTCGTACTGGCTGACGGATTTGCCGAGGCTTATCAGGGTCGTTATGGGTTGATCGGCCCTGTATCGCTCATGTCAGCCAAAAAGACTACCAATATTGTCGAGTTTCTCAAGAACCAGCTTGAGGAGATTGAGAAGGCTCGGTATGAGATCTGCAAAAAGGACGATACCCCCATGCAGAACCTGATTGACGGTATCATTGAGCTTTATCTCTCGACACTCTATAAATTGAGGTTCCTCGCATAATGGCTAATTACAAACAACTCAACGCGACCACTCAGGTCAAAGTCGGCGCTGGTAAACTGTACGGTATTGCGGTATCGGCCACTTCCAGTGGTACTTTGACGATTTACGACACCAAGAACTCGAATACCAGTGATCCGAAAATATTCAATACCATCACGCTTGTCGCTGGTACGACTTATTTGAGTTTCCCTGCGGGACTATACTTTAACAACGGTTTATATATCGTCCTTGCGAATACTGCTGAATTTACAGTAGCATACGATTAACCGTATCGGTGCGGTTCACCGAGGAATCTGAGGATTCAACATGAATGAATTAGCGGGTGAGAACCTTGCGCCAGAGCAGGATGTGACGGCTACTCCTGAACCTGAAGCTTCTTTGCCGGAAACCCCTGCTGAAGAGGAAGTCGAAACCAAACCTGAGCGAACTTTCAGTCAGGAAGAACTCGACAAAATCGTCAGCAAAAGGCTTGCTCAAGAGCAACGCAAATGGAAACGGGAGCAGGAACGGCGTGTCGCTGAGACACCACTTCCATCTGAAGCACCCTCTCTCGATAACTATGAGTCCAATGATGCCTATGTTGAAGCATTAGCTGAACACAAGGCCCAAGAACTCATCAGGAAGAGAGAAGAAGAGCGTTACCGCTCGGAAGTGATTGACGCTTATCACAATCGAGAAGAAGAGGCGCGGGATAAGTACGACGACTTTGAAGCTGTCGCTTACAACCCGAATCTCCGAATCACGGATGTGATGGCTGAGACAATCCAGTCTTCGGATATTGGTCCCGATGTGGCTTATTACCTTGGGTCTAATCCAAAGGAAGCAGAGCGCATCTCCAAACTGTCGCCCATCATGCAAGCGAAGGAGATCGGTAAGATCGAGGTGAAACTCTCGAGCGAACCGGTCACAAAGAAAACCTCTAACGCGCCAGCACCGATTGCGCCTGTGACAGCTCGTACGTCTGGATCACCCAGTTACGACACTACTGACCCACGTTCCATCAAGAACATGTCAACGTCAGAGTGGATCGAGAGAGAACGGGAACGGCAGATCAAGAAGCTGGAGGCGCAGAGATACCGCTAACTTAAACATATAGGTAACACAAGTGAGTAATTCACTTCTTACAATTGACATGATAACCCGTAAGAGTTTAGAAATTCTCGAAAACTCCTTGGTTATCTCCCGTAATGTGAACCGTCAGTACGACGACAGCTTCGCTGTTGAAGGTGCCAAGATCGGTTCTACCCTGCGTATCCGTCTGCCTGACCGCGCCCTTGTCACCGATGGTGCTGCGCTTCAGGTTCAGGATGACAACGAGCAGTACACCACTCTGACCGTAGCTTCTCAGAAGCACATCGGCATCAACTTCACCTCTGCTGAACTCACCCTTCAGTTGGATGATTTTGCAGAACGTGTTCTGAAACCTCGTATCAGCCAGTTGGCTGCCAGCATTGACGCAGACGTTTGCAATGCGTTCAGGACCATCGGCAACTCTGTCGGTACTCCTGGCACCACTCCTTCCACTTCTCTGGTACTGCTTCAGGCCCAGCAGAAGCTGAACGAGAATGCTGCTGTAATGTCACCTCGTTATGCCACTGTTAACCCTGCCGCTAATGCTGGTCTGGTTGAAGGCATGAAAGGTCTGTTCAACCCGACCGACACCGTGTCCAAGCAGTTCAAGAACGGCATGATGGGCACTGGCGTACTGGGCTTTGAAGAGATCAACATGTCTCAGTCCATCAAGCAGTTCACCACTGGCTCTCGCAGCATTACCGGCGGCACTCTGTCCGCTGCTGTAACCAGCGAAGGTGCAACCACTATCGCAATCACTGGTGCTGGCAACAACGCCACTGTTAAGGCTGGTGATGTATTCACCGTAGCTGATTGCTATCAGGTCAACCCGCAGACCCGCGAATCAACTGGTTCTCTGTTCCAGTTTGTCGCGCTGGCTGATGTGACCCTGAACGGCTCTGGTGCGGGTAGCATCACTGTGGCCCCGATGTACTCAGCCGGTCACGCTCTGGCGACTGTTGATGTACTGCCGCAGAACGGCAAGGGTGTCATCTTCATGGGTGCTGCATCTACCCAGTACGCGCAGAACTTGGTCTACCACAAGGACGCGATTACCCTCGCAACCGCTGACCTTCTGCTGCCGCAGGGTGTGGACATGGCATCTCGTGCTGTTCACAACGGCATCTCGCTGCGTATGGTACGTCAATATGATATTAACAATGACCGGATGCCGACAAGGCTGGATGTCTTATATGGTTTTTCCACTATCCGTCCGCAGATGGCCTGCCGATTGTGGGGCTGATAGGGGCTTTAGTGTAGTGTAGGATTGACGTGTTATACTATCCTCCCACTAAACGGAGGATAGTATGGACGATACGATATGCTGCATTAAAGAGTGTGACCTTCCGGTCTTGGCATTAGGTCTATGCAATAAGCACTGGCGCAGAAACAAGAAGTTCGGTTCGCCTGTGGCGTTAAGTCGTCACAGTGGATCAAATCGAGGGTTATCTGCCGAAGATCGTTTTTGGATGGGCGTAGTCAAGTCGGAAGGTTGCTGGATTTGGAAACTGAGTAAGGATAAAAACGGCTACGGAATATTTAGAGGTGCTGTAGGAGATGAAATGTTCACTAAAGCGCATCGTTTCTCATATGCGTTGCATACGGGCGATTTGCTGATAGGAATGCAAGCTCTTCACACCTGTGATAATCCGAGTTGTGTGAACCCGGATCACCTGTTCTCTGGAACGAACGCTGACAATATGCGCGATAAGGTGCAGAAAGGTCGATCACGAGTACCAGTGGGTGAGCAAAACGGTCATGCTGTTCTTACGAGGCAACAAGTTCGGTGCATACTCAAAGACCCTAGACCATATACTGAAATCGCGACTCAGTACAATGTCGCTCCGTCCACGATAGGTAGCATTAAACAGCGAGTATCGTGGCAGCATATCGACGAAGAAGTTGTTACTTCTGTGCGTATTGGGCAACGTGGTGAAGACTGCTATGCTGCGAAAATCACAGAAGAGGATGTGCTGGCGATTCGTGCGAGTAACGAGTCAGGTAGACAATTGGCGGCTATGTACGGCGTTTCTCCTCAATCCATTACGGATATTCGGAAACGTCGGTCATGGAAGCATATTTGAAATTTTAACGAGGTTATTATTATGGCTCTTCCTAATGGTTCTGGTGGCTATCAGCTCGGCGATGGCAACCGTAATGAAGTGGTTATGGGGTACTCTGCTGTTCCTCAGACCGCAACCGCAACCGCATCCCTGAGTGCTGCCCAGATCACTGGCAACATTCTGGTTGCGAATCCTTCATCCACTGCGGCTACCTACACGCTGCCGACTGCTGCACAGATCGATGCCGCAGTACCGAGCGCCACGGTTGGTTCAACTTTCGGGTTGGTTATCGTGAACATCGGCACTGGCTCAGGCGCTGTGACTCTGAGTGTCACCGGCACCGGCATCACCGATGGTGGTAACGCTCTGACCGCAGTTGCAGTCACCTCAAGCGCACGATTCCTGTTCCGCAAAACAGGTGATGGTGCTTGGACTGTTTACCGGGTTTAATTGAGGGATACCCCCATGCCTAACACGAAAGCGATTGGTGTCGCGTACGCTGACCCGCTGTTTGACTCTGTTGAAGCAACCGATTACATCGCTGCGGAACAGATCATCTGTTCGTCACCGTCCGGTCCTGTTGTGCAGAACATGATCGCTGGTCTGTATTTCCTGACCACAGCAATCACTGCCAACTCGACCACTACGACCGCTCCGCAAGGATCGATTGCCACCACGACCAACGCTACGGGAGCCGGAAAGCTCTTCGTATCCGATGGGTCGAAATGGCAATTTGCCGTAGTCGCCTAAATGAGAAAGGGGCTTCGGCCCCTTTTTTCAAATGGAGAATTTATGCCGGTTATATATCTGAAACATCCTGTCCACGGAGTTAAAGTCGCCACGATGGAACTGGAGGCGGCGTATGATGAATCAAATGGTTGGGTGCGCTATAATCCAGAAATGCCTGACTTCTTGCAGCCGACAAATGTGCTTAATACTCGTCGGAAACGACGACAGCCTGAGGACTGATGATGATTACTTTCACTGCCGGTGACCAGATCAATGCGGCCCTGCGCCTGATTGGACAGCTTGCCGAAGGTGAAACGCCCTCTGCGGACACATCACAAGACGCACTGGCTGCAATGCAGCAAATGATCGATAGCTGGAATACCGAGGAACTATCGATCTTCTCGACACAGGATCAGGTATTCACTTGGCCCTCCAGCACCCGCTCCAGAACACTCGGACCAACGGGAGACTTCGTTGGTAATCGTCCGGTTCAGATGGACGATGCGACCTATTTCCGCGACCCATCGACCAATGTGTCGTATGGCATCAAATTCATCAATCAGCAGCAGTACGATGGTATCGCGGTCAAAACCGTGACCTCCACTTACCCTCAGGTCATGTTCACCAACATGACGTTCCCCGACATCGAGATGGTGGTCTACCCTGTTCCACTGCGAGCGTTGGAGTTCCACATCATTTCGTTTGAGGAACTCGCCAAACCCGAGAACCTGTCCACTGTGATCGCGTTTCCTCCGGGCTACCTGAGAGCGTTCAAGTACAACCTTGCATGTGAGATCGCTGCTGAGTTTGGTGTAGAGCCACCTCCTACGGTGCAGCGGATTGCGCTTACAAGCAAGCGCAGCATCAAGAGCATGAACAACCCGAATGATGTCATGGCGATGCCTTACGGTATTGTAGCCAAGCGTCAGCGGTACAACGTGTACGCTGGCTCGTTCTAGTTATCGTAATCGCTATGACGACCTGCAATAAACCCTTTGACGCCCTTGATAGCTCTGAACTTACCCTCAGCAGCATATCTGTCGATCGCGTGTTTAAGATTTTCCCGATGCGTCACTATTTCGAGATTGTCCAGACAATTGTTGGTTCGGTTAAGGTCTTTATGGTTGATCTCCAGTCGGTCAGGGATCGGGCCATTAAATGCTTCCCAGACGACACGATGTACCCGCATCTTGTAATATGTACTGTCCCTGACAAAATCGACGTACCCGTAGTGCCTAGAATCCACTCTTGCTTTCAGTGGTCGAAATCGCGCATCGCCAGCCCATGTTTTTCCTTTTTTGATGGACTGCACAGTCGTGATGCTGGTTTCCAGAAAACATGCTACTTGCTTGAGGGTTGCTCCTTGATTGAGCATTTCTTTAGCACGAGGTATCTTGGACGCATCAAGCTTCTTGGATCGAGCAATTCGCCTCACATTCCCAAAATTGCTAACCTCGTACAAGTCTTCAAAGTTCAACACCGGTTTCCATATTTCCATAGTCTATCTCCATTTAACGTAAATAGGAGTATAGCATGAAGAGTCCGATACTGGGGCAATCCTATGTCGCCAGGAGCATCAATGCTGCTGACGATGTGATGATTAATCTGTTCCCCGAAGTCGTGCCAGCAGGGGGATTAGAAAACGGATTTCTCAATAGGACTCCCGGTCTGCGAAAACTGGCGACAGTCGGTAAAGGGCCAATTCGCGCACTTTGGTCACATCAGACCAATGGTGACGATGCTTATGTCGTGTCCGGTAGTGAGTTCTTCAAGATCGACAAATCGTATTACCCGGTGAAGTTGGGTGATGTGACCGGTAGTGGTCCGGTGTCTATTGCGGACAATGGGTATCAGTTGTTC
>Ga0208147_1000553_pt1 | contig 13059 bp, 25 predicted proteins | sample DEB3_08_DNA_FD_184520 | JGI IMG/M metagenome (GOLD analysis project Ga0208147, IMG submission 184520) | Aqueous microbial communities from the Delaware River and Bay under freshwater to marine salinity gradient to study organic matter... | ecosystem: Environmental > Aquatic > Marine > Coastal ... | reverse complement strand
AGATGGCCCTGACAAAGCCTGGTCGATCCTTGGTGCAAGTTATATCCAAGGCACCGTCAATGCCTCGGCCAAATGGCATCGCCACCGACACGGCAAAGGCCGCACCATCGATGTCTGCTCTCTTAGCCTGAGCGCCGATGGCATAGTTGCCTCGATTGTCTTTGCTCTTTGTAACGTGGTCAATGGTCAAGATACCGGCACCGCCGACCCGCAAAGGCTTGAGAACCTTCTGTGAGAAGGTAGTGGCATCCTTGTTCTTTTCTAGGTCTAGCCCAAGCAGGTTCATCGCGGCATTTACGCCATCAACGACGATTAAGGTGGGCAGATAGGCCATTATCTCGGTGCGCATAACTTCACCGATGCCTTCGCCTAATGGCTCATCAGGGTTGGCATAACGGAACATTTTGAACTTTTCTGTCGGCACACGCAACGTCTTGAGGCGATTCATAATCGAGCGAGCAGAGTCCTCAAAGTCAAGATAGAAGACTATATTGTTCTTTTCTAGCTCTTGACGGATGGCCTCTAATGCAATCCAAGTCTTTCCCGACTCTGATTCACCGAAGATGGCATTGACCTTGCCTGCATAAAGAAGGCAGTTGCCATCCTCACGGCGAAGCATTGAGGGTGGCGTTTCATCCTCTAGTTCGGTTTCGGTGATTTGTTTTGGTATCCAAGAGGAATCTTTGACATTGCCTTCCTCATCGTGGAGTTGAACTAAGGATGGCGAGTGAACCTCAAGGGTTGATAACTCTTTGCGCTGCTCGCCGTAGCCCTGACTTCGTAAGGCGCGGGCAGAGGCGGTGAAATCCCCACCGTGTTCGACAAGGGTGTAAACGGCGAACTTTGAATAGGATTGCTCGGCTTCAAATTGAGTGCTGGTTGAAAAGACAAAGAGTTTGTCATTACCTGCGTGATTGGTAGTGGCACTGACCCCATCAGATTTTCCTGGTCTGCGCCAAGCCGTCACCTTGTCTCTTGTGGTGTAAACCTTCGACCATCCCAGGGGTTCTAGTATCTGCTCCCAAGTTACCTTGGAGTTGTAATCATCCCCTGGTGTTAGCCCTTCAGCTTTTGTCTTGATGTCTTCTGTGATGGCATCGTGCTTTGGGATTGCATCAAAGGTGACAAAGAGTTTGTGGAGTTGGTCGCGCTCGGCGACCGTCAAGGTCGGGATTGACTTTGGCGAGCCAACCAGCATTGACCACGCTCCGCCTGACGGATGGCAGGTGCCATTGGTCGGAGCGACAATGACAAAGCCACCCTCGCCGCGTGTTTCGGCTAGGACATCGATTCCGCCGTTTTCTCCTGGTCTTCTTGCAAGTTTAGTGTTTCCTGGCACTTCGCCGTCTATGCGATAGAGCCAATGCAAACCGCCTGATGGCGTGACTTCGACATAGCCATTGTTAATTCGATCCCAAACATTGCCAAGACCTGCGTTGTGAGCCATCTCTTTCAAGTCGAGATGAAGTTTGTCGGCAACTGCTCTTCCTTCTAGCTCAAGAAGTTCTAAGTTGCCTGAAATTTTGCCGCAGATAACTCCTACTCCTTCGGCATTATTAAACCATCGCATCAATTCATCGGTGGTGGCTCTGCGTTCTTGATATTCTTTCCAAGTTGTCAAGCCTGGTCGTTTGCTTCCATCAGTTGCAACTGGCACGACCGAGATGCCTTGATTTGCAAATTCAAGTGCGGTCAAAAGAATGTTAGTCTGCATTGATGCCTCTCCATTTCTTGAGGCGATTGTTCTGACAAATACGGCAAACTCTTGTTTTTCTCGACATTTTGTAAAGGTTATCTTCATTCAATGGATGACCATTTTTGCAATGCGTTTTTCGTGCATTTTCAGCACTTAAGCCAAAACCACGCAGAACATTTGTCTTGATGTCAACAGGTTCTAAATGTTTTGGATTTACGCAAGCACGATTTCGACATAAATGGTCTAAGTGTAAAGATTTAGGAATTGTGCCATTGACAATTAGATAAGCAATCCGATGAGCCAACGCAGTTCGATTATTCAACCAAAATCGCCCATAACCATTGTCTAGGCGGCCAGTCCAAGGCCAGCATTGAGATTCAGACACGCGAACGAATTTGGACTCAAAGCGTTCTAAATCAGATTGTGAAATGCTAAAATAATTCATATCGACTCCTTTGCAGTCGGTCACGCCCTCGGCCGTTAGCGCGGCGCGGGGGTCTTTACTTGTCTGAAACCTAGCCCCAAAAACCAACATTTGCATTTCCCCCGCCATATTTCCCTTTCCTAAATTGACCACCAACCGCGCAATGTTCCGCCAAGTGGACATTTATTCCAATCAGCTTTCCCATCGGCAATCCATTTTTCGTGCAATCTCGCTTGAAACTGAAAATCTGTTTCGTGAGTGTCACGCCCACAATCAGGGCAAGTTTCAGCTCCGATTCTTTGATAGAGGTGTCTGCATCTCACTTGCCACCCCAACCATCGCCCTTAAAATGAATCGCAGGTGGCGTGAACTCTTTGCGCATTATTGATCCACAATGACCGCAGTTAATCGTCGGCTCTTGGTCAAATGAGAACGCCTGCAATATGACATCGCCACAGTCATTGCAGGTGAATTGGTATGTTGGTGTCATTCTTCCCCCTCTAGGTATCCAAGCTGCTTTAATCTTTCAACAATAACAACCGCCATTCGGCGCGGCGTGTCAGGTAACGAAGTTTCGTAGGCTTGCCACAACAAAGTCGCCACCGCATCGGTGATTGGCTTCTTTGTCACAATAATTTCTCTGACATTTCACTAATCGCAAACTCAATTCTTGCTTTAGCAATCGGGATATATTCATCGGTCATCTCAATACCCACAAAATTGAAACCTTCATAAATCGCTGCCTTGCCAGTGCTACCGCTACCCATAAACGGGTCAAGAACGGTGCCACTAGGCGGTGTCACCAAGCGGCAGAGATAACGCATAAGTTCGGTTGGTTTCACGGTTGGGTGGTGATTGGCTGAATCAATCCCCTCATTGCGGTCGCGCTTGCTTGCTTTGGCGCAGTAGAAAAAGCGAGCGGCGGAACCATCGTCACCCATCGCTCTAAATCCACCTTCGGTCTCTTGCCCTGAAGCAAATGAAGTGTTTATTGCCTGCCCTCGCTTCGCCGGATATGCGCCACCTTTAGCTCTTGGAAACAACTCAACAACCTCATCCGACCCATCGTGAATGACATTGGCGGGCCAACGGCCGATTTTTCCATTGTCAGTTATTGGTTCTGCGCCTTGAACCGAACCATCCCAACCACCTGCGTAAATGTTGTCACTTTGGTCTGGCGTTGTAACACCTTTCCAATTTCCAGTTCCTTTGTCGCCTTCAACCCTCGCGCCATCAATGTTCAACCCGCCCGTGCCATAGGTCAGCACATTGGCGGCGACGGTGCCGATTAGCGGTTTGCGAGCGACAACGATGGGTTCGTGCGCAGGCTTTAGTGCGGTGCCCCAGCCCTGCCAATCCTTTGCTTCACCCTCAAGTGGTGGCATAAATAATTGGCGCGGTGTTGGGTTGTATTGACCACCACTGCCTGTTCCATAAAATGCTGCGTTTTCATTTTCTTTGAATCCGATTGGTTGAACACCACTTGCCTTTTGAATTGCCTTCCCAATATCCAAAGACTTCGGAAACCCACTGCCATAAATCCACATAATCTGATCGCGGATTTCAAAACCAGCATCTTCAATGGCAACTGCCATTCTGTGATATGTGCGAGAGCCGCTGAAGGCGAGCAAGTGACCGCCTGGTTTTAGAACGCGCAAACACTCTTGCCAAACTTCGGTGTTAAATGCGATGCCTGATGCATCCCAACTCTTGCCCATAAAGCCGAGCTCGTATGGTGGATCAGTGACGATTGAATGAATTGAATTATCCTCAAAAGTTTTTAACACCTCACGATTGTCGCCGTGATGGATTTCAAACGTTGCCACAAGACCCCCTTGGTTGTTTTTATCTTGTGAAGCGATGAGATTTGCACTCATCAGCGCCCCGAACGCTCGCACCTTGCGACTTCTCCAGCATTTGTCATCGGAAAGGTGGCGATGACATCTGCCTCAATTGAGTTGTTCAGATGACGGAAGGGCAAATCCGAACAACTCGGTAAAAACTAAACTGGCTTTGCCCCAAGCTGAGCCAATAGCGCGGCAACTTCAGGCGTGATTCCACCTGCCGGTGCCGTCGCGACAGGCGCAGGCGCAGGCGTGGCCACTTGTGGCGCTGCCGAAAGATAGGCGTTCGCCTTTGCAACTGCCGAGGCATCGGCGGTGGCATCAATGAGAATCCAAGGTGCCGATTTTCCAGGCTTTGCCGCGCCTTGGCCCACTTTTGCAAGCACTCGTTGGCCAATTTTGCTCTTCAATGAATTGCGAAGGCCAACGTTAAACCAAAGCAATCCTGCGTGTTCCTTGTTAGTGTCAAGATCAATAACATTGACTTCGACGGCTTCTGCAAGTCCGTGAATGGTTTGAATTCCTGTCTTATACTCAACAGGTGTGATGATGAGAAGGTGATTGGCTAAATCTGCCACTTTCACGCTCTCGGCGTTATTTGATGGTGCTGCGAAGGTCATTCCCCCGTCTCCTTATCTGCTTGTCGGTTCATTTCATCTTCTTCTTTGTTTTTTATTAGGTCATTGATTGTTGGCTCGTTATCAAATTGAATGAAGACCAATTTCGCTTCACCTTTGAGTCCAAGCATCCAACCAACGACTTTCAAAACGGTAGATTGCCACTTGCTCATCGCCTCAACCACGAGCTTCGGTTTCACCGTTACATCCTTTCGATAAATCTTTACTGAAAGGTTGAAAATAAGGACAATAATTGCACAGGCGATTTGCAACGCTTGGAATCATTGCCCACATTTGCGGATTGTTTTCTACATCTATTTGTGAGAGCAAGGTGTGAATGTTGTCCATCCGTTCCAAGGCTCTCAGGGCTACGCTTTCATCGTAGTCATAAAGTTCGACGTGCATATCATCAATCGACCCACTGGTCGGCAAATAAACTAAAGCGACTTGATTGACCTTCGCTCCTGTTTGCGCCTTTCCGTAGCCATAAAGCTGAATCTGCGTTTGATACTGAAAACTTCCGCCGTCTTTGCGTTTGCGATCCATTTGAGCAGGACTCGTTGTTTTCCAGTCGATGACGATGCCATTGTTGATGTCATATAGGTCAACTGTGCCGGTCAAGTTGCCACGAATTGTCACCTTTTGCTCCACTTCGTAGCCTTCAATCCTGCGAAATACGTCGGCCAAATAGCCGTGAATCGCAGAGCCTACTTGTGCGCTCCAGTTGGAAGAGCCTTGCTCATTGGTCTTTTCCCAATCTAACAATTTGTAAGCAAGTCGCCTTGTGCAATCGTGACCCATTTCCGATGGCCCAATGACGACTTGCTTCGCCCTAGGAGTCCAGATACCCGCCTGCGTAATAATGTGGCCAAGTGCTTGACCTAATGATTTAGCAGGCGAGACTGGTGAAGTGAAAGTCATTCGTCATCCTCATCTTCCCAAATTTCCTCATCAGGAATTGATGGGGTAATCGGGTCAATCCAAGGGTTCACAATGCTCATTGTTGATCCTGATTGACTAAGGTGAAGCGACGAGAGTTGCTTTGAACTTGTAGGACATCTAAAACCTGTTGAGGCAAGATTTCCTTTGCACGCTTAACATCAAATCGCGTTGATGCAACCGTTGTGTAGCGAACTACCTGCTGGCCTTTGTAATAGCCAACTTCGGCATCGCCTAATGCTGCTTCGATATGGGAGCGAGCTACATCTGCAACTTCTTCCCACTCTTTGATTTTTGCCAAGGCTTGTCGATATTGTTCGAGCCACATTGCTATTGACTCGTCAAAATCAATCACGCCTTTTTCGATTTCAACTGACATTTGATCCCCTCGAATCAATACCAAGAGTTTTCTTTGAAGAACTCCCAGGCATTGCAGGGAGTCACATGTCGCCTGTGGATATAGGCGAGCGTGGCCACAAGTTGTGGCACCGATGCTTGAGAATGTTTCATCCCCAAGTTGCGATAGGTGGAATCAAGTAATTGCCCGATTCCTTTTGCGCTTGAGGTCGGATTTTTAGCCGATGCTTTCCACGCTGACTCCTTGCCCAACAGTTTTGCTAGACAGGAATACTCTGTTTTGGTTAGCAAAGACTTTGCCAATTTCTTGGCATCAACTTGAGCCAAGACTGGTGGGTCTTTGTAGATAACTGTCGCAGGCACCGCAGGTTGCGGAGCGAATGCGGCATTGACGAACATTGAAGTCATTGCGCTGACTCCGATGATGATGGCAATTCCCCTGATTGTTTTTCTGCGTTGAGTAATTGGGTTTCTCCTTCCAATTTCGCAGCACGCTTGAGAACCTGAGTCACATAAGCTGGCTCAACTCTCAACGTTTCCGCGATTTCTTTCGGTGTTCGCCCCAAAGAATGCAAAGAACGGATTGCATCGGATCGATTCATTCGACCTGTCTTGCGATTCCTAAATCCTTGACCGAATCCCCTTTGTGCAGGAGTTGTTCCTGCCCATATTCCATAGGGGATTTCTTCTTTAAGTGCGTAGTCCAAGCACTCCTTTCGTTCAGGACAACCGGCACAAATACTGCGCACGATTGGGAGACACTTTGCCTCTTGTTCTTTCGATACAGGAAAAAATAGATTGGGATTAACAATCCCCTTGCAACTTGCATCAGGTAGCAATGGCAAGGATGGAATGAAGTAGCTCAGCGATTGCATTATTGCCTTTCACGCATCCAAGACTCTAAATCTTGAATCACAAAAGCCTTTTCAACGCTGGCATTTCTTCTCTTAACAACTACGAACGCCGGTGGCGTTTGCTCCAAGCCACGCGCTTTGGCGTAGTTCTTGGCTTCTTTGACGGCCTCATCCCAAAAGGTCGGAAGCGAGATTGATTTTCTATTCTTGGCTTCCAAAATGTAAGTCTTGCCCGCAATAATGCAAACAATATCGCCCTCGTCATTCTTACCCGCAAGTCGCAAACGCTCCGCGAAGGCACCGCGATCCCGCAACCACTTGAGGATTGCGATTTCCCACCCATTACCTTTGCGACCATTGGGATTTGCCATTATTTAACCAACTCTAATTTGACTACTTTGCCTGCGATGGCTCTTGAAAACTTCACCGCATCAATTAACTGCTCCGCCAAGGTCAATGCCTCATCCTCGCTCATCGCAGCGATTTTGGCGATGACAGGTGGCACCGCCTGTCGAACCTTGTCGGCCTGTCTTGCCGACTCCAATGAGGCCTGCGCCTGATACCCGCAAAATTCGCGGATGCGGGTGATGTGAAGCAAAGGCACCTGATCCACAATGTCCTCAATCAAGTCGAGGTTGGCATCGGTCTCCTCTAGGTGAAGCACGATGGCACCGTCGGTGGCGTTGTGAACCGAAAACAAGCTCATTTGCCCATCACCTTCCGAAGCCTAGATTGGCCTTTTGACCACGCTTGGGCCTGCTTGATGCCTTCCTCAAGTGGGTCATCGTGTAGGGCTAGGATAGCCCACACAAGCCCTAGAACGGCCACTAGACCGCCGAATAATAGATACTGCATAAAATCTCCCTTCCTGTGGATAAGTATGAAGGGAAGGTCTGACAAATCTACCCACGACACGCCGAAGGTGTCTATTGCCTTATGTATTGACAAGCGTAGGCACAAAGGCTAGATTTCTCTTATTGGAGCGAAAGGTAGTAACTCCAAGAAACGGAAGAAGGAAATGCTTAAGTGCCTAGATTGCCAAGCAACAGTTGATGTTCTTGCTTATCAAATCCGCAACGGTCAAGAAGTTGCAGTTTGTTTAGATTGCGCCGACCGTTATTTTCAAGCCAAATTGACTGGCGAATTGATTGCAAAAGAAAAGGTAGGTGCATAATGAACGGCAAACAATTAGTTCAGATTAACAGAGGCAAGTTCGTTAGCGTAGATGACACTCACCGCATCGAATACGTTATCTATCGCGGCGGAGCAAGTGAGTGGATTATCTCCGAGAAGAATGCAGATGGCGTTTATTTTTCAGCAGTCGATCACGCTCCGACTTTTGAAGCAGCTCGCATCAAATATCTTGGAAAGGTCGGTGCATAATGAAGAAGATTCGCTCAGTAAGAGTTAGTGAACAACTATGGCGCAGGGCGCAGGCCAAGGCCAAGGCCGAAGGCAAGACAGTTTCCGAAGTCATTGTTGATTTTCTCAAGGAGTTCGTCAAATGAAGACAATGGAGATGTCAACGGCACAAATCGCCACCGCCTTTGCCGAGCGCGGTTGGTATGTGATGCCTTGCTACCCGCAACAGAAAACGCCGTTCTTTCCAATCGCCGTCAATGGCTACAAGTCTGCAAGTAATGACCCTGCCAAGGTGAGCAAATGGTTTGAGCGTTCTAAATTATTAAACATCGCAATCGCCTGTGCGCCGTCAGGTCTTGTTGTTCTTGACGTGGACTATCGCAACGGCGGAAGCACAGATGGCCTAAACACCGACACCTTTACAGTCGAAACAGGCGATGGCGTGCATCTTTACTACAAGGCTACTGATTCAGCTTATCCAGGAAAATTGCGCCAAGGAATTGACGTGAAGTTCAATGGCTACGTTGTCACCGCAGGATCACTACACGAAAACGGCAAATTCTATGAAGTTGTCAAAGATATTGAGCCTGCACCTTTGATGGGATGGTGCTAGATGAATGGACTCGGATTGCTCGCAGTCTTTGTGACCGCGTTCTATTCCTTCGCGGTCGGTCGCAACATTATCTTTTGGACATTTATGTCGGTGTTCTATTCGTGGTTCATCGTCTTACTTTTGCTCGTAATGCCAAAACGCGAGCGCAAAGAGTTCGCATTTCCGAGGTGGTTTATGCGTATCTTTGGCCCGCGTTATATCAACCGACAAATAAGCAAGATGGAAGAGCAGTTTTAGACACCTGCAAAGGCGCGAGAGATTCCTTCTTCCAATGAAATCTTAGGTGTGTAGAACTGCAACATCTTCGCAGGATCGCCGACCCGATAGGCCACCCCAACAGGTGCCTTCGGGTTGGTTCTTATTTCGGCCAAATAACCTGCCTGCAACATAACCATTTCGGCTAATTCAATAAAAGATGTCGGCCGACCTGTGCAGAGATTAGAGACAGGCACATTGTTAGTGATGGCTTCAAAAGTAGCTCGGACAACATCGTCAATGTGGATGAAATCTCGCACCTGAGTTCCTCTGCCCCAAACATCAAAAGGTGTCGCCTTCTCTTTGCCTCGCTTGATAAATGATGGAAATGGGTAGTCAAGGCTTTGGTCGGTGCCGTATCCGCTAAATGGGCGCAAGACTGAAATCTTCAAGCCTTCATCTCTTGCGTAATTTGCCAACATCTCACCTGACAACTTCGCCCAACCATAGGTCAAATCAGGGTTTCGGATGTGGTCGAGGTTTATATCCCACTCCTTGAGGCGTTGTTGATATTCGATGCGTTGTAGATAGGTCGGATAAGCCGCAGAGGATGAGAAATAGGCGATATGGCCAGGGCGAGTGCGCAATGCCCATTGGAAGAAGTCGGCATCGATGGCAAGGTCAGAGGCAACCGCCAAAGGGTTTCCTTCAATGGTGGCTCTGCCACCGACAATCGCCGCGAGATGGATGACAACATCAAACTTGGTGTCATCGGTTTTGAAGAAATCACGGACATCTTTGCCACTTTTGATGTCGATGCCGGTGACGTGGTTGTTTTTCATATCAAGATGCTTCTTGAAATTGGTTCCGACAAAGCCTTCGTCGCCTGTAATCAGTATCTTCATTTCCCCCACCTGTCGTGTTCATAGATGTATTTATCAGAGCCACAATAGGCACGTTGCGCATCGCGGTCAATATCGAAGACAAAAGTATCATCGGCATTTAAGGCAGCGCCAATGTGTGACAGGGGAGTTGGCGCATCAAATGGGATTGTTGTGCGCATTGAATCGCCTTCAACCTTGGTTTCATAATAGGGATCATGAATTAGGGCGCTTTGGATGACCTGTGGATAAATGTGAGTCGCCAAGAAGTCTTGGTCAACTGTGTAATAGTTGCCTGAGCCATCGGTTTCAATTAAATCTGCCAAATCGCGCAAATGCTCAGTCTTGCCTGCAAACATTCCTGCGCTGATTGGGTAGTTGTGACCTGTTGGGTGGTCTTTAATGATGTGATAATCACAGGCAGTCAATAGCCAATCCTCGTGAGCTAGTCGGTCGCGGTAGGAAAGACGAGCATCGACATCACGGCAGATTACTCTTTCAAACTGGTTGTCTGAAAATGCTAAATAGCGCCAAAGTTTTGCGGTGTGGTCTTCAGGTTTATCAATGCGAACAATCTGCACACCTTTGATGCGTTCTAAGGTTGAGATGGTAACTTCATCGACACTTTGACCAACATAGAAGCGAGTAACAAAGCCATCATCAAATGGAAAATAACGTGAAGCAAGAATGGCGTTTTTAACTGCTCCGACGGTATAACGTGGCGCGTTGCCGTAAAGAGAAAATGAGATGCACTTCATTGACGAAGGGTTTTCAATAGAACTTGGTAATCCTCGCTCTTGATGTAGTTATCAAACATCAAGGCATCGAATGAATAAATTTCGCGGGCATTGACGGCGCGATAGCCTTCATCCCATTCAGCTTTGCCCGCCACAGGATGCAAGTGTTCAATGACTACCCCTGGCAGATAAGCCAAATTGCCCAAGTCCTCGCCCAAGGCTTTCCAAAAGTTGTCAAGGTAAAGGTGTTTCATCTTCGGTGGCACCATTCCGCCAAGGGCGCGGACAATGGCCGCTGACATCATCACCGCCGTTGGCAAGTTTTCACCTTGCAATAGGTCGTTTCCATAGGCGAGCCCTGGTCGGTTGCCGATGGCACGCATGAAGGCAATATCCCAGTCAGGCGTGCGGAATCTGTGGTCATCGCCAATGAAGGTGAGGAACTCATAGTCGGCTGCATATTTCTTGGATGCGGCGTTGATTGGGTAACCCATTCCGCGAGTTTTGTTCTCAATTTCAACGATGTATTCGACACCAACTGCGGTGCGATAGTTGATAAGTTCTTCATCATCTGTGTCAACAACAAAGAGCAAATCAGAGCGACAAGAGAACTCTTTGTGAGCCTGCAAGACTTCAACGGCATTTTGTGGCCTGCCACGAGTAGGCACTAGGACAAGATTATTCTTCTTCACTTAATTGACCCCCAATGGCGGCATAGGCCGCTAAATCTATGTAACTGTCTTGATGGTCGCCTGTTTGCATTAGGCGAGCAATTTTAACCAAGCATAAACACAAAGCGACCTGTGAAGGTGTTATCTCCTTTTCGAGATACACGCTCCACAGGTCTGCGATACGTTGATGATTTGTTAGCGGATCGCCATAAACATCTTGACGGTCTGCATTGGTGAGGCGCTTGGCCTCATCTAAGATTTTCCCCCGATTCATTTACTACTTACTTCCGCGACCGAACTCTGTCGCTTTTGGATCAATAGCCTTTAGAACAGGGCCAATGACTGCTGCGACAAAAGCCGCAACATAATCTTTTAGAGGGCGAGATGGGTCGGAGAGGTAGAGTGCGGCGACTGCTGCTGCTCCTGCTCTTGCGTAGGTGCTACCGATTGCGATGAGTTTGTCTTTGTCGAGCATTTGCACTCCTTGAACTTAGGTCTGCCAAAGCCCACAATGAACACCGGCAGAGATGGCTTGAGTTTGCCACGATTCTTTTTCTTATAGGCGCGAATTTTAGTGCATACCATTCCGCCATTGCGTTGGTCGCCTTTAGTGTCGAGTGAAGTGTTGCCCTCGATGCAGGTGACGGTGCCATTGGCACTGACTGACATCACAATCCCAATGTGGGAGATACGGTCAATGCCATCGGCGGGGAAGTCAAAGAAGGCAAGGTCGCCCACTTCAGGGGTGGCGGTTTCGGCATCTTGCCAACGACCTTCTTTGATGAAAGCTCGTGCGCCGTTGGGAGTATAGGTGCAATCAGGAATCTTCAAGCCGACTTGTTTGGCGCACCAATTTACAAAGGCACCGCACCAAGGTTGGTTAGCCTTTTGATACTTGGTCTCGTTATCGGCAGGGCCTTCAATGTAGCCGACCTCAGCTTGGGCGATGTGGATGAAATTATCTCTTTGTTTTGAACACATTATTTCTTCAACGCTTCTTTGACAAGGTCGGTGAGGAAATCGACTTTATCCTCTAATGCTGAAACCTTGTCTTTGAGCGATGATCCGCCATTTGGTTTGAGTTCTGCTAAATAATGCTTGACTAGCCATTTGATTCCCAATGCGACTGAGCCAAGAATGCTGAAGATGGCAACTGCTAAGGATGCCCAATCCAAAATCGTCATAGTCCAATAACCAAAACTTGAACGAGAGTGGTGCCTGTGTTGGTCACTCCGTAGATTGGATTATTCTTGCTTTGAAGGGTTATCTTTTCACCGCTATCTAATTCAAAACCGGCAGTGGTATTAACGTCAGCGCCACCAATAAAAACCGCCTGACCACCTGCGGCGTGCAAATGCACCTCTTCGGCTTCGGCGGTGTTATCGACCAAAATCGTCGGAGTTGTGGTGACTGTGACTTGGCGTGTTGAGATGCCCATTTTGCTCCTTTAGCAAGACCCCAATGCTTTCAAATAAATCGATGTGATTGTCAATGGTGCGAACCACATCTGCAAACTCATAAATCACGAAAGCAGTTTAAGAAGTTCCTCTTTGGTAAGACCGAGCTTGACGGCGATGGCTTCCTTCTCTGCCTGCTTCGCGGCCTCTGCTTCTTCGGCGGCAATGCGATCGGCCTCTGCCTGTGCCGCTGCCGCTTCCAATTCTGCAATTTCCTCATCAGTTAGAGGAACAACAGTTTGCTCTCCTGTTGAGCAGTCTACGATTACTTTTTCCATTGTTATCTCCTTATGAGTTTTTGATGCCGTATAGAAAGAATGATGAACCTGAAACGAAGTTAGTTCCAAAAACTGATTCTAATAATAAACTAGAAATTGCAGTTGTTGAGCGATACAAATCGGCTCGTGCGGAT
>Ga0208147_1000550_pt1 | contig 13098 bp, 15 predicted proteins | sample DEB3_08_DNA_FD_184520 | JGI IMG/M metagenome (GOLD analysis project Ga0208147, IMG submission 184520) | Aqueous microbial communities from the Delaware River and Bay under freshwater to marine salinity gradient to study organic matter... | ecosystem: Environmental > Aquatic > Marine > Coastal ... | reverse complement strand
GCCGCCAGCGGTATCGATCTGCGTAACCGTACCCTGTGGTGGGTTCAGATTCGCAATAGCTTGTGTTGTCGTGCGCCGAGACACACCAGCTTGAACGATTTCAAGCTCCTCGTTACCACCAAGCGACGTGGCTACCGGAAGATTAGGTATTTGCTGGTTTGCCATGTCCTATCTCCCAACAACTTTATTACTTTTGCCGCAATTTTCGGCTTCCGTCAATAATTGTAAGTTCCAAGGAACGTGAAGACCACACACCTCTTTTCCATTTATAGGTATAATGTGATCGACGTGGTATTTTGTACCAGTTTGAACGCTTTTGGCCTTAGCAACGTCATAAAATTCCTGAATCATGGCTTTTTGTATAGCGGTTAACCATTTAGGACTAGCCGCTCTCCTAGACGCGTTAAGAGCATTCAATCTAGCTCTTTCTTGTTCTCGTCTGGATTGGTACACTTTTTTATACGACTTATTAACTATTTCTCTACTTTTTATAGGGTTGTTGGCTCTTTTGACGCGTTGTTTTAATTTATACTTCTCAGGATTCAAATCATAGGCTTTTTTGCATGATTTCCTTATATAAGATCTTACCTTGTCTTGATTTTTGCTTTTCCACCTTTTAACTACTTCAGCACAACAAACCTTACATTTCTTTTTTGGACGACCAGTATCATTTCGGATGTAAAAACAACCGACTTCTTTTTCTACACCACAACAAGTGCAAACGAGCATCATGTAAGCGGCCCCGTCTTGGGAACTTCGGTGTTATCGTACGGCAAGCCCGGATCGTTATTACCCGGAGCATTCGGATCAGTACCCGGTCGCTGATTGAGACCACCAGACGGCTCGCCGGTTTGCTGAGTAACACGCGTGTTGTTATTCTGCGTAATTCTCACATCATCACCGGGAACGGGAATTCCAGTCCAAAAATCCGTCGTATTTTGCCCTGATGTCGTTCTTTTGTCAACGGATGCGTCTACATAATTTTGAATACGAGCATTCATAATCGGCACCGGATCCGCAGGGAGAATGATGTTGCGGAGCTGTGCCTGAGGAATGTCTTCACAAGTTTCGCATACCAGAATGCGCCGATTAATAAGACCGGCACCAGCATAGTCGAATTGCCAGCGAAGTTCGTAATGGTTATAAAGAAACCCGCACCGGTCACAAATACCAAATGCGCGAGGGTTTCTAGTGTCTACTCTAGCTCGCCCATGGGGTCTCACCGAAAGTACCCCTGAATTTGCGGACTAATGTATTGCTGAGCATATTCGACGTTCTGGTCAGCTGCCACACGGTAGGATTCCGCAGCGCGACCTTGAAGATACTGAACAACGCTAGGTTGCCACACTTCGGCCAGACGATGGGCTAGACCATATGCGAAAGCGTCCATCCACAAGTACGGAATTTCTACCTGTTGGCCAGAAGTAAATTCCGAATCCTGCAAACGACGAACGCGGTAGTATTTCAGATAAGTGGCTTCACCACCATCCGGAACTGGCCAAAGAGTAACCGTCGGAGCAAGAAGACGATCGAACCAATAAACGGTAGGAAAGCCTTGTTGTTGTTTATTAGGATAAGAAGCGTACTCGGTGCGGGACACCGGCAGAATAATACGATCGGTCTCGGACACGCCCTGTTGGATCGTGATATATGCGTCCAAGATCATGACGGTGTCGTTTGGCACCGAATACGTGGACTGACCTTGAATAAGCGAGACCGTTTGGAGATCCACCGCCCAAAGATTAACGCCTTGGTTAGACCAACTAGCCAAGAGCAGATTCGACGCCATACGCGCCGCCATCATATGGTCTTGGATGATTGCAGTCGGCCTAACGCCGCACAAATTATATGCGTAGAGCGTTAGCTCACCAAGCGACGGGTTAAATGTGTAAGTGCCGCTTGTCGACATATGATCGCCTTAGTACGTGGCATTGCCAAACTGAGCAATTGTCATCGTGCACGAACCGTTACCCGCAGTTTGTTTCAACCGCACGTAAATCGGAGTTGCGACAAGAACGCCTTGAGCCGACGCCGTCTTGTTGACAACGTTTGAATCCGCGCAGTTAACCCAAACCATCGCAGCAAACGGAGTTGCGAATGTCGGGCTGTTCGGATCGTCCATCGACGTTTCAACCGTGTACGTGGCTGTCCCAATAACATTCACTTGAAGAATAGAGACGGGGCTGGCCCAAGTATCCATGCGAACAGGTGCACTATACGTCGTACCGGCAGTAGCGTCTGTAGTGGAAACTGTAATAGGTTGCATTTAACCTCTCCTCAGCAGTCCCACTTGCGTAGCGACTTGTTGATTCGGCTATCAGGATCCTTGGCAGTCTTGGACCCGGTAAGCTGCTTTTTCATCCCCTCCATCCGCGAACAAAATGAGCGACGACGCGCGGCGTCCATTTCACTCTTCTGTGCCTGTTCGCGACTGACAGGGGGTTTAAGATTATGACCCTGCGATTTAGCAGAGGCGCGGCCTTTAGCGTTGAGCCCGCCCTCAGGATTCTTACCTTCAGAACGTGTCCAAGCCGGTGTTTTGGCCATCTACCACCTATAAGAGTGGCGGGAGCCGAAGCCCCCGCCTTTATTCTCAGAGCGAACCGTCGACGGTGTGGCCCTTCGGGGGCGTGCCGTGAGCGGCAGACGACAGCGGGTTCATGTTCGAACCGGCGCGGCCACCCGACTTGCGGGGCTTGCGACCCGCATGCATCTTGGCCTTCATGCCTTCCGGCATACCGACGTGCTTCTTGGCGGCTCCGCCCTTCTTCATGGCCTCAGCGGCGTTCATGATCTTAGGGGCAGAATTACGGCGTTCCGGCTTTGTGGCGGCGTCATTGACAACCGTACCACCAGTTTTACGACCCTTCATAGCTATTCTCCATCAGAAGGATGTTACGCAGTCAGGTTACGAGCCTGAATGTAAGTTACGGTGATGACACCGACACCGTTGCCAGTGTTGGCCGAGGTGACGAGGATCTGGCGATCTGTCGTGCCAACATCGTTCCAGTTACCAGCACGCGTTGCGTCCGTTCCCGGTGTCGCGGCAAGCGGACCGATTGCGGAAGCAGTGAGTGCAGCGGCAGCTGTGAAGAAGGTAGCCGAAGCAGTCGTACCAACACCAAACGTCGAAGCTGCGCCCGTCCATGCGGTCGTAACCATGACATTGATGCCGAGGATTTGGCTGTTAGCCGGGATCACGATGCTCGTCGAGCCGCTTGCTTGCGTAACCGGCGCGGACTGAGCCATCACGACGAAACCAACGTTGGCGACGTCGTCACCGAGCGTCGTGCCGCTCGTGTTCAAAATATCACCAGCCTTAATAGGACCGGTAAAAGTGGTCGTACCCATCTGGGTCTCCTGCACGATACGATTGCGTTGTCTGTGCAGTGTCCGCTAGGCCGGTCAACGCAATCTATTCACCTAGGTGACAGGGTGGGGGATTAACCCCACCCCAGAGTATTAGGTCGGGAACGAACCGAAGATCGAACGCCAGTTGTAGTAACCGAACGAATAACGCTCGTAGCCCTTGACGAGGAGGTTGTCAGTGACGAAATCGACTTGCATGTCGGTTTCGAACTTGATGCGCTCCATGTACGACAGGCCGTCGATGTTCGTCAGGAGGAACCATGCGGAAGGCGAGGTCAAGAAGTCGTTGACCATGTAGCTTTCCGGCAAGCCGCCCGCCGTCATCATGATGGCGTTGACGTCGTTGTCTGCCGTGCCCGGACGGAGTTCCGTCTTCGTCAGACGGATGGCAACCGGTTCGAGCTGCGGAGGAACGATCAGCTTACGACCGCGAGCGAACACCTTCAGACCTGCTTGGTCCTTGAAGTTCGTACGGATGGCGATCATTGCGTTCAGCAAGGTCGCTTCGTTAAGCTCAACGTCGACCAGCGGACGGTTAGCAACAGTGCCGCCATCGATCGGGTGGTCGGTGGCAATAAGCGCCTTGCCGTCACCGCCGATGGACGCATTGTACGTCGTCGCCGTGTTCAGAATGTTGGCACCATAGATTTCCTTCGTTTGCTGGAAGGATTCGATGAGGCCAAGGTTCGATGGATGGAACTGCGTCTTATAGAGGTTATCATCGATCGCCTTGCGGGTGATCGCGTAACCCAGAGCAATTTCAGTGTGCTCTTGGTTATAGACGTAGCGTTCGCCAGCGTTGTTATCGAATGCGGTCTGGCCGCCTTCGGTCTTGAGCTGAGCGAGGCCGAGGTAACGCATTTCAGCGGTACGCTCGAGCGCCATCTTCGAGTCATGCTTCGTGAAGATCTTGTCGTACTGCGACGGGATCTGTTCGTATTTGCCTTCAACGCCACGGAGACCGGGGAGGAGAAGGTCTTTAATAGCCGAAAGATTAACAGCCATTGGTCCTTACTCCTTAAATGCCGGTTAGCTGCTTCGTGGAGACGTTGTTAAACGCCACGACAGCCCAGTTATACGCACCAGCTTCCGTACCCGCCGAACCCGGAGGATTCTGCACGAGGCCGACAACGCGGAAAGGAAGAGTGTTGGTGGTGTTAAGGGTCGAGGTGTCGAGCGAAGCGCCCGAGATACCCGTTGCCGTGTTGCCCGAACCAATCGCGAAACCGATGTTTGCGTTGATGTCTGCGAACGCAATGCCGGTTGCATCGCTCTGAGCGACGAACTTGGCGTTAGGATCGTTCACAACGTAGGCTTCCACGTTGCCCGTGGCGTCCGAACCCGGCCAGTAATTCGACCAGACGGTGCGCTTCTGCGACGTCGAGAGATATTTGCAGCCCACGAAGATACCGGCGATCTGCACGGAGTTCGACGTAGCTTGCGTGATGAAACCAGTGTTCAGAGGAACAACGGGGTCACCGTAGAAAATGTCCGTCGTATTGGCAGCATCAATGTACATCACGACCTGTTCATAGGTCGGAGCGGAACCTGTGCCCGAATACTGACGGAAACCGTAAGGCGCATTAGTGTTCGCCATGACGGGATCTCCTTATGCGGGAGGTCTATCATCGCACACCGGGGCGACTAAGAACCGGGATCAAGTTAAACTTCCACACCGGGGGAAGTATTATCAGAGTAACAGAATTTAGAATATGTGTCAATAATTCAAATACATTTTGGCCGGTGAGTCTCCCCACCGGCCATTAGAAAGATTACTCTTTCGGGATCGGCATCGCCTCGTATGCCTTTTTGATCTTCGGCGCAACGCGAGGATCGTCGCGGGTCATCGTACCATCCGGAGTACCCGCAATTTGCGCTTCTTTGGCGCGAACTTGGCCAATAGCGCGACGACGCTCGATTTCGCGGGCTTCGTCGACCAACTCTCTCGGGCGTTCCATGAGGATCATACCCTTACGTTCGATATGAACGTAATTCCCACCACTCGGCATCATTTCCGGGTGACGCGATGCGGGTACCGGCTCCCACCCCATGCGGGTCAGAGCGACCATGTGAGACGGTTCTTCCGCACCGAGAGTAAGCTTGCGCTTCCACTCGTAGGACCAACCGGGTGGCGGTTCGGGCGCGGCGAATTCGTCTACGCCGTCATCCATGCTGCCGAGATGCCCACGGATCTCTGCAGCGCGGCGAGCGGCGCGATCGCGGGGATCCTCTTCCTTCGCCGTTACCGGACGAGGATCGGGGCGAGTAGTCTGCTTGTTAGCGATGATTTTCGAGTCCATTGGAACACCCTATTAGTGAGGCAATTTGCCTTCTTTGATCAGTTGCGCCTTGTTCTTGGCATATTCCTGATCAGTCATACCCATCATTTGCGCCATTTCGCGTTCTGCCGATGTCAAACGGACAACGTTCTGACGAACGCCGTTGCTGTTGGTCGGATTACGAGATACTGGAGCGGCGGGAGGAGCGCTTCTACGCTGCGTCGGAGCCGAAGCGGAGGACAGAGAGCTTTCGTCCTGTTCACGAACGGGTGTTCTCTGGGATTGCTTGGACACTTTGAGAACATCTTCGACATACTCAAAGTATTCGTCGGTATCCGCAGCGTAACCGTCGGCAATCGCCATATTGTGTGCGGCGACCATTTTCTGGTTAAGGCGCGGGTCGGTGACGAATTGAGGATTCTTACGAACCCAATCGGCGGACCGAGGAGATAGCTGAGAAGCCAGAGACTCCACTGGATCGTCCGGAATATCGTAAGTGGGGCGCGGACGAGCCTCAAGAGCCATCTTTCCATTTTCAAGCTGCATCAATTTCGCAGCGTTGCTGGACATCGCTTCTTGAATATCTGCCACGGAGTCGTAGTCATTAGCCGCCAGAGCCGCCTTGTAGCGCTCTTTGAGCATCTGCGTGTCGTTCTTCACCGTGTTAATAGCGGTGTCGAGTAACTGCAGATTGGTGTCGTGAACGTCTCCGGAGGCTTGAGTGGCCTTCTTTGCCGCTTCACGAGCACGCTTTTCAGCATCGACGCGTGCTTGACGTTCGCGTTCAAGCTGTTCCTTGAGTTCGCGAATACTGTCGTCGACGTTGTCTTCCGTCTGAGCGCCCGAATCGGCTTTAGCGACCTCTTCGGCGGGTTCGACCTTTACGATCTCCTCCTCGACGACTGACGTCTTCTCGTCGATTTCGATCTCTACGGTGTCTTGATCTTGAGACTTAGCCATTTCTTCGGATCCTTACCACACGCGATCGGGATGATCGATACGACCGCGAACATTAACATCATCAAGGATGCGGCAAAGAACATTGTTGACAGTAATGCTCCAGCCATCAGATGGCCTAAACACGACCCAATCCTTGTCGCGAATAGTGTAGCCACGGAACCAACGTCCTTCGGGGTCATGGAAAGCATCCTCTCCCATCTTCAACACCAAGCCGACCTTCGACTGATAACGGTCTTCGTCGACCGTCTTGTCAGCCAAGTAGATACCGCTCTTGGTCTTCTGTGGGCGGATATAGACCGCAACTAGGAGCTGATTGTTGAATATTTCGACCTTAGAAAGGTCACCCATCTCTTCCAGAAGCTTCTGCTTCGGATCGATGTCATGCTGCATTATCATTGGCGGCATGCTATTTCCCTCTTTTTAGCGGTTGCGCTGGTCCGCGTAGTCTTTAGCTAGCGGAACCAGTTCTTCCATTACTGACCGAAGAGCGGCGATGCGTCCCATGACGTATCTGAATTCGCCGACGGTCTCGTAATTGTTTATTTCGAGTTGCCCTCTGAGGTCATTGATCGTCTCCTCAATCAATTTGCCCAGCTCTCGTTCGAACAGTGCTGCGTTCGTTAACATTCACCCTCTCTACCCTCTTGTTGAAAGGAAGTGGAGTGCCGAAGAGGGTACGGCACTCCACTCGTCATCTGAGCTATTCGGGAGGAGACGGCTCAGCGACCCCGCTTGCTGCGCTGAATCTCCGTCTTTTCGAGACGGCCCTCTCCTGACCCTGCGCCAGCATCCATGTCCTTGTAGGAACGATAGACACCACCACCTGCTTTGCGAGCAGTACGACCACCTGTGGCACCCGGCACCTTGTTCGGGTAGCCGACGCCATCGAACACATTTTTACCGTCTTCGCGGGGCTTTGGCAAGCGCTTCGCAATATCGGTCTTCTGCAGACGGCCTTCGCCCGAACCGGCACCAGCTTCCATGTCTTTATAAGACTTGGCGACTTTGGTCACGCGACCACCGGTCTTGCGAGCCATCATCGATGGTGGCGGCATCGACGGACCACCGGGGCCAGCGCCCGGAGGCATGCCCATCGGAGGAGCACCCGCACCAGCGAGGCCCGGAGGCATAGCACCCGGAGCGGGAGCCGGGACCGGCATCACCGGGGGACGAGCCATCGGCGGCATACCGGGATTCGGTGCACCTATCGGAGTCTCGGCACCGTCTTTCTTGCCAGCGTTAACTACGATATTGATATGCGTCTTGCCCTTGGCGCGGCCACCGTCCTTGCGAGCCATGCGCTTGGTGGTAGAACCACCTTCGCACTTCTCCAGAGCCGACTTCTTCACCATCTTCTTGATGAGGGCCTTGTCCATGGCTTCGTCGCCATGCTTAGCCGCACCACCCTTTTGCATTACTTGGGTGCCGTACTCTTTGCGGATCTCATCGAAGGACTTGTCCTTGATTTTGCCACCTTTCTTGTACGGCGTGCCTTGAGCACCGGCAAACTTCATGCGGGTTGGAGACACCATGCCAAGACGGGCGTCAGGACGATCGGATACCATCGGGCCACCGTCCATCTTGCCGACGCGGCCACCCTTCTTGTAACCGCGCTCCAGACGCTTCATCTGCTCAGCGTTGTAGAAGTCACGCGGCTGCGCTTTGCGACCATCGTACATGAGTTCGGCGTCTTTCAGAGTCGATTCACCACGACCCTTCTCGATGCCTTGAATCATCTGCATGAGCTTCTGGCGATCGGAATTTGAGTAGAATGGGGTCTCGGTGCGACCACCGTCCTGACGCTTAATACGACCACCCTTCTTCATGGTGGTGTCATCGTCGCGGGTAGCGGGAATCTTAGCCTTTTCACCGATCGTCGGAGTGACGCCGGAGAGTTTCGAAATGGCCATGTCTAGGCCGCGAGAGCGCTGGGCTGCCTTGCGTTCGCGAGCGTCTGCGACCCGCTGGTCAGCAGGACGACCGGACTTTTCGGCTTTGTCTCGTGCACGAGCAGCTTCGGGACCGCGCCAAGCAACTTCGTTAGCGGCTTCTTTAGCATACCGGCCAATGGTGCCACCCGAGAGTTTACCCGCGCGGCCACCTGACTTCATGCCGCCAATGTGCTTGACGCCTTCACGCTCTTCGTTAGCGTCCTTGACGTTGCGGTTCACCTTGGCGTTAGCATAGGCGCGAGGAGCCTTGTCAGCGCGGGCGGCATTAGCCTCGCCGGTCACTTTGCCGCCTGACTTAAAAGCCCGACGAGACACCGGGCGCATGCCGGTCTTAACGTCGGCGTTAAGAGGCTCCGGTGGGGTCCATGTCGACGAATCGACTTTCTTCTGCGGGTCTGCAACAAGGCGTTCAGCCTTGCTTTTAAGCGCCTTGCGGGCGGATTTGGCCATTTCTGACATCAAAATCTCCTAGGAGTGGTCCGGGCGTCCCCGGTGGCTGATCAACCAGTTTTAGATGATAACATGAGCGCTTTATTGACGATAGATTCAGAATGCGCAGGAACCTTACCACCACGCTTGAATCGCGGCAGACCCTTGGCGATCGCTTCACGCATCTTAGGTGTGATTTCGACCTCGTAGACATGATGAGGTTTAATAGACTCTTCGTATATAGCGTTGGCTTCTTCTAAGTTATGTTCTAACTCGGCAATAGCGTATTCGAACTCTCTGTACTCCGGCGAGCCCTCTTGGACATAACCACGACGCTCTACTAAGTCTTCTAATTCTGACTCTAAGCGTCTAACTTCGTCCGCAGCGGCTTCGACACGGTAATCGTCATCTATGTTTGTTTCGACTTTTCGCTTTACCACCTTAGCGTCAGGATCGAGCTTTTTGACTTGCTTCTCGAATTGTGATCTGAGCGTCGTGTCGTAGAACTTGGCGACGCCCTCGGCATCGGGAGAGCCCGCCCACCTAGAAGCTTGCAAATCACCAGCAGAAATCTGAAGCTTTCTATACTCGGGGTTATCAGCGGCTTCCTTGAACACGCGCTTCAACGCCAGAGCCGCCCAATCTTTGGTGTCCTCGACGTAACGCTCTTTGGGGTGGGCAAGATTCTGATTGTCGACTACTTTTGCCCTATGGCGAGCGGCGTCAAGTTCGGATTCGGCTTGAGCGTAATTCTGGTACGCCGCCTTGTAATCAGGGTGGTCAATGTTGCCTTCAAGCTTATTGTACATATTCTCAAGGTCAGCTTCGGCTCGACTGAACTTTTGTGCAGCCATTTCTCGTTCTAATTCAAGCGCTTGCTTTTCGTCTTCGCTCAAGCGCCAGCCATACTTACGAGCACCCTGTGCCCAGTCTGACTGAATCTCTTCGACGTGCAGGGTTTTTCCACCCTCTTCATTGGGGAAGTCTTGCATGCGAATATGCGCGGCAGTGTTCGGGTAGTCGCGGTAATGGCCTTGAACGAAATTTGGGTCTTCGCCAACGACGGTGCGTTGTTCTTTAGGAACAAGGCTTTCTAACCGGTCTTCAACGATGCGGGATTTTTTGTCCCCTAAAATGTCTCTGAATTGCGGATCATTAAGCTTTTCTTTGGCTCCAGCAATTGCCGCGTCGGCGGCTTCTTTGCTTGCGTACTCTATGTCGCCAACCAACCACTGGTAATATGGCAAGTTAACTGTGTACTTGGTCTCGTAATTGACCGGCTTCTCGGGTGTGTGCAGAAGAACTTCACGGTAATTAGTGCCACCCGGTAGCGACGCCTCCGGATACGAGTCTGGGCCATAATAAGGCTTCTTGTAACCTTCTGAATAAACCGGATCAACATATTGTGCTCGTTCACCCGGCATTCGAGTACGCTCATCTAAAAATCTATACGCTTCTTCGGGAGTGCTAAATCGGCCTAATTCTTCTTTATCCCCAGAAACCATTTGACGCGATACTGTGTACCCAGTGGGATCACCCCCCAGCACCGTCTCGCTGATCTGCGGGAAATCGCCCTCGTTGATGACCTTGGCAAATTCCGGACCAGTAATCTTGCCCCTTGCGGCAAATTCCGGAGTTACTGTCTTACCATCTGCAGTAACGCCAGCGGCTATCAACTCTTCATCACGAATACCAGTCTTGCCCTTCAGCCAGTTCAGAGCCTGTTGTGGCGGCATTGCTTGCGGCATCGATGCAGCGGTGTCTGCTGCATGGCTATACAGACCCAGCGGAGTTAGTTCTCGGGAGTATTGAAGCGCCTTTTCGACTACAGGTGTGGCCTTTTCTGCGGCTCCAGCGGCTTTTGCGGGCATCGTCGCCATCGCCAAAGTGCCAAATTTACCCGCAGCCGCCATCGGATCGGCAAAAATACTGCCCAGAATACCCGCAGAAGTGGCTCCGATGCTCGGATCTTGGCTCAGAGTACCCTTCTGCTTGGCTCTCTCCTCAAGATAGGCACTTCCACCCGGCAGAGACATTTCTTCGTGGCTCGGAATGCGCCCTTTGAGTACCTCGCGAGCCCCTCCAAGGAGGCCGACGATATCCATCGGCGTTCCGTAGATACCCGACGCTGCAATTGCTGCGGCATCTTGGACGCCTTGAGACGTCGGACGAACGGTTTCCCAGACATTCTGCATTTGCTCCGGGTAGCTCATCGTCGATGGTTGAACCGGCGCAGCTTGCCCGAATTGCGCTGAATACGCGTCGAGGGGCTGAAGTGCCGGTTGCTGGGGCTCTTGCGGTTTCGGAGCCGGAACGAACTCGCGTCCCTCCGATTCCGCAAGCATTTGGAGGGCGCTTTTGACGATCTCCGGGTCCTGAGCCATTAACCCGGCTCCTCAAGATTCTTAATGAAGTTAGGATTCAAGAGGGGTGCTGCTACCGCCAGACCTTCGGGATTGGTAATCGTGTCTTGGATGATCTTCGCCATGGCCACTCGTTCGCGGCTCTCGCGGTCAGCGGCACGGTTATCAGCGTCAAGCTTAACGTCTGCCGCCTTAACCTCAAGCTCTTTCGACTTGAGATCCATTTCAAGCTGCTTCGTCTGGTTATCCATCTGGGCTTTGGCCAGACCCTCCGGATCGCCACCCTCGGGCTGGGCCATCTTCTGGATCTTGGCTTGCGCTTCGGCGACCTTCACATCGGCCAGCTTGGACTTGGTATCGGCGTCCTGCTTCTTGATCTGAATGGTGGCCATCTTCTCTTGCAGTTCCGGCGGTGGCTTGCCCTGCGCTTCCGGTGGTGCCATGAACTGCTGCGGATTGCTCCAGCCGATCGCTTGGATCGCGGCGATATCGATCGCAATAGGATCGTACATGCCGGGGTTCTGCGCTTGCAGCTGCTTGAGCGCGATGACCTTCATGAGGCGCTGCATCTGGCTAGCGGTGTTCGGATCCGCTTGCGGCACGAGGTCGTAGTCCTCCACCGCTTGCATGAACGTCTTCTCATCCCACGGATAGGCGGGGCGACGATTGCGCTGCCAGAACGAATCGGGGTGCTCTTTGAAGCAATCGAGCAGCATGTCGAGTTCTTCGGACTGCGCAGAGTGCAGACGCTTGTGGACCGAATTTAGAAGCTTCTGGGCTTGCTCGATCATGGCGAGCGTCGTGCCGACCGGCGCATCAGCGCGGCCTTCGGCCACCTGCATCTCCGCCGTGCCGCCGACCCTCTGGCCGGTCTCGACCATGTTGTTGACGAGGTTCATCAACGCGCCCGACGGCTCTTTGTAGGGCAGAGGCATGATGGCTTGGCTGATAGGCATACCGCCGGTCTTGACCAGCGCTCCACCGCCCGGAGGAACGCGGAAGATGTTCGTATTCTGCCGTGCGCCCGTGTCGGCCATGAGGAAGCCGGGGAAGTTGTTATACATACCGGCGTCGAGAAGCTCGCGCCATGCGGCAGTGACAGCGTTCGTCGTGTTGCCGAGGATGTGCAAGAGCCCGATGTCGTAGAAGCCCATGCCCGGAACGAACGTGTACTTCACGAACGCCTTGCGGGGTTCGGGTAGATCCTTCTGGTCCTCGTCGTAGTTACGAACGATCGACAAGATGCGCTTGGACGAGACGTCGAGTGTCACGCGGTACGGGATTTCGAGGCCGGTCAGCTTGCCCTTGTGCTTATGCTCGAAGCCCGCAATGTCGAGTTCGCAGTAGCACTCGTAGATCTCGCGGTCGCGATCATCCGGGTTGTACGAATCGGGCGAGATACCTTGCTGGCTGAGCTGCTCGCGCTGCACGGAATCGAGCTGCGGCGCTGCCGGTGTGGACAGGTCGATATCGGCGTAGACACCGAGAATCTGCATGCGCTTCACGGTCGAAGGCTTCATATAGATCCGGTGGGTGATGCGCTTGGCGTTGCTGAGATCCGTCGCCGAATTGTTGACGATCAGATCATCCGCGTCGACCGATTCGGATACCGGGCGGCTGCGCAGCGGGCAGAAGTACACCTTCTTGAAGCTCGTGCCACCGAAGCCCAGCATGAAGAGCATGCGATCGGTATCGGGGTAGTATTCCTTGGCGGTGGCCGTGAGGTAGTGGTTCATGTCGACTTCG
>Ga0208147_1000546_pt1 | contig 13189 bp, 15 predicted proteins | sample DEB3_08_DNA_FD_184520 | JGI IMG/M metagenome (GOLD analysis project Ga0208147, IMG submission 184520) | Aqueous microbial communities from the Delaware River and Bay under freshwater to marine salinity gradient to study organic matter... | ecosystem: Environmental > Aquatic > Marine > Coastal ... | reverse complement strand
TAGCAGTGTCACAGTTAATGGAACGAGCATTGCTCTTGGTGCAAGTGGTACTGTAACGGCAGCGGCGGCTACGTTAACCGGCTCGACGCTTGCCAGCAATGTCGTCAGTTCTTCGCTGACCAGCCTTGGCACCATTGCCAGTGGGGTTTGGCAAGGTACTCCGGTTACTGATACCTATCTGGCGACAATTAGCACGGCAGGAAAAGTTGCTAACACTGCTACTACTGCTACGAATGCCAATACTGCCGGTGCGATTGTAGCTCGTAATGGTAGTGGTGATTTTAGTGCTGGTACCATTACTGCTACGCTGAATGGCAACGCAAGTACAGCAACGACAGCGACGAGCGCCACAAACGCAACAAATGCTACTAACCTTACAGGCACCAGTAATGCAATTCGTAGTGTAACGTATTCTTTCCCTGCTGCACAAGGCAGTGCATCAACTGTACTGACGAATGATGGTGCAGGAAATCTTACGTGGTCGTCTGGTGGTGGTGGTGTGTCGATTTCCGAATCGACTACTAACGCTACGTTCTATCCAGTATTCTATAGCGCAACAAGCGGAACTGCAACTGCGCTGAATACTGATAGTATGCTGACGATTAATCCAAGCACTAATGTGTTTGGGATTGCTGGTACAACGTCGCTGCAACAGGCGTTTGAAAAAGTTACGCTTACTGGTACCACAGCATCGGGGACTGTTCCCTTTGATGTTATGTCGCAAGGTGTATTGTGGTATAATGGGGCAAGTGCAAATAGCACATGGACTGTAAACTTTCGAGGCAATAGTACAACAACGCTTAATAGCTTGCTTGCTGTTGGGCAGTCTGTCACGGTGGTATACATTGCCAGCATTGCAACAACATCAATCTATCCAATCTCTCATCAGATTGATGGATCAGTAATAACCGTCCGTTGGCAAGGCGGCGTTGCGCCTAGTAGTTGGGCTGGAGCAGGACAATCGTTTGACGTGTACACCTACACGATTACGAAAACTGCTGCTACTCCAACATATGTTGTATTTGGAACTGTTGTCAACTTTGCGTAAGGGTATATAAATGCCAGCTTTTGCGCGATTCTCAACGGCTGCGGCCAGAGGATATAAGCCATTAGGTGCAGCCCCTTATGCTCTAAATATTGTTGAGTCAACCGGTAGTGAAAACGGAACAGTAAATATAACATGGAAAAATAATATACAGAATCGTACAATATACTTACAATATAGTGTAAACTATGGAAGTTGGCTTAATGTCGGGCAAATTGGTAACTCAACTAGTACCACAGCTTATACAACTGTTTTTGGTTCCAATGTAGTAAATTTGCGTGTACGATTGCAGTATATGACAGCAGGGGGAAATTTTTCAAACATCTATACTATATCAAACGCAATTACTACACGCCCAGCTCCTCCGTATTTTTACGAGCCAAGCTTTATAAACTATCCATTAATTAAGGGTTATATAGCCAATAATGGATATATGCAGGTTGGTGTATACCCAAGTGCTGCTGCAAATACAACAGCAACGATTACTCGTAATGGTACGACAATAGCAACCAATGTAACAGCACCAACTACCTATTCTTTTACCGCAAATGGTACACTAGTTACATGGGGAGCGCGAAGTTATAATTCTGCAACAGGGTTGTATTCTACGCTCCTAACGCAGAACACCTACGTAGATGGGTATTATAACGCTAGTTGGAGTTTTAATATTAGTTCTGCTTCTGGCGCCAGTCGTACTTTCAGCGTTTATTATAATGGTGGGCTATCTACATATGTTTATAACGGAGGTATTCAGTTCTTTATGAACTATATTGCTGACCGTTATTGTGATAGCACAGGAAATACTGTATTGGTTTCAAACACTCAACAAGTTGTCGGCCCGTATTATGCGTATTACAACGCAGGGGTTACACTGAACAGCGGTTTTGTGTACGATCAAAGTGGTGCGGCGTACGGTGTTAACGAACAATATATTGTTTATATGCTTGATAGTTTTAATAACTATATTCAACCTGCTGGTGGAACTTCATTTTATTATTATGTTGGTTATTCTGACTCCCCTTGCTAACCATGATTACAATTCAATTTTTCAACCGACGCCCCACTGAGCAGCAATCAATTATTGCGGTATCATTTCCAGTGGATACGCCATTTGGCCCATCACAAAACAATATTGTGTTGCCTGTGCCAAACTCAGAAGTACTAACAAACGACTGCGCTGAACGTGAACTAATTCGTGCAGCGGTTCTACAGCGTGCTGTCGATAAAACAATTCCAATTGTATTTGCTGGTGAGGTGCTGACATGAGCTTATTGTTACTTGGTGCGGAGCAAAACTATGCCGCAGGAACAGTAGTCTCAATGTTAAAAAATCTTGATGTACCTCCTAATAGTCCAGATAGAATGATGCGTATCTCTCTATCTGTTACTAACGGTGAGCTTGTCGATGCATGGTCAATTGCTTTGCTCATTGATGCATTGGCAATCAAGCTAGACGTTTCACCAAGTTTCATCATCACGACAGAGCCAGATGTTCAACTTGATGGTGCCTGATGTAATTGCACAATCGCGGCTTGCCGTTTGTAATAGATGTGACAGGCGGCAAGGCGCATTGTGTGGAGTCTGCCTTTGCTTGATAAAGTTAAAGGTGCGCCAAAATGTTCGACGTTGCCCACTCAATAAGTGGGATACAGTAGATGATACACAGTCGTCCGTGACTACCTAATATTTAGGATTAGGTCACACACTTTCAACCAACGTAGTAATTAACAAAGGAAACCTAAATGCAGACCATTACACTCTCTAAGACTGAGCAGGCTCTTGTTCAAGCAGTTGTGACTTGGGCAGACGAACAGCGTCAGGTTGTAAACAATCTCGCAGTAGAGAAGCTTTCCTCTATCATCGAAGAGAAGAATCTCGCTGGAAAGACTTGCAGCTTTGACAAGCAGGAAGATGGTTCGTGGGTAATCACTCTTTCTCAGGAGTCTGATAATGCCGCTGAAGAAGGGAAGCTCTAAGAAAACAATTTCAGCTAACATCCGAAAGGAGATGAAGGCTGGTCGTCCGCAAAAGCAAGCAATTGCTATTGCGCTTTCCGCAGCAGGTAAATCCAAAAAGAAAAAGGGGAAGAAGAAATGAGTCCAGCTATGAAGAAGTGCGCGAAGTGTGGCAAGACCGCTGCCGAAGCGAAGAACTGCAAGGCTAAGGATTGCCCGATGTACAAGATTATGAAGAAGCCTACCAAGAAGTCGGGCAAGTATTAATGGCTGGAAAGTCAAAGAAGCCTGGGAATGCATACGCACTTCCTAAACCAAAGAAGCGAGTTCCCAAGGCTAAGATGACATACAATAAGCGTCTTTTATCTAAGATGCGAACTCGCTTGAAGAAAACACCTTAGAGGAAATTATGGCTGGAGCAGCCGGAAGAGTTCTTAATCGCAGTGGATTTGCTTCATTCATCGTCAAGGATTGGATGCCTTGGATGACTGAAGCAGTCATTCTCCATGCTTCTGGAATGTCGGTTCCTGAACTTCGTGTTCGTTTTCAAAAGACGGATACGCATATCAGGAACATCTTGAACACAGAACAAGCGTCTGAGATCATTCGCAAGGTTCAATCCCAAGCACTTAAGGATATCAGTGCGAATGCTTCTGAGAGGGTTGTTGCAATTCGAGAGGCTGCTCTTTCTCAGATGCAGGAGCTTGTGACAAATGAGGAATTAAAAGCTACGTCACCATTCGCTTTTTGGGATGCTACGCGAAAGACACTTGAAACTGTCAATCGCTTAGAAGCTCCTTCACCGCAGCCACAGCAGAATATCTCAATTCAGCAGAACGTGCAGAATATCGTCAATACTTCTCCTGACATACTCTCGCGTCTACGTTCTGCCCCATCCCTGAACTCACTCGAAGTTCCAGAAAATGTCGAATATCTCGGATCTCCACCTCCCGTTGGACAAAGCGCGGGAGCAATTCTCGGAGCAGGAATTTCTGGAACTGAGAGTAAAGGCAAAGACGGACTTACTCTTCTTAGCTCAAGGAATTCTTCTTCCTCCGACTGAGGATGGTGAAGGTTCTCGCTCAGATTATCCAGTCTTTCGTCATCTCTTTGCGTGGTTGAAGAAGCACGAGAAGTCGAAGAATCGACTCATTCTTCTTCCACGTTCGCATCGCAAGACTACATACGCTACTGCAATGGATGGACTCCAGATTGCTCTACCAGACGATCTTGGAATCTGTCCATATCCTAGGAATCTAGGTCCGAATGTTCGCATCGCCATCATCCACGAAACGGATACAATGGCGTCGAACATTCTTCGAGAAATTCAGAACTGGATTCTTTCCAACGATACGCTTCGCTTTCTCTTTCCAGATATCATTCCCGAATCTCGCATTCGTCGAGTGAACACATCGCAGCTAGAATTCAATCGCACTGCGACATGGAAGGAGCCAACATTCGAAACGATGGGTGTTGGCACGAAAGCACAGGGTCGCCACTATAATCGTCTGAAGCTTGACGACATCTATGGACCCGAAGCACGAGATTCGCAGACGGCTCGCGCAAAGACATTGCAATGGTTTGATGAACTTCAGCCATTCCTCGTCACTCCGAAGACAGATGGTTTTGATCTTGTAGGAACTCGTTACGATCACGAAGATGTCTATGCTCATGCAATGGACAAATTCGGAGAGAAGCTTCCTCGATACATTCGATCAGTCGTAGAGTTCAATCCAGATACTCAGCGATATGATCCCATCTTTCCAGAGATGTTCACTCTTGAGTCACTAGAAGAACTCAAGAAGAACCAAAAGATCTGGACTTCCAACTATCTCAATGCGCCAGACTTTAGAGAAGTACGTGACCTTGATCCTTCGTGGATTCGTCACTTTAATTGGCTGGATGATCGAAAGAAAACACTCGTCGGGTTCACTGGGACAGAACGAATCAAGCGACACGTTGACGAACTCGACAAGCTCCTCTTTATTGATCCGGCAGTTGAAGGGGACGCTGGATGGATTATCACAGGTTCCGATTACATATCTAACAAGCCAAACATCTTCGTCCTTGACGCACACCGCGGACCAATCCCACCCGATAAGATGATTGCTCGCGTCTTCGACGCAGTTGAACGTTGGGGATTGAGAGCAGTTGTTATCGAAGAAGTACTCTTCTCTCGTCTATACAGACATTGGTTGCAGTCTGAGATGCGACACAGAGGACTCTTCTTCAATATCATTCCTGCTAAGACAGGACAGAAGCAGAAGGATGCTCGTGTAATGGGACTTGTTCCATACTTCAATGCATCGCAGATCTTCTTCCATAAAGATCAGACAGCATTGCACGAGGAATACAATCAGTTTGGTCTAGGCTCTTCATATCACATCCTCGACGCTCTTGCTTATGGTCCAGAATTCTGGCGAGCAGCAGTGGATCGTGGAACTATTCAGCGTAGAAAGCAAACACAAGACAAGTTCTTGGCGATGCGGAATCCAATTACGGGATATACGAGGGTGGGATGAATCCTTTTGAACAATTTCTTCGTAAGCTTTTTGGTGGTGGTCTTCCTCCTTCTGTGATTGAAGAGGAAAGACAGGCTGCGAATATGGGCACTGCTGCGAAGAATATGCCCAAGGTAGCAAAGGAACTTGGAAAGTCTTTTATAGATTCTTACAAGCAGCGAGCGCAGGATCTTCAGACTCTTGCTAACCAATCAGTCTTTCCTCAAGTTCCGCTATCAGATTTTGAGACTGTTCAATCTCCAGTGCAAGCGCAGAGAGATCTTGCTCTAGATGTTCTTAGTGCTGGTGCTGGAACTGGCATGAGAGTTGGTGCGGACATCCTAAGCTCTGCTCCAGCAGTCGGTGGATCTGTTGCTAGGAATGCTGCTCTAGATAGGCTGAGGCAGAATTATATCTTCAATAATCCAAATCCTAACCCATTTGGTAAAATTGCTTCAGATTCTTGGAAGCAATTTGGAAATACTCTTGAAGAAGCTCGTGTAAATCTTTCTAATATCCTAGGCAGAACTCCTATAAGACCAGAAGTTGCTGGAGCAGCAGAACAAATTCCTATTGGACACTCTTCTCCTTACTTCTATACAGCACCAGAAATTTCTCGTGGAACTGCAAAGAAAGGTGAAGGTGCCGCATTAATGGGTCCAGGACTTTATGTTGCTGAGTCTCCTGATGTATTTGAAGGTCATTATAGACAGACTCTTGCGCGAGATGCAGGGCTTCCTACTATTCTTAATGGACAGCTTCCTATAGATTTCTATAGGATTTCTGATGCTATGAAAGGTGCTCCAGAAGGTAAAGCTGAATGGAGTATGTTATCTAGTCTTCTTGGGAGAATTCCAAGAGACTTTGAAGTTAAGGGTACACAAAATGCACTAAAATCTTATAGAGATAATCTTGAATTTCAATACGAAAATCTTAGAGATGTTCAAGAACGACTAGATAAAGCTAAAAGAGTTTTATCTAATAAAGGTAAAACTGAATATTTTGATAGTCAACCTGATTTTATAAAAAACTATTGGCGACGTAAACCAGAAGAACTTGATAAGAGTTATGAGCTTGTTAGACAACAAGCTGAAAGAGATGTTAAAAATTATGCAGAATACGAAAAAGACGCAAAAAAGAGAATTAGAAGAGGATTACAAAATTTTAATGATAGTCAATCTAAGTTAACCAGAAATTTTAATATAAATTACCCAGAAAAAGTTGTTGCAACATACGAAGGACTTCTGGGTGCGGGACCAAACGAGCTTCTACAACTAGATCTTCCTTTCTATGGTCTAGAAGGGCAGAATCTTGAAAAGGTTATGCAAGCTCTCGGAAACTTTAAGTCTCGTTCTGGCGCAAGTCTTGCAGACGAGTATATGCAAAACATGGAGACAGCAACTAAAAATCTTCCAAAGATGTCTCCTATGTCTCAGGAAGAATTGTTGCGGCGTGAAAATTCTAATCTCCGTGATCGGCTCAGGCAAGCAGCAAAAGATATTCAGAGTATCAATGTAAATCCTCTCAAGGGATATAGTCCAACATACCAATATACATCCTTGGAGAATGACCCCTTTGCAATTGTAGATGCTCTGCGGGATCAAGGAATTGTTGGTACAAAGTATGCTGATGGAATATCTCGTAGAAATTTCTTGGCAAATATCACAGATCCTGAACCTGCTACATTCAACTATACAGTCTTTGATCCAAGTCGCATTCAGTTTACTGAGGCTTATGGCTCGGCCAATCCATTTGGTCCAGTAAGTATGGCTATGCAGACCCTTCAAAAAGAACAGGAGAAGAAAAATGCAAAAGCTCCAAAAGCTAGCAAAAAGTAAGATGACAACTGCTACTGGAACTACCTCCGTTATTGCTGGTCTACTCATTGGTCTTGTTCCTCAAGACGTATGGAAGACTTGCGGAGAGTCCGTAGCACAGACATCTAATCCTCTGTTCGTTTCTGCACTTGTTATTGTAGGACTGGCACTCACTGTGATTGGTCCTTCCCTTGCCAAGCCTCGACCCTAAAAGCGAAGCGGCGAAGATTATCAAACGAATGAAGCGGCTGAAGACTTGCTTTGCTCCAAGGAAGGAATTCCTAAAGAAGTGGAGCAAGCTTCGGCAGCTTCTCTATAAGACTTCTGAGTACCAGAACTTTTTAGTTGAAGTCCGTACACGTTCAGCATATCTATGCGTTAGGATGTGCGGCAAGAAAGGCCGACACGTACATCACAAAGTTCGAGTCTACGATAATCCAGATCTCTCAGTAGATCCAGACAACGGAGAATTCTTATGCGTTGCCTGCCACCGAAAGGAACATAAGAAGCCATGAAAAAGGACGCACGTCTTGCGCGAGTCGGTGTCTCGGGATACAATAAACCCAAGCGCACTCCTACTCATCCCAAGAAGTCTCATGTAGTTGTTGCAAAGGTCGGAGACACAGTGAAGACCATTCGCTTCGGCCAACAAGGAGTTACCGGAGACAAATCTCCAACCAAGCGTCAAGCATCTTTCAAGGCCCGACACGCAAAGAATATTGCGAAGGGTAAACTCTCGGCTGCTTACTGGGCAGACAAGGTGAAATGGTAATGCCAAAAGATTTTTGGGATAAGCCTAATCCAAAGAAGAAGAGCAAGAAGCTTTCCACTGCACAGAAGAAGATGGCAAAGGCCCGTGCAAAGAAAGCTGGTCGCCCCTATCCGAATCTAGTGGACAACGCGGCGGTCGCCCGAAAGAAGAAAGCTTGACGCACCGGAGCCGCAACGCGCAGCGGCGGCGAAGGTGCCACACAAATCTCTTGCGGCTACACAGATGCCGGTCGAAGCGAAGAGATCACGCCGAAACACCACCCGAATCGGCCCCCACCGGAACTTGCCCTAACACCGAAACTCTGAGGAAACGCCGCGATGTCTGCCTTGGAAGAAGTTAATCTTCTAGACTTTACAATCAAACAGCGTGAACAAGATCGGTTTCGAAAGATTGTAGCAGATGTTTTCTGGTCTTGGTTTGAACAAAATCTTAATACCAAAGTAACAACTGTTCAATTCTGGATTGTTAAGAAATCAATCTTTGTCCGCGATCTTCGTAGCATCTTTGAACTTCTTTTCGGTCCACAGCCCAATGGCTCGTCAACTTGATGTAGATCCAGAAGTTCTATCTGCTCTCACAACTTATGTGACAGATGAACTTACTAATCATCACGCAGAACGTGATAGGTTGGAAGATCGTTGGATCAAGGAGAATGAAGATTTTTGGGCAGAGCCAGTCAGCGGAGAAGCATCACCTGAGCTTCCTGTTGTCGGCTTTGCAAACATCATCATTCCTCTAACAGCTATTGCTGTTGAAGCTGTTCATGCGCGAGACATGGGCCAGCTTTTTGGATTGAAAGAACTTGTCACAGTCGAAGTTCAAGATGAGGATCAACCTGCTAAGGCTGGACTTGAAAAGTTCTTCAACAACGAATTTCTAAACAACCTAGATTTTCGCAAGAAGGTAGAGGCTCCTCTTCTTCAGATGACCAAGAACGGCACAGCCGTTATGACATATGGTTATCGAGAAGTGAAGACTCATGTTGTACAAGATATTGACGGAACTGAAACTAAGGTTCCTGTCTATCTTCAGAAGGGAACATTCATTGAAGGAATTGATGTTAAGGATTTCTTCATGCCCTTCTATGCTCAAGAGATTGAAGATGCTCCTTGGGTTGGACATCGCTTTACAATCTCAGAGTACACTCTAAAGCAGATGGTGGCAGCAGGACAACTTGCTCCAGATGCTTATGAAAAGCTCAATGGTTATTATATTGGAGTAAACGTATCTAACGATAAGATTCTTGCTGATACTCAGCAGATCACCGATACTGTTCCAATCTATCCATCTGAGATTCAGCTTGTCCGTGTTCTTCTTAATTTTGACGTAGATGGCAATGGCGAAGAATCTTCTATCGAAGTTATCGTCCATGAAAACTCTCGTCAGATTCTTTCTCTTACTTACGCTGGAGAGCGTGACTACGAGAAGGGCGTGTACTTCCCAATGGAATACCGTTGGTATGGATACGGCATCGCAAAGCAGAACAACCAATTCCAAGAAGAAGTTACCGCACAACACCGTCAGCGTCTTGACAATGCAACCATTGCTAACATGGCAATGTTTAAAGTCAAGAAGTCCGCTGCATGGATTAAGGATGATGAACCTATTTTTCCTGGAAAGAAGTGGTTCGTCGAAGATATGGATGACATTCAACCAATTTTCATTGGTGATGTAAAGGCATCAGCCTACAACAATGAAAATCAAGTTGTCATCTATTCGCAGCAACGTACAGGAGTTAATGAGCTTACTCTTGGTATGCCGAACATCGGTACTCCTGGAACTGCCTCTGACTCTCTTGCGCGTGTACAGGAATCTAATCGTAAGTTCGACTATACTTACAACAACAAGAAGGATTTCTTGAATCGAGTTGTTTATCGCGCAGCGATGAGCATCTTCAAGTATGGTCCAACTCAACGAGATATTTATAAGTATCTGCCTAATCCCGTTGAGACTGAGTTGTTCTTCCGTAAGAGTCTTGACGAACTTAAGAATAAGCTAGTCTTTAACATCCAGCTTGCTGGTGCAAAGAACAACAAGGTTCTTGACCGCAATACGTACACGCAACTTGCTGGAATGCAGACCCAATATTGGACACAAGTTATGGCGCTAGCACAACAGTCTGGTGATCCTAACATGGTTCAAGAAGTTGCAAAGGCAGCGATGCGCGCAGCCGATCAGATTAATCTTGAAATTCTACGCGCATTTGACATACCTAACCCTGAAAAGTTGATTTTTAATTTTGACTCCTATCGACCGACCCAGATTCCTACAGGCTTACAACCCCAAGTTACAGGAATCCCTCAAGGAGCTAATGCAACTCCAAACAGCGGATTCACTTCTGTCGTTGCTCCAAACGCTAGAATTGAAGCAGCTAACGTTACTGCGCAAAGCGGACTTCCCATCTCCGGCTTATCACTTGCAGGGTAAGTTGGAACTTTTAGAAGAACTGCAAGCAACTTTAATTGAGGCAAAGCAACATGGACGCAGAGCAGATTACTGAACAGGAAGGTACAGATGTTCAGCAGACAGATTCGGGCACACATATTGACGAATCTGTTGCGACTGACCAAGTTTCTCAGCAGAATCCCCAAAGCCAGCCAGATTTGGATTGGCGCTCACTCTATGCACAGTCTGTGCGTGAGCGTCAGATGCGCGAAGCGGAGCTTGAAACTCTTCGCCAGCAAGCAATGGCTCGCCCGCAGGAAGATCTGTCTGTAACTGATGCAGATATCGAGAAGCTTGGCACCGTTGAAACTATTGGACGAATTGTTCGGAAGCAGCTTCAGGAAACTCTTGGTGACGTTGGAGAAATCTCGCGTGACTTCAAGAAGCAGAAGCAACTTGAATCCGCAGAGGTTCAGTTCTTCCAGCAGTTTCCGCATCTCGCACAGTATCGTGATGTTCTTTCGGGAACTATTCGTGGTCAGTTGCAAGCTTCTCCTAGTGTAGATGCTAGTACATACGCAACTCAAGCGTTTGCTACTATTGGTTACTACACTGCGATGAACGCCGCAACTCCTCCACAACAGCAAACTAATACTGTGCCTCCTCGCCAAGCTACTCCGACTTCTCGTATCAACGGTGCTCCCTCTCCTGTTCGCTCTGCTCCTAAGCTTTCTGAGCTTGAGCGTACTGCGATGCGTAGGGCTGGTTATGATCCCAACAAGGCAACAGACGTTGATGCCTTCTTCACGATTGTCAATAATGACGAGGGTATCTCCGTATGAGCAACGAAATTGAAACCAAGCCTTCCGATAAGGAAGTACTTGATTACAAGCGCCGTCTGTTTGAAACTGCTGATCGTTCGTTTGTTAATGATCGGCTGAACGTTGAGCTTCCAGATAACCTTCATGGTGAGTGGATTGGCATCGACGACTTCTCACAGTTTCATGCTCAGGCAAAGGGTTATGTTGATGGCTCTGAATATCTTCAGGCTCACAACCGTTTGCATGAACGTCCAGATGGTAGCACTGTTGGCGATGTACGTTTCATGGTAATACCTAAGTGGAAGTTTGAAGCACAGAAGGAGCAGGCAGCTATTATGGCTGAACGCCAGAGTGGTATTAATTCCGATACTGCTAACGACCAATACAAGTCATACGCTGCTCGTCTTGGTCTTGGTGTTGAGTCTGATAGTTCAACTGGCAGAAACATCTCTGGAGCAGAACTCCAAGCACACATTCCGAGGTAAAACGAAATGGCTCTTCCGATTCGTCCCGCATTCGCTGATACTAGCGGGACTCCGGCAACGAAGCACTATACTCTTGCTGCGTCGCAAACGCAGAAGATTGGTGCTCCTATGAAGTTCTCTAGCGGTACTCTTGCTGAAGCTGCTGATGCAGCCGCTTGCACTACTGGTCTTGCTGGTATTGCTGGTGCGGTGAATCAGTCCGCTTATGGTTATGACGCTGGTGATTCTCCGACAACCGTAACTGGCCGTGAGAACACGATTCCAATTTTCCCTGCGAATCGTAACACCACGTTCTATGGTCAGATCTCGACTGGCTCCACTCTTGTGACTCCCGCTGTCACCGATATTGGTGTTGCGTATGGTCTTGTGAAGCAGTCTGACGGTTACTGGACTGTTAACCGTTCCGATACTACCAATCTCTGTGTCGTTGTGACTGGAATTGACAACACGCTGTATGGCACGGGTGTTGTTCTTTTCAAGATTCGCAACGCTTCTGCTGCGGCTCTTTAATCCTAGGGTGAGATAAAACAATGTCGATGATTCAACAGCATCGTCTTCTTGCACGTCCGGGACTCCGAAAGGACTTTCAGGATACGATCAAGAAGTTCCCTCTTATGTACAATCAGTACCTCAAGGAGGGTTCGCATAACCTCCCTGAAATTTCGGCCACTACGCTTGTTGGTCCGAATCGTCTGATTCAGTCGCGTGAACTTGAGCCTGTCGTTTATCAGGAAGTTGTCAGCGGCCCGAAGGTTATGGCTGTTGATAAGACGTACAAGGCTGGCTACTACCTCTCGAAGGAAGCCATTGACGACGATCAGTACGGCAAGCTGAATCAGGGTGCGAAGTGGCTGGCTGAAGCTGCCATGTACACGAAGGAATATGCTGGTGTTGCGCTCGTTAACGATGCGTTCACTGGCACGAACTTCAAGGGCATGGACAATCTTTCGCTGCTTAACACTGCTCACACGCTGATTAACAGCACGAGTACTGTTGCGAATATGCCTTCCACTGCTGTGTCGCTTTCGGTTGCTGGCTTCACTGCACTGATGGACCTGTCGCGTAAGTGCAAGAATGAGAACGGCGATCCGATGATGGTGATGCCGAACACGCTCATGATTGCTAACGATCAGGGTCAGGTGAACAAGGCTTATCAGATTCTTGAGTCGAGCCTTGAGCCGTTCACTGCGAACAATCAGGACAACCCGATTCGTCGCAACTTCAAGCCGTCGAAGATCATCGTCAATCCGTACATGACGAACCTGTTCCACTACTTCATCGTGGACAGCGAGATCAACGATGCACACTTCCTGAACCGTGAAGCTATCACGATGACGGATTGGTACGACAATGAAGTTGATGCTGCCAAGGTGAAGGCGCGTGGTCGCTGGATCATTTGGTTCTACAAC
>Ga0208147_1000543_pt1 | contig 13257 bp, 23 predicted proteins | sample DEB3_08_DNA_FD_184520 | JGI IMG/M metagenome (GOLD analysis project Ga0208147, IMG submission 184520) | Aqueous microbial communities from the Delaware River and Bay under freshwater to marine salinity gradient to study organic matter... | ecosystem: Environmental > Aquatic > Marine > Coastal ... | reverse complement strand
CCCCGCCCCCTTGCCCCGACTCAATCACCCCTGCCTCGCGCTCACGAGGCAGTCAGCCCCACGAGGCACGCGCTCACGAGGCACGCGCTCACGAGGCAATCAGCCCCACGAGGCAATCAGCCCCACGAGCCAGCGTGCCCCACGAGCCACGAGGTTGACGCGGTATCGGATACCCGGTATGCTACTGTCGTGAGTCACGAGGCGGCGCCTGCTGCCTGCTCACTCGGTAGTGGAGGACCGAGTCATGGTCACGGAAGTCAAGGTCACGTTGTCGCCGAGCGCGTACTGGAGCGACGCCACCCATTGGCAAGGGCTGGACATGGCGGCCAGCATGGAGAAGCTCCGGCACCACGTCGCGCACACCGCTGCATCGCTCTGGCCCGAAGCCGAGATTGATGTGGTCGTCGCCGACTACGGCGCCGAGATCAGCATTGAGACCGACGCACCAGACCCCGACCGGGTCGCCGACCTTGAGCTCTTCATTGAGGAGTTCTCGTGTGCCTCACCGTGGCAGTGGCTGGTGCCGCAGGATCCCAGCCACGAACCAACGTGCTTGATCGTGGTGCGCTGCTTCTCGTGCAACGAACAACACAGCCTCACGGTGCCGACTGCTGGCTGGGTGCGGTGGATGCAGGGGTACCTGATTCAGGACGCGCTGCCCTCACTCAACCCCGACCAGCGCGAACTGCTCATCTCCAACACCTGCCCCGCCTGCTTCTCGGCCATGTTCGAACAGGACGACAGCAGCGACGACACCGACGACAAGAACTAGGAGGAACCATGTCTATTATTGCCAAACCCCTCATGCTTTGCCCTGAATGCGGAGGCTCCGGCCACCACGACGAAGAGATCATCGTGCCACCCGACCGCTCGTATGTGCCACGCTGCGCGACGTGCGACGGCGAGGGCACCGTCGCCGAGATCGTGGCCTGTGTTGAGTGCGCCGGGCAAGGATGGTGGAAGGTGGACGGGCGCACCGTGACGTGTCGCCTCTGCTCCGGCAGCGGTACGCTGTCATGAGCCTGAACTTTGAGGACATGGACAACCTGTCCAAGGACATCCTCTCTGTCTGGTGGCAGGACGGGTCGGTGGTGTTGCACACCATCGGCCCCCACCACAGCCGATGCACGGTGAGCATTGACCCGCAAGACAAGACCGCAGTCGAGGCAGCCCGGGTTGCCACCTCGGTGGCCACGTCGCTCTCGTCCATGTGGCGCACGCCTGTTCTGATCGTCGCTGTGTTTGACGAAGACGGCAACGACATGCGCACCGAGACGTTGGTCACCATCAATGTGAAGGAGTCGGTATCATGAACACGACACCAGGACCTGATGCCGTGCCGCAACCTCGAACCCGTGTGCGCATCAGCCACACACGCACGATCAAGGGTGGATGGGGGTACGAGTCCACCGTCGAGACGGAATGGGACAGCGAGGTGGCAGACGGTGCCGCACTCGCCCGGATAGAGCAGTTGCTGCTCGACGTTGATCGGATCGGACGAGCCGAGACACTTCGAAGAAATGAGGAGGAGGCTAGTGACTGACACCCAGCAGGGGTACAGCATGGAACTCACCGCCAGCATTCGGGTCTGGCGCATTCTTCTGAGCAGGCAAAGCGGATGGGTGGCTGATGCCTTGACCCGAGCCATTGCCGAGGGGAAGCAAGACGACCAAGGGCGCCATGTCGTGACCCTCGGCGAACACCTGGCCACCCATGTGGTGCCGGAGTTTGATGAGCTAGTGCGAGAGGCCGCTGATGACGGAGTCTGACACGGTGTTCGGTGGCTACGGCGTCTGGCTGAGGGCGCTTCGCTCTCGGATGGGCATCAGCCAGGCGCAGTTCGGCAAGCGCACAGGCATCTCCACCCAGCACCAGAAACTCTTGGAGGGTGGGTACCGTTGCCCCGGCCCGACGTTGCTGCTCTTGCAGAACATGATGGCTGACAACGTGGCCTTCACCCCGGCACCCGAATGCACCGCTCCACGAAAGACCCTGCGCGACCATCGAACATGACAGCAACGAGTCAGGCCGGGCACACGTCCGGCCTGACTCGTGCCCAAGATGTGCCCAAGAGTACCTTCGGGCGTGAACCAACCACACTTCATGGTGACGGCTCCCCACAAATTTCGCTCAGTTGCGTGGGTTATGAGGCTGTTCTATACTCGCAATCACCTAAGCGGGGGTAACTCAGTTGGTAGAGTGCCTGCCTTCCAAGCAGACGAAACTAGAACTAATGGTAACTTCTATGGGTTGTATTGCCCATTAAACCGTGCTAGCGTTCTTCCTCAAACCCGTTGCATCCCGAGCAACGGACAGATCACGCGAGGTGTTCGTGCCCATCGCGTGCCCAAGGGAGGACCAAGTGAAGTGCCCTGATTGCAACAAGCCGACGGTCATTGAGCATGCCAACGTCCACGCTGACGGCACCGTCGCACGGCTCCGCCGCTGTTCGTGCGGCACCAAGTTCTCGACCGTCGAGTTCCGTTCCCCGCAAGGACCGAGCTCAGTTCCGACCGAGCCAACCTTCACCCTGCGTGGTGCAGCCGCAGCTCTGGGTGTCAGTCCATCGACCATGTTGCGCTACGTGCAACGAGGCACCATCCCCAGCGTGCGGGTCGGCAATCGCTGGGTGATTCGGACGGCAGACGTGGAGCGCATGACCCGTCGCTCGGTCACCGTGGCGTATCGAACCAAGCCCAACCCCATCGCCATTCACCCCGACGCTGTCTAAGCTCGGTGCAACACCAGCCCGATCTCTTGAGCGGCACGCTCCTGCCCGTCCGGCAGCGCATGCGCATAGGTACCCATCGTGATCGCAGCGTTGGCATGACCCAATCGTTGCGCCACCACTGGAATGCTGACCCCGGCGGCCAGCAGCAGGGTCGCATGCGTATGTCGCAAATCGTGGAACCGAATGCCTCGGGCCTTGCTTGTCTTGAGTGCCTGCTTCCACGCTCGATGCACCGACGTCGGCCTGGTCGGGCCACCTGTGTCGCACGTCCACACCCAATCACCCCACTCGTCTCCCCGCCGGAGACGCTCGGCCACCCATTCCTTGCGCCGTTGCCCGAGGGCTGCCATCACGGTGTCATCAATTCGCACCGTGCGTCGTGCTGCCTTGGTCTTGAGCGGTGCCACCACCAACCTGTTGCGCACCACTTGCACTTGTTGTCCCACCGATATCGTGCCTGCTTCAAGGTTGACGTTGTCCCACGTCAGGCCGAGCAGTTCTCCCAACCGCATCCCGGTGCCCAATGCGACCAGCCAGAGGTGGTGCCATGCGCTGCCGTCCGTGGCGGCGAGGAACGCACGCACCTCGTCTGCCGTCCACGGATCCTGGATCTCGTACTCCACTCGTGGCCGACGGACGCTGCGCACCGGGTTGCTCTTGACCAAACCCCAGCGCACGGCAGCATCGAACGCCTGACGCAGTCGGTCGTGAGCTGCGGCCTTGACTCGGGGGCTGCGATCAGCCAGCCCCTGCTCCAGCCAGCGTTGCACTCCGGCGGCGCTCACATCCACGAGTCGTGTGTTTCCCCACGTCGGCAACACATGCAGCCGCACCGTGCCTTCGTAATCCTCAAGCGTGCTGTCACGTACCGTCGGCCTCACCTCGGCCAACAACCACCGTGCCATCAACTCGCCGACCGTGGTCGGATCGGGCAGCACCAACCCCCCGTGATGCTCGTCGTTGACATGCTCGGCCAGCCACGCCGCTGCCTCTCGCTTGCGAGAGAACGTGCGGCTCACCCACACGCGCTCCCCGTTGCGCACCACGGAAACCCGGGCGCGATACGACACCCCCCGTGATCCCTTGCGCACCTCGATGCTGCCTTGCATGTGCCTTGCCCTTCTAGAACGGATGTTCTACACTCTCGCAACACGAAAGGAGATTGCCAGTGCTTGCCACGTTGATTGTCTTCACTGCCTCCGGCCCCGTGGCCTGCCAGTTGGAAAGCATTGAGGACGACACCAGGATCATGGCCACGGTCAACGGGCGCCGCTGGCGAATGGACTACTCCTCGCTTGCCGAGTTCTTGCGTTCGCTCTCGGCTGAGCCTTCGTGGCTGATCTCCAGCCCCGCCACATAAACCGCCACCACATCCCGAATGATTTGCTCAATCGCCTGTCGGCTCTTTGCTGGCAGGCGATCAAGTTCTTCGAGCACTCCGTACACCATCGGTCGCACGGCGGCGCTTCCCGGCACCTCTTCCACATCAAGCTCCCCGATGGCGATCATCAGGTCAAGGTGACTCATGCGCAGGGTATCCGCCAACGCCCGGCGCACCGCCGCATTGGGCAACTGCACCCGGTTGAGTTCCATGTTGCTCACATATGTCTGGGTCACACCTATGCGGGATGCCAGTTCTACCTGGCTGAGGCCAAGTTCCAACCGCTTCGATCGAACAATGTCCCCGAGTCCACCAGTGATAACGCGCTTGCTCATGTCTTGTACTCCTTGACACGTCGGGCACTAGCCTATAGCATTCGGGGTGCCACGACTTACTGTGGTCTGCCTTTAAGGTAGAGGATCGTTAGCCGGAGGACGATTGTGGAGAATCGGTACGTCGTAGTTCCCGTCGATTTGAGTGAGCCGGGCTACATCTTGGTGTCCAAGCTCATCTCAGTTCAGGCCAGCACCCAGCAATTGGAGCAGGCCAAGTTTGACGCCGCCGAGATGGCGGTCAAACACGGTGTCCCGTTTGCCGTGGCAACCGCCGACGACAACGGCCCATTGCCCTTGCCCGGCGGCAGCCGCCTTGCCGAGGTGGTGTGCATAAGCCAGCCGACGCTGCTGTGGCACCACCGCAACCGCATGGCGGACGAGCGGTACTTGGCTGCCGTTCACTGGGCGGTTGCTCAGGTGATGCTCACGCTCACCCAGTGGTACGAACAGGACGAGTTGCTGAGCGAGGCGATCACGTCCATTGAAGAACCGGGAGCCGTTGGCCAGTACCACCGCAGCGAGGTGGCAGCGGCGCTGGTCAAGCAGCGTGCCGAACTGGCGCAGTACACGCTGATGACCCTGAACGAGGTGCCTGACCTCGACGACTTCTCGCCTACAGATGTTGTGGGTGCCGAGATCAAGAGCGAACTGGTTGCCTAGCATGTCGGTCACTCTTCTTCCTAGCAAGTCCGGCGTACGGAATACCACGCCAGCGGTACGTGTTAGCACGTCGGGCGTACTATACCTCAACTCCTCGTTAGTGCGTAAGTTGTTGGACACACACCAAGGGTCGCGCTTTGCCGTTGAGGTTAATTCCGACGCCCACACCCTGCGCTTGGTGCCATCGCCGGATGGGTATCAGGCGCAGAACCAGCAGGGCTACGCCAAGCAGATTCGCTGCAAGGCGGTCGTCTCGTTGATTCCCCCCGCGTTCCTTGACCGTTCGCACCCCGCTCGAGTGCTTCCTTCGGGGGCCGTCGTCGTGGAGATGAGCGCATGACTCGTTGGGATTTGGATCAGGCCAACCGATGGTCGGCTCGGCCTCGCTTCTCATGGCGGGAACTGCTGGTGTTCCTGCCTCGCTGTGATTGGAGGACCCGCTAATGCCACGCTTCAACCCGGATGACTACGTCAGCGTGCAAGACCGCATCAACCAGTTCTGGGGCGACCACCCCGACGGCTCCATTGAGACCGCCATTGCCACGATCACGCCCGACCACCGGGACGTGGTGATCGTGGCCACCATTCGGGCCGACCGTCAGGCAGCGGTTGTCGCCACGGGCATTGCGCAGGAAACCGCAGGCACGGGCGGCGCCAACAACGGCTGCTGGATTGAGAACGCCGAGACCAGTGCCATTGGTCGGGCCCTGGCCAACATGGGCTACGCCACCAGCAGCACCGACCGCATGAGTCGGGAAGAGGCGGAGAAGGTCAACCGCTTGGAAGACCAGCCCAGCCCCGCTCCGGCTTCGCGCCCTGCCCCTGCTGCCCCGGCACGTCAAGCCCCAGCCTCACGAGCAGCCGCGCCTGCCGCCCCGACTGGCGATCTCCGCACCGATGGTCAGGGCCGAATGCTGTACCGCCTGCGCATGGCGTGTCGCTTCACGTCCAAGGATGAGTGGGCCGACTGGCTGTACACCACCTTCTCGGTGAGCGACGACCGGGCGATGACCAAAGACCAAGCAAGCCTCGCCATCACGGCGTTGCAATTGTTGGCCGGGGAACAGCCCGACGACAAGAGCTTGGCCGCGTGGGATGCCTACAACGAGGGTGCCCAGCCCAACTTCTAGACAACTGACAGAGGGCGGGACATCAGTCCCGCCCTCCGGCCGATTGGTGGAGCAATCAGCATGGCGAGTGTAGCAAATGCCGTTCCATTTCCCACATCCAAATCAAGGCGCGTCAGCGTGCCGCAAGATGTGATTGAGGACATCCTCAGCACGCTCGGCCCGAGTGCGCTGGGGGTGTATGTGTATCTGGCCCGTCGTGCCAATCGTGATGGCGAGGCGTGGCCATCGTTTGACACCATCGCCCGTGACTGCTCGGTGCAACGACGCTGGGCGATCAAGGTGGTGCAGGACTTGGTGGCTGCCGGGTTCATTGAGCGCGTGCCGCAGCAGGACAAGCGCGGCGGCCACGCCTCGAACCTCTACCGCTTGCCCCACCAGATCGCCATGTTCACCCCTAGTGAACACCCTAGTGAACTACCTAGTGAACTACCTAGTGTTGTACCTAGTGTCGTTCCTCGTAAAGAAGTAGAGAAGAACGAACCGAAAGAACAAACGAAGAAGACGCTAGTGCCCGAGGGCTTCGCCGCTTTCTGGTCAGCCTACCCCCACGTCAACCAGCGCAGCGTGAAGAGCGAGGCGCTCAAGGTCTGGCAGGCCAAGGGGCTTGAACCGTTGGCCGACCGCATCTTGACCGTGCTGGAGCGGTGCGAACGCAACCCGGACTGGAAGAAAGAGGGGGGCCAGTTCATCCCCGGGGCGCAACGCTGGCTGCGCACCGAGCCGTGGGTTGAGGACGTTGACCAACCGCAGGCTCCGGCGACCAAGCCCCGAGGCACGATTGTCCACGGCGACTTCAGCCCAGGATCTCCGATGCCGGAGGGGTGGGTACCGAGCGAGGCCACGGTCATCAGCGGCGCCACCTTCTGCTCCGTGCCGTCGGACTTCGTGCGTACCACGCTTATCCCGCTGTTTGTCAGCAAGGCTGCCTCCCGCACCAGCCGCGACTGGAACATGACGTTCCTCAATTTCGTGAGGGGCGAGTCATGGAGAAAGGAGACACCCCAATGAACCGACGATCTTTTGTGGCCGCCATCGGCGGGTTGTTCATGGCGTTGATTCGTCGTCCGGCATCAGCGAACTGGGTGCAGGACGTGGTGTTCGAAGCCGCTGCTCGGCACGGTGTGTCCGGCAACTGGTTGTGGAGCGTGGCGTTGTGCGAAAGCAACGGCGACCCCGGTGCCATCAGCAGCAGACCGAACATCAACGGCACGATGGACTGCGGCCTGTTCCAGATCAACGAGCGAACGTGGGACTGGTGGGCCGGAGAGCGAGGCAGAGGCGGCGACATCTGGAACGCCGCCGACAACGCAGACATGGCAGCGTGGGCGTGGGCGCATGGGTATGCGTGCCATTGGACGTGCGCTTACATCGTGGGTTGGTGCGAGTGAGGACGCACCTTGATCTTTTCAGTGGGTACGGCGGGTTTGCACTCGCCGCCAACTGGGCCGGGTACACGACCATCGGGTTCTGCGAGATTGACCCGTGGCTCAGAGGAAGGCTGAGCTCCAACTTTCCCGGCGTGCCGCAACACGACGACATCAAGACCTTGGAGGCAGACCTTGTCAGATCCTGGATCCGTGCCGCAACCGCGATTGATTCCGACCCCGACCGCCAACGATCACCGCTCGGGAAAGAAGATGCGGAAGGACAACAACCTGACCAAGGGCGGGGTGCATGGGGTGAGCCTGAACCACCTGACGGAGAACTCTGTCTCCACCTCCTCACCGGAGGATACCCTTGCCAGCCTTTCTCCCATGCCGGGAAGCGCCGAGGCACGAGCGATGACCGTCATCTCTGGCCGTACTTGCCTCCGCTCATTGCCGAGCTCCAGCCCGAGCGCATCCTTCTGGAGAACGTTAGTGGACATGTCCGCATGGGACTCGACGAGGTGCTATCTGACTTGGAAGACCTCGGCTACGCCAGCGCACCGACCATTGTTCCGGCTGCTGCCGTCAACGCGCCGCACCGCCGCGATCGAATCTGGATTGCGTGCTGCCGCAGCGACATTGCCCTTGCCCGACCACTCGAGCCAGACCAACTCGTGCTTTGGTGATGATCTCTGGCCGACGCCAACGACAGCATCGGCATCAATCAACGCGCTTACCCCGAGCAGCGTCAACCGCGGTCGCACTGAGGGCATGGCATTGGCCGAGGCGGTGTCCATGTTTCCCACGCCCGACGCCACCAATCGACCGCACGAAGGAAACGTTCGCCTTCTTCGGCAGCACGTTGTCGCTGGCACCATGACTGAGGATGAGGCCGCAGCGATCTTGGGGAAGAGCGTCTGGGATGCGCAAGGAAAGGTTCCTGCCATGTGGCCGACGCCTCGGGCCGGAAAGACCACCGACGAAGACGAAGCGGCATGGCAAGCCCGAGCAGATCGCGGCGACGTCGCCACCCCTCCGCTCAGCCTTGCCGTCAAGATGTGGGCCACGCCTCGTACTGAGGGGTTCGATGCCGGACGGCACCGGGGAAAAGCCGACTCGCTGCACAGTCAAGTCAAGCAATCCCCCGACCAGGATGACGAGCAACTGTGGTGGACCCCAAGCGTGGCGATGGCCCATCGGGATTGGGTGCTGTCGCCGGAGATGGCCGAGCGGTACCGCACCATTGGCGAAGGCAATCTCAACGAACAGGTGGCTTCAACCCTGTACCCCACTCCAGACGCAAGCGGCGAGAAATTCAGGCTTAACGGGAACAGTCAACAAAGCAAATCACTGGAAGCCAAAGCGCGGCGTGGCGAACTTGATGGAACACCGCATCAGACTGAGCAGCCACAGCGACTCCATGCTCGGTGGGTCAGTCGAATGATGGGGCTTCCCGACGACTGGCTGGAGCAATCTCCCGCTCCCCTACTTGATCCACGTTGGCAGGGCCAACCGTTGGCTGCCTTCAATCACGACTGGGAAGCAGGCGTTCCTCGAGTTGTCGCCAAGGAGGACGAGCGAGTGAGCAAACTCAAGGCATTGGGCAACGGCATTGTGCCTCAGGTGGCTTTTCTTTTGCTCGTGAATATGGATAAGGCTGGTTGGTGATGGGAACTAAGGATGATATTACACTGTACATGCACGCCCTCGGGTTCCCTGCGGAGGTGCCGTTCAAGGGATTGACAGGCAAACGCAAGTGGCGATGGGACTGGGCAGCACACGGCGTGGCAGTGGAATACCACGGCATCGGAGTCGGCCACCAAGGGGTGGCTGGATCCTGGAGAGATCATGAAAAAGTCACCGAAGGGCAACTCTGCGGTTGGATCGTTATCCAGTGCAACGCCGGAAGCGTTCGAGACGGGAGATGCTTCAACTGGATTGAGCGTGCGTTGGTCGGCGCTCCGGCCAAGCGACGTGGTGCCGGGGGTGAGTCCTCAAGCAACGCTCCTGCTGACCGCAACCAAAGTGATGGCGGAGTACGCGGAAAGTTGTCTGGCGCGTCGAGACCAGCAACGACTGCTGGCAAGTCAGGCCGCAATGCAAAGACTCGACGACGAACTGCGAAGGATTCTGGTTGACCCCGACGACATTCAACTGTTCTACGACCTGATGCAGCGCATGACCATTGCGCTGCGACGTGCATAAGAGAAGCCCGGCGTGGGGATCGCCGGGCTTCGTCGTTACTTACCCTTCTTGTCGCACTTGCTGCACTTGCCTGCGACCATCTTGCCGCCGCAGTTCGGGCACTTGGACGCGCCCTTGCTAGGCGGAAACGGTTTACTTGGCATGAAGCTCCTCCTTTCCTGCCGTGTAGGCGACCGCAGCGATCTCGGCTGCCTGTCGTTCGCTGTACGAGTTGGCCCTCGCAACCAACCCTCCACCAAAGAAGATGGCCACACACGCCGCCGTCACGGCCAGCACCGCATTCCGCTGGTCCTCCGTGATCGGCGCACCGAACGCCACCGCCAGCGCCAGCACGGCGCTGATCAGTTGCGTCACCAACACTGGCTCGATCTGCATGCCGGGGAATCCGCTCATCGTCCACTCCTCTTTGCGTGCGGCCCCGGTCGATCCACCGGAACCCCTGCTTCGCCGCCCTGTTGCAGCAACACATCCAACACCGAGACGGGCATGCGCACCACGTTCGGGTAGCCCATCCCCCACGAGTTCAGGAACTCCACGTAATCGAGGCGCGACTGCATCGCCTTCAACACGCCATCGCCATCCTTGACCCAGCCGAACGACCTGATGCCGAACACCTTGACCGGGCCTCTGGTCACGCCAGCCCGCACCGTCCACGCTCCGTCTAGTCGCAACGTGTTCAGTCCGGCCTCGACGCTGGTGCCGGAGTAGGATTCGCCCGGCCACTCATCCCGCTTCTGCGCCTTGTGGTACAGGCTGAACCCGTTGAACAGCTCCGGCTTGTTGAACAACGTGGCGGCGCGGCTCACCCCAAACCCGACGCACGCTCCCTCCCGCCCTTGGTTGTAGTGCTGCCACGCCCCCGGCAAGTCGGTCATGGATGGCGGCTTGAGGCAGACGCAGTGGCCGCCTCGGGCACCACCCAACTCGCCCCGCCCCACCCACCATGAGCCGTCGCTGTCCTTGACCGGGCGATCAAAGGCGTCGTGCCACTTGATGCCGATCACCACGGGCGATGGTTGCTCCAACGCGCCGAACGTATCCAGCGCATACACGGTTTCGTAGTCGCGTTTCTCCGGCTCTCGCCACCCGAGTCGGTGTTCAGCCGCCACTTGTCACCTCCCACAACGTGAGAACTAGCGAACTAGCCACTGAGCCTCCCGTCACTGAAGATCAGCAAGCCGTCGGAGAACTCAATGATCTGGTCGGTGCCCTGTCCGTGGATGGCCACCCGCCGGGGAGCGCGGCCAGCCGACGAGCAGTAGGTCAGCCACGCCTTGGTGCGGGTGCCCGTCGGATCCGCCTCGGGGAACAAGGTCTTGATCAAGGAGTCGGGCAACCACGCTGGTTTGTTAGGCCACGTCGTCGGCACGGGTTGCGGCTGATTGCCAGCCAACTTGTTCAGCACGGTGTCAAAGTAGGAGCCGGGGCAGAACGCCCTGCTCGTGCTGTTGAGGTCGGCGTGCTTGTAGATGTCGGCAGTGGTCAACCCGTAGGCGTTCATCCAGTCGGTGATCTGCCAACAGAGGGCGTTGAGCTGCGCGTCGGTGAGCGCGTCTCCCGGTCGCCCTTCGTTCTCGATGCTGAGGGTGACAAGGTTGGGGTTGGCCCCGTTGATCTTGTTGAGCAGGGCTTGCCCTTTCGGGCTGGGCTTGCTCACGTCACCGTTCGTCCACGGCCCGTCGGCCTCGGCAATGATGCGCCCCACGCTGCCGTCCTTGCTGACCACCACGGTGGAGGAAGCATTGGCGTTGCCGGAGGCCCACCACTGCAACGACCCGCTGGTGGTGCCGTCCATGATGTGCAGCACGATGGCCAACGGCTTGCGACCGGAGCGGCCCGGGAACTTGTGACTCATCACTTTGTCGGCCTGCGCTTTGGTCAATCCCCATCGAGCGTAGTCGGCACCGAGGCTGTAGATCGTGGGTTTGCGGTAGGGGTTCTCGGGCATGGCGGTTCCCTCCACGTAGTCGTTCAGTCGTTCAATCGTCTGGGTCAGGTAGAGGCCGACGCTGCCACCCACCGCGCCGTTCCACGTCTCGCCGTTGGCGCAGATGCTGCCCTGCGTCTGGTAGCAGCGCGGCCCTCCCACGTAGGTGACAAGGAACTTGGTGAGCGGACAATCGGCAGGGCCGTACACGCCACTCTTGTAGGTCACGTCCTCAATGCGGCGCACCCATTCCTTCACGCTGTCTTCCCACTGCGCGAACCAGACGAGGCCCGTGCCGTCGGCGGCCATCAGGCCCAGCGGGTTGTGGTTGCGTTGCGCACTCTGGTCTCGCCCGATGGTGCTTTCCTTGACCAGCAGCGCCAGGCAGAGCGCGGAGTGACGGCCTGCCGCTTGCCACATGCGCAGCAGCTCCGCCTCGGTGATCGGGCTTTCAACCAGTTGCGCCACCTCCAGCCACTTGTCAAAGTCGCAGGGGCCGATGAGGCGGAACGGCGTGTGGCCGTCAATCACCGCCGCCCTCCTGCCAAATGAACATGAGCCAAGCGCCGCACAGCACGGCGGCGATGACCAACATGCCGACGCTCACTAGGATTCCCATCGCAACACCTCCGCGTTGTCCTTGCCGAGGCGCACAATGCCGTTGGCCAAGGAGTCCACTTGGTCCTCGGTCAGGTTGATCGAGCGGTCAAAGTCCAGCGCGTGGATAAGTTCGTGCCAGAGCGTGGTCAGCCAGCGGTCGCCGGGCAGATTGGAGTCTAGATAGATGGTGAGGGCGTCGTGGTCGGTCAGCCCCACCACCTCCTCGTCGTCGTGGCGCAGCCCGGTGCGGCAGACCACGTCATAAATCCAAGGGCCGATGACCAGCTTCATGGGGCACGCTCCTTGTATTCCTGCCGCAACCAGCGGAAATGCGCCATGCCCTCCTCGAAATCGTCGCCCCGATACGGCAACACCTTGTGCTGGTCGGGGAGCAGGATGACCAACGGAGTGCCCATCTCGGGGGTGAACCCGTTGTCGCGTGCGTAGGAGTCGCGGGTCTTGAACGTCCCGGCCCGAAGGTAGACGCAGCGGTAGCCCTTGCGGCTCTGGACGTGCATGTCGTTGTAGTGGTGGTGACCGACCACGGCCACATGGAGGTTGTCCCATTCGGGGTAGTCATCAAACATGCGCCGCTGGGCGTTGCTGGTGTTGAGGCGGCTGGACCCTGACGTGGTGTGGCGCACGCCTATCAAGTACTCGTTGGAGCCGAGCCAGATCCGCACGATGCCCCCGCCCTGCGAGAAGTACGGGGCTTGCAACTCTCCGGCGATCTCGTCAATGCGGTTCTTGCCAGCCGCCGAGTAGAGCCACTCGTCGTGGTTGCCGCTCATGAAGGCCAGCCACTTGCCCTTGCAGATGCCAGCCCGCAGCGCGACCCAGTCCTCTTGCAGCCCGGTGTTGTTCTCGGCTCCGCTGTAGAGGGCGCTCTTCGCCTTGATGTTGGCGTTGACGCCCTCGACA
>Ga0208147_1000542_pt1 | contig 13279 bp, 15 predicted proteins | sample DEB3_08_DNA_FD_184520 | JGI IMG/M metagenome (GOLD analysis project Ga0208147, IMG submission 184520) | Aqueous microbial communities from the Delaware River and Bay under freshwater to marine salinity gradient to study organic matter... | ecosystem: Environmental > Aquatic > Marine > Coastal ... | reverse complement strand
CAGGATTTACGCGAAATGGCTCGATACTGCGCCGTCAGATCGGCCGAAGATGATTTTCGTTGACGTGATCGGCATTGGCGCTGGCGTTGCGGATCGGTTGATGGAGTTGGGTTTGCCGATTACGCCTGTGAACGTGGCCGAGGCCGCGTCGATTGACTTCACATACAACAGGCTGCGCGATGAACTGTGGTTCAAGGCGCGCAAGTGGCTCGAGAAGAAGAACTGCAAGCTGTGCGATGACGAAACGCTAGTTGCAGAACTGACGCTGCCGAAATATGCGTTTACCTCGAGCGGGAAGATGAAGGTCGAATCGAAAGACGAGTTGAAAAAACGCTACCCGCGCTCGCCTGACGTTGCCGATGCGTTTTGCATGACGTTCTGCCACACATCCGAACACCGGGGGCAGGATTCCTATGAACCAGCTTACTTCGCGGACTGACTGATGGCTGCTGGCGACCCGAAAGTACCCCTGCTTCCGCCGATCACGCGAACGATTGACTACGGCGCGTTGGTGAGAAAGGCATGGGGCGATCAATGGCATGTGCCCGATACCGCGTACAGGTTCTCCAACGGACGCACATTCAGGGACTCGGGGCCAACGGGCGGCATCTATGGGACCGGAACGTGAGGCATTGCTTATGGCCGCTCGCCAGTGCGACGGACTGACCTACGCTATCGAGAGAATAAATGGACTACGCGATAACAGACGCACCGAATCCGACAGACCTGCCGAAGTGCAAGGAGGTTGCGGAGACTCTGACGGCGACGTATCCGGGGTACAACTGGTGGGTGACGATCAACGACGGGATGCTGATTATGAAATCCCTGAAAGTATCGCCCAACGCTGGGATGGTCGTCCCTCTGAGGCTTTTTGACGGCGATGCGGCGCGATTGAAGCGCGAAGTGGTGATGAAGGCGGGTGAGTTTCTGGAAGCGGCCAATTTGAGGCGCGGAGCATTTCAGGGTGAGAACGCAAAGATTCTTGAGGGCGTGCAGGGCGGTAAAAAGGCGAAACTCATGCAGCAACCGAAAGAGTACGCACCTGAAGGGATCATCGTAAGCGATGTTTAATCCATCACAGGGCGCAGAAACCGCGAACGATGCGGCAGGGTCGTCGCAGACTAACGAGTGGATCAAACTCGCCAAGGATGCGGACGAGCGTTCGACTACTTATTTCGAGAACAACTATCGCAAGCGGTGGGAGGACGATCTTCGGATGTTTCAATCGAAGCACCCCCGCGACTCGAAGTACAACGCGGACAGCTACAAGTACCGCTCCAGAATTTTCCGCCCGAAGTCACGCAGCGTTGTAAGAAAGAACGAGGCGACGGCGGCGCTGGCATTCTTCTCCAATCCCGATGTAATGAGCATTGACGCTCAGAACGACGAGGATTTGAACCAGATCATTGCTGCCGAAGTGATGCAGCACGTTATGCAGTACCGCCTGACAGAGACAATCCCGTGGTTCCTTACCGTGATTGGCGGGTTTCAGGATGCGATGACTGTCGGCCTTGTGGCGTCCATGCAAGTGTGGCGCTACAAGGAGAAGATGGAGAAGAAAACCGTCCAGGGCATGGACCCTGAGACTGGCGAGCCGGTTGAAGTCGAAATGGAAGTCCCGAAGATACTTGAGGACAAGCCATCCATTGACCTGTTCCCGATTGAGAACATTCGTTTCGATCCGGCAGCGCACTGGTATGACGTTGTAGGAACATCGCCCTACCTCATCATGCAGATTCCAATGTTCGTGAACGATGTTCTTGAGAACATGGAATCGGAAGATAAGCAGGGCATGAAGTGGAAGCGTCTGTCAAAGGACATCATCCTGAAGGCGCGTGTCGATCCAGACAATGCGATGCGCCAAGCGAGGAACGACTCGGCAGAGGATAACGAGTCGCTGACTTCGCAGTTCAACGAGTTCGATGTGGTGATGGTGCATCTTAACTTCATCACGCGAGGCGATACCTGCTGGGCGTACTACACGCTCAAATCCACGCACATGCTGTCAGAGCCGATGCCGGTTGAGGAAATGTTCCTGCATTGCGGCGATGGACGTCCCCCGGTGCAGATCGGATTCAGCGTTTTGGAGACTCACAAGCCGGTCCCGACATCGCTGATTGGTCTTGGCAAGGAATTGCAGAAAGAAGCCAACGAAATCGTCAACCAGCGACTCGATAACGTCAAGTATGTGCTGAACAAACGCTCGCTAGTGCGCCGCGGTGCGAACGTGGACGTGGATTCGCTGCTTCGGAACGTCCCTGGCGGGATCACGATGGTAAACGATGTCGAAAAAGACATCCGAGAAGTGAACTGGCAGGACGTTACCTCGTCGTCCTATCAGGAGCAGAACTTGGTCAACGGTGACTTTGACGAATTGGCCGGTAACTTCGCGCAGTCCTCTGTCGATTCAAACCGCAAACTGAACGAAACGGTTGGCGGCATGAAGTTGATGGCGCAGGGTGCGAATACGATCACTGAGTACTCTATTCGCGTGTTTGTCGAGACTTGGGTGCAGCCGGTGTTGCGACAGTTGATTAAGCTAGAGGCCGCATACGAGACTGATGCGGTTGTCTTGGCGCTCGCAGCATCCAAAGCGAAATTGTTTCCGAAGTACGGTATCAGTGAAGTGTCTGATGCGATGCTGAACGCTAATCTCACGATGTCTGTAAACGTGGGCATGGGTGCGACTGATCCTGATGCACGTTTGCAGCGGTTCACGCACGCAACGCAGTTGTATACCGCTGTGGTGCAGTCTGGACTGCCGGATGCGGACGTTAAGGAATTCCGCAAGCAGATATTCGGTCTGTCTGGGTTCCCGAATTCGCTCAAATTCTTCGACCGTCAGAAAGACCCGCAGATTGAGCAGTTGAAGCAGGTCGCGCAGCAAGCCGAAGCGAAGGCGAAAGAGATGATCGACCAGCAGAAGATGCAGTTGCTGGAACGCGCCCGTAAGCTGGATCAGCGTGAGCAGGCGATTGCGATGAACGAGATGGAGACTCGCAATAACCTGGGCGCAGAGGTTCAGAAGGCGCACGCCGAGTTCATGCTTGCCGAGGCTGAATCTGCCAATCAGATGCGTATCGAGTCGATAGAGTCCGCGCACCGGATGGCGCTGGAAGAAGAGGAACTGCGCCAGAAACTTAGGCTTGAGAAAGAAGCGCAGGACGCGCAGTTGCTGCTTGATCGGCAGGAGTCGCACAACAAGATGATGCTGGAGCGTCAGGAAGCGCATAACAAGGCGATGCTTGAGGCAGCTAAAGCACCGCGTAAGAAGTCCGCCAAGAAGGTTAACGGTGAGTGGCAGGTTACGGAGACTGTTCAATAATGGCTCTGACTCGCCCCCCCGTAACCGCCCCGGATGGCACCTTTAGCGCGGCGGGTACTGCTGCGTGGAATGCTGGATTTGGTGTAGCAGGAGCCACCGTAGGCGGCATCCCGTACTTCCCCACGGCGACGAGCGAGGCGACTTCCGCCAACCTGACCTTCGACGGCACAGATTTAACGGTAAGCGGAAACATAGTAGGCACAAAAATAATCCCGCAGAACTCGCAGAGTGCGGCCTACACGACAGTTTTGTCGGACAGTGGAAAGCACCTTCTGCATCCGAGTGCGGACACGACTGCCCGCACGTTTACCATCGACAGCAATGCGAACGTCGCCTATCCGATAGGCACTGCGATCACGTTTGTCAATCAAGCTTCAGCGGGTGTGCTCACGATAGCAATCACATCGGACACTATGCGGCTGGCCGGGGCAGGAACCACCGGCAGCAGAACCCTCGCTGCTAATGGCATTGCCACTGCATTGAAGCTGACTTCGACGGAATGGATCATCAGCGGGACGGGGCTGACTTGAGCGCGATTCAGCAGATGTTGGCTTCGTATGGTGCTGCGGCGGCAGCGACTGACCCCTACTGGTCAAGCGTGGTGCTGCTTGCGATCAATGACAACAAGGCAGACACGACGACGAGTTTCGCGGATCAGTCGAGTTACGCTAGAACACTGACTGCGCATGGAAACGTGCAGTACAGCACGGCGTCCGCACCTACAGGCATGACCTCTAGTGCCTTGTGCGACGGGGCCGGGGACTACGTTTCTGCGGGGGCGTCAACAGACCTAGACCTTCCGGGCGACTTTACCATTGATATCTGGATCAACTTTGCGTCTATCGCTGCGACGCAAACGCTTATCGGAAAGTGGGGAACGTCAGGGAATTACGCTTGGATTGTTCAGTGGCTAAACACTAACGTCATACGGTTCTACACAGGCATCAGTGGTGCGCTTGGCACTGGATACACGTTTGCATTTACCCCGTCTCCAGGAACTTGGTATCAAATTCGTGTGATTCGCAGCGGATCAAGTGTCTCCGTAGCGGTAAACGGGACACAAGTTGGAACGACGATAACCAACTCAAACAATCTAACTTCACCGGGATCTACCGCAATCGGGATAAACCTAGATGGAAATGTTCAGTCTTACAACGGATATTTCGCGTGTGTCCGCGTCACAAAAGGGGTTGCGAGGTCGCTGACCGAAACACCAACCTTACCGCTGCCGACATCGTGAAATTCACAACCTACTGGATTGCCGAAGAACTCGCGGACATGGATGCCTGCCTCGCGCAGCACCAGCGCGTGTTCAAGGGGAACCAACTGGCGATAGTCGGTGGCTTCGTCAAGGTCGCTGTGGCTGAAGGCGAGGAACCGCCGAAAGGCGCGACGACGGTTGCGCCGGTTGTAAAGTCCGCAGGAATGTTTGGTTCACCTATATGAACGAGCAAGTACAGGCCGAAGTCGCAGCGATCCGCCAAAGCCTCACCGAGGACGTTGCTTCAATTGCACAGGCCAAAGCGCAGTACGCCGCGCAACTCGCCGCGATGGGGCTGAAGATCAAGGAACTGGAAGCAGAGGTTAAGGCGCTCAAGGAACCGAAGGAAGCGTAATGGCCGTCGTCTACACAAACTTTTTCGGAGGAGCCTTTTTTGGCGGGGGGTTCTTTGGGGAAGGTGTGCAGTCAGGTGGTGGTGGTGGAACTCCAAACAAGAATCCGCTACCGCAATACTACTCGCGTCGCGTTCTGGACGAGCGAATCTCTCTACCGCAAGACCCGACATCAAACAGCGTCGCAATCAGCGTTCTTGACGATGCAAACGACCTTGAAAAGCGACTTGCAAAGGGCGACTACGACTTCGCAGACATGCTCGAGCAGACGGATCACATGCTCAAGCAGACGGCAACCTACATCGAAAGTCAGCAGATTTACAGCGTTGTACGCAGGATCGAGAACAAGATTAAAGCGCGTCGGGATAACGAGATTGCGCGTCTTTCCAAAGAGATTCAGGAGCGTGATGATGATGCTGAATTCCAAGAGATTATTGACCTGATATGAGTAATAACACACCTATCAATGGCGTCAGCGTCCCGTTCGGGGATGTTATTCGTACTGTTGATGAATCTGGCGTCAAAACTCAAGTCGTTGCGCTATCTGGCGAGACAGATTCAGGATTGCTCAAACTTGTGCCTGTCACGGCGGAGGGACATTTAGAGGTTGCAATTCACTCGCCCAGGCTTCCGTTTGGTGAAGTCTCTGTCGAGTCGATGGAGCCGGTGTTCCAGTCTGACGCTGTGTACGGGATCAATACATATGAACAGATCACCTCAACGGACGGAACGAGCGGGACGGCGACTGTGGCATCGAACCTGTTTTCTGTGGGCACGGGTGCTACTACCGCAGGAAGATTTGGGTCGATCCAGTCAAGGAAACGGCTTAGGTATCGTCCCGGTCAGGGCGTAGTTTCTCGCTTTACCATGCTGTTTGGCACACCGCAGACGAACAACATTCAGGTGGTCGGGATAGGGACTTCAGAATCCACTCTGGCGTTTGGATACAACGGCACCGCCTTCGGGATACTCCATTCTACCGATGGGGTGCGGTGCATTAACACCCTAACCGTATCTGCTGGATCAAGCGCAGAGGTAAATGCGACCGTCACGCTGAATGATGTTGCGTTTACTGTCGCTGTGACCATCGGCAATGCAACGCAGACCGCCTATGAAATATCGAAGGGAACGTATGCCGGATGGACTGCTGTTCAGCGGGGTGCGACGGTTGTATTCCTAGCCAACTCGGTAGGGGTTAAGTCTGGGACTTACACACTCAGCTTCGCCTCTGGAACGGGCGCAGGGACGTTCCCCGGCGCTCCTACCCTAGCTGGTGTGGCTGCAGATGACACATGGATTCCACAGGCATCTTGGAACGGTGATGTTTGCGATGGGACTTCTAGTGCATCAAACCCTTCCGGCTTCAACCTCAATCCTCTCTACGGTAACGTCGCGCAAATCGACGTTCAGTATCTTGGATTTGGCAGTATCGTATTCAAGATCGAAGCATCGCAAGCGGGGAACAACCCGGACTTTATCAACGTCCACACGCTTCGGATTCCAAACTCGCAGATCACGACGAGCGTTAGTCAGCCGTCCTTTCCGTTCCTGATGTCAACTTACAACACGGGAACAGCGGGTGGAACGGTAACGACCAAGTGCGGCAGCTTTGCGGGTTTTATTGCAGGCAAGAAGAAGCTCGCAGGCCCGAGAATGTCGTACTTCAACACGACTGCGATCACGAGTGCGACTGCTTCCTACACGCCCATTTTCACTGTCAGGAACGACATCACATTCGCATCAAGAGCGAATCAGACGGTAATCAACTTGCTCTCTATGGGTGGTGCGACGAAGGGAAACGCGAACTCTGTCACATCTTTCTACCTTATCAGGAACGCGACTCTTACAGCGGGCGCTCCAAACTTCACCGCTTACGCAACGACCTCCTGTTCGTATGTGGATGTTGGTGCGACTGCCTGTACCTTTGCGACGAACGATCAAGTCATCTGGACGGGAACAGTTACGCAGGACGGGAACTTTACATTTTCGTTTACCGACGAAATCACGCTTCAGCCTGGAGAAACCGTCACGCTTGCGGTCAGATCGGTTACAGCAACCTCGGCTTGTGTGGGCCAACTAAACACAAGGGAAGATCAGTAATGCTGCTCCCTCTACTAATGATGATGTTAGGGCCAGCCGCAGATGCGGGTGGTGGAGGCGTTCCCAACAAAGCCCCGCTACCGCCCTATTACTCGCAGAAGGTAGAGGGTGAAAAGGTATCTCTCCCCCAAGACCTGAAATCCAACGAGGTCGCGCAGGAGGTACTGAAAACTGTAACGAAGCTGGAGAAGAAGCTACCTAAAAAGCAGACCGCCCTTGCCAAGCCGGTTCCTCAAGCGAAGGTAGTCGAGGTACAAAAGTTCGATTGGATACCTGCGCCGATCAGAAAGATCGAACCGCAGAAACCGTTTAAGCAGGTGATTCTGGAAACTGTAATCGACATAGAGAATCGCCTTGATAGAGGAGATATGGACTTCGACGCGATGCTCAAGCAAGTTGACTGGATGCTCAAGCAGATAGCGATTTACGTTGAAAGCCAGCAGACCTATGACTTGGTGCGGTCGATTGAAATGCAGATAAAGGCTTACAGGGACACATGAGCAACGTAGACCAATCCGAAGCGCAAGCACTACAGGAACTGCTGGACAGCGTTGATCCTGAGTCGCGTGGTCTGCACGTTGAATTCGATATGGGCGAGCAGGCCGCAGAGTTCGTCCAGTCTGACGTTGGGCGCTACATGATCGGTGCAGCAAGACAAGATATGCACGATGCGCAGATGAAACTAGCAAGAACATTGCCGTTTCGCTGGCGCAGGATTCAGGCACTACAAAATGAGATTCGCGTGGGCGAGATGTTTCTTCTCTACCTGCGCGATTTGATAATCCGTGGCACCGCTGCGGGAAAAGCACTGGAGAGTAGAGATGAAACCTAACAAGATCGCTGAGTCTGTCGGAAACCTGTTCAAGCAAGGTGGCGTTACGCCTTCCGAGCCGCAGAATACCCACGTTGAATTGGCTTCACAGGCCGCACCAGAGCCTGTGCAGAGCGCAGATCACGGGGAGCGTGACGGCGATGGAAATATGCCGAAACTGGCCGCTTTCAGCAACGACAGGAACCGCGTCCTTAAAGATATTGCTGCACGGCGCAACGCCCAAGCCGTGACAGAAGGAAATGAGGATATGCCCGCTACCGATGAGGACGGTAACGAGACAGAATCGAATGCTGCTGCGCCTGAACCAGAAGGCGCAGACTTGGATGCAGGGGAGCAGGAGCAAACGCCGGACGCCGGTGCTACGACCGTCGCGGCCCAACCCGCTCCTGCCGCCCCTGCGCCGGAGGAAACGCGAGAGATTATCGTTGACGGGAATCGGGTACAGGTTCCGCTGTCGAAAATCGTGGAGATGGGCACGCGCACCTTGCAAAAGGAAGTCGCTGCCGATGTCCGACTGAATCAGGCTTCGCAACTGCTCGCGGAAGCCAAACGCATTGCCGAAGGTCAGCAGCCACCGCAAGGCGCTGCACAGCACCAGGCAATGGACGCGCTGAACGACGACCAACTCGCTGAGTTGATCCAGTTCGGCACGAAAGAGCAGGCGGCACAGGCGATCAAGGCACTCCGGTCGTCGGCGCCGCAGATCAAACCAGAGGAAATTGTGCGGCTCGTACAGCAATCTGTCGGCCCGCAGCTTTCTTGGGAAGAAGGAAAGAAATTCGCTCACACGGAGTACGGTGATCTTCTGGAAGACGATGATTTGAGAACCATTTTCCTGAATAAGGAAAACGTACTCAGAGCAGCTAACGACCAGAGGGGATACGCCGAACTCTACAAGGCGATTGGCGATGAGATTCGCGTGAAGTTCAACAGGCCAAAACCCGGTCAGGCACTGCCTGCCGCAAAGCCGAACGCATCTACCGCAACCCGCACGATGGCAGAGAAGCAGGCAGCAAAGGCGCAAGCGCCGGCTGCTCCGCGACTCGCCAGCGCGCGGCTTGACGGCGATGGCGGTCAGCCAAAGCCTCCTTCACGCGCTGAAGTCATCGACAAGATGCGCAGAGCGAGGGCATTTCAGCCCTACGCTGCGCAGAAGTGACCCCTATTTAGGAGATTTCAATGGCCGGTCAGATTTGGGCTACTAACAGTTTGGGCGGGTTCATGTATTCGCTCAACCTGTCCGATGAACTGCGCGAGGCTCTCCAGCCCATGAGCCGTTTTCGCCAGTTCTGCGAGCCGATGGATGGTGACGGCAAGCAGCGCGGTCAGACGTTCACCTGGGACGTTTACGGCAACGTTCAGACTGCCGGCGGTACGCTGGTGGAAACGAACACCATGCCGGAAACGAATTCGCTCATCACTCAAGCGACCCTGACGATTACCGAGTACGGAAATTCCGTCCTGATTCACTAGAGCGGCAACTTACTTAACTTGTGACGTTTCCTATGGCAAATGTAGCAAAGAGTGACGACATTGGACGGATCGAAAATCCGGTCAGCGTTGTGCTTGACGAACTCGTTATGGTGGACATGAAGCAAGTCCCCATCCTCGATAGCGTCAGCGACAAATCCGCAATCGACGCAGGAGTATTTGTCACGCGCCATGATTGCACGCCGAAACTTGGCGTAAAGTTTGTTGCCTTTGCTGCGAAGCGTTTTGCCGTACTTGCGCGAGTAGTAAACGAAATCGAAGTCAGCAGAGAAAAAGTCGGGATTAAGTTCGGCAACGTAGTTCCAATGTTCCGTGCCGGATTTGCCCTGTTTGCCGACCGATTCAACGGTGTCTTTCCGAAGTCCCTTATTCCATACCGGCACGTTGCCAAGTTGGGATTTGCGGCAGTTGGGATGATGCCCGCGCTTGTATTCGGGTACTCGCAGTCCACCACCACCTTTGCGATAGACGGGGAAGGCGCTGAATTCTTCGCCGCAACCGCACTTGCAAGTCACGGTGACACGGGCCGCTTGTGCTTTGGAAATGGACATGAAGGCTCCTTGTATCGAGTTTCCATGTTACCACAAGCAGGTAAACTTGAAAATGGCGAGAATTGCTGGAATCCCCTTAGAGCCAACGCAGCTACAGCATGGCCGGTAACGGCGAGTGCGAACGCTAAAAATGCGAAGGATTGGGCAATCAGCAGCGGAGCCACCGAGGAATCGGTGGATCGTTCAACGACTAGGGCATGGAGTCCAGAACGGACAGTAAAGCCCCACGAGTACGCCACGGGAAACCGAAGATATAGTCTGGTCTATGGTGAAAGCCATAGAAGTGCCTGGTTAAATTCCAGCACGATAACAAAACGTCCTTACTCGGGAAAGTTGGAAGCATTGGCGAAGTTCCAAGTCCGCAAGCCCGTCATGCAGGCGCTGCGCAACGATGCGGTGAAGGTGTACGACAAGGCCGCATACGCGCAGTTCTACCTGACGAAGCTGCGTGCCTCGCCGCTGAACGGAACCGGAAGCACTATCACGCTTTCGACCACGGGCACGGCGTCGGGCACGAACACCGTCGCGCTTGGCGTGAACCACGTCAAGTCGATTGTGGACACGATGAAAGAGCGCAATATCCCGCCGTATGTGGGCGACGACTACATGAGCATCGCGTGGCCGTCTACCCTGCGCACGTTCAAGAACACTCTGGAAACGCTGCATCAGTACACTGCGGCGGGTATCCAGTTGATCTTCAACGCGGAGATCGGGCGCTACGAAAACGTGCGCTTCACCGAACAGACCAACGTTTCGCACGGTATCACGTCAACCGGCTCGTCCGGTACGGCGTGGGCTGCGGGGCTGTCGGACTGGGCGTTCTTCTTCGGTGAGGACACGGTGGTTGAGGGTATCGCAATCCCTGAAGAAATCCGCGCCAAAATCCCCACGGATTACGGCCGTAGCAAGGGCGTTGCGTACTACTCGATCAACGGGTTCGGACTGGTGCATAACCAGACCGACGCAACCGAATCCCGCGTCGTCATGTGGGATTCTCTCGGGTAACAAGCGCAAATCTTTGCGATGGGCGGATCGGGCCTTCTCCCGCTGCCTAAAGAATGCCCCGGCTGAGAGGCGGTCGGGAGCAAGGAGAAGTAAATGGCAACAAAGAGCATGGCATACGACCATCCCGATTATCTCGTTACCAAGATTTTTGGTGGTGAGATTGCGGCGACGGCAAGCAGCAAGACGGCGCGGTTCGCTGCGGTTACGGCGATGACGGTGAAATCGATGCAATGTAGCGTTATCACGGCAGGCGGCACGGTGGTTGCTGTTGATCTGGTGCGGCAGGCTGCGGGCGGTACTGCGCTGACGACGCTGGCGAGCGTGACGAACGTGATCGGCACTTCGGTTGGTGGCGTGACTACCAACGTGCTGATGACGGGTGCGGGCGCGACTCTGGCGCAGGGCGACATTGTTTGGGCGCAGAAAGGCTCAGGCGACGGCGTGGCTGTGTTCGGGATCGGCATTGAGGCGGTAATCATCCCCGGCGCCACGGTCACTTCGTAATTTGTAACCGCTGGACCCTCGGCCTTCGGGCCGGGGGATTTCAAGGAGTCAGCAATGACAATGAATCACAAGATGGGCGCACCGAAGGAAATGGCGACGGAGACTGTTGCTATGCCGATGGATAACGGTGCCAAGGCTCGCAAGCGTATGTCGAATATCTGCGCGACGCCTTCCGAAGTGGAGTTGTATCACTACGACCCGAACGCTGCACGCGACAACAAGCGTCCCGGCATCCCCTGCGAAGATTACTCGGACTAAAACATGAAAAAGAAACCCAAGCCGAAGCCGAGGTACTGACATGGTGTGGAAAGCCGATGGGCCAGCCGGGAACGAGGCCGCGAAAATAAAATACGAGATTGTTCCGTATACCCGCGGTAAGGGGCTTGATCTTGGCTGTGGGCCGTACAAGGCTTTCCCGCACTTCCGCGGGATCGACAGCAACGTTGATGCGCAACTATTCGGCATCCAGGCGACAAGTGCTGACTTCATCATCCCGACGTGCGAGGTTCTGGACGATTTCGCCTCGCAGTCGCAGGACTTCATTTTCTCGTCACATCTGCTCGAGCATATAGCCAACTGGAAGGGGGCGCTGAAAGAGTGGTGGCGGGTGCTGAAGCAGGGCGGCTATCTGGTGCTGTACCTGCCCGACAAGCACGAATACCCGAAAGTCGGGGAAAAGGGTGCAAACGTTGACCACAAGTGGAACGTTACCTACGACAAGATGGTGGATGCCATGCGTGGTATCGGCGGCTGGGATTTGGTCGAGTTCCAAAAGCGCAACGGAGGGGACGAATACAGCCTGTATTTCGTGTTCAAGAAGTTCTCTGACGCCAAAATTCACAGGCATAGCTGGCGCGAGCCAAAACCCGCAAAAACGTGCGCTGTGGTACGATACGGCGCATGGGGTGACACGATCCAAATGTCCAGTATACTTCCGGCGTTAAAGGAGGAGGGATACCACGTCACGGTGTATACGACACCGCGTGGGCATGAGCCTATTCAGCACGAACCGCTGATTGATCGTGTTGTTCTGCAAGACCCAGACCAAGTTCCGAACCATGAGTTAGGACCGTTCTGGGACTACCTCGGCAAGAAATACGACAAGTTCATCAACCTATCCGAAAGCGTGGAAGGCTCGCTGCTTGCCATGCCGGATCGGATTCAGACGAAGTGGCCGCATGACGTGCGCCATTCGATGATGAACCGCAACTACCTTGAGTTTACGCACGCGCTGGCTGGCGTTGAATTCCATCGTCCCAAAATGCGCTTTGTCGCATCCGATGCTGAGAAGGCATGGGCGAAGAAGGAATACATCAAGATCGGCGCTGCCCCTCTGGTGATGTGGGTGATTCGTGGCTCATCGGTTCACAAGGTCTGGAACGGCGGGGTCGACGAAGCCAACGAAATGACCGGCGTGGACAACGTATTCGGCCGCGTGCTGATGCAATGGCCCAATGCGAAGATCATCACGGTTGGAGACAAGTGGTGCCAGGAGAAGATTGAGCCGGTCTGGGCTGCGGAGCCGAGAATTGTAAGGCGCTCAAACGTCTGGTCGATCCGCGAGACTATGGCGATTGCACAGGTCTGCGATATGGTGATCGGGCCGGAGACTGGCGTGATGAGTGCGGTTGCGATGGAGCCGATGAGGAAGATTGTGTTCCTGTCGCACTCGTCTGCGAAGAACCTGACGGATGGGTGGGTGAATACGGCTTCGCTAGAGCCGGTGAATACGCCGTGTTACCCATGCCACAAGTTGGTGTACAACTGGCAGCAATGCAATCAAGACGGTGAAACCGGCATCGCCAAGTGCCAAGCGTCGATCACGCCCGCGATGGTCTGGGACGCGATTCGTGAAAC
>Ga0208147_1000540_pt1 | contig 13294 bp, 20 predicted proteins | sample DEB3_08_DNA_FD_184520 | JGI IMG/M metagenome (GOLD analysis project Ga0208147, IMG submission 184520) | Aqueous microbial communities from the Delaware River and Bay under freshwater to marine salinity gradient to study organic matter... | ecosystem: Environmental > Aquatic > Marine > Coastal ... | reverse complement strand
GCGATATTGGCATGAGTGATAGTTCTCGTGAACGTAAAATAATTTCAATCTTGCGAAAATACATCAACGAACCTGTACCAATTGGATACAAGATACCGGTAGCGATGCGCGATAACAGTATTGTCCCGCGTAGCTTTATCCAATTACGTGTGGCCAAAGTAGCTGCATTTTACAATCACAGAATGGGGCAAAATGTCGCATTAGATTTAACGCTGCAAAGCTGTTTAAGTAACGGATACATCATGGAAGTTGATAAATCCAAATTGATTGAAGCATATAACTATCACGGAAAAGCTTATAGAATTCTCAAGTTACCGGATTATTCAGTTACCCATAGCGAAAAATAGTTGCAACAGGTTTTGGATACTGCTATATTAACGACTGTTATAAACTTATTGGAGGATACTATGTTAAACAAACAACAGTTAATCGCTTTATCAGGCATGAAAATAGCGGATAAGAATCCCTTTCTTACGTTTTACAGATCGGGTTTTATATGCGTGTATACCGGAGCCATCGCGTTTCGTATGAAATGCGCTATGAATATTCCCGTTGACTGTCAAATCCCATTGGAAGAAGTTAGACCGCTTGGTGAACTGTCATCTTTGCGGTTAGAAAAAGATATGTTAATTGTTAACGAAAAATTGACTGTTGCATATAAAGAACCGAGATATAGAGAAACTTCTATGCGTGTTTTTAATGTGCAAGCTAGGGAAAAATGTAGTGATTATGATCCTAATTTAATATACTTAATTGGAAAAATTAATAGCGCATTTACAGCAAGCAAGTTTTTCCATATTAAACAGCATGGTGACCAAGCTGGCGTCGTTGATTTAACGGATGACGTTCGCATTGTAATTATGCCAGTTAAACTTTAATTTGGAGGATTTATGACAACCATACCTGAAAACGCTGTAACAGAGAAAGACTTGTCTACTTGGTACAATTTGCAGCTTGAACTTAAAAGAATAAAAGCTGCTGAAATACTGTTGCGAACAAAGATTTTTAACAGTATTTTTACAAAACCAAAGGAAGGAACTAATAGTTTTGAGTTAAGCGAGGGTTATGTTTTAAAAGGGAAATATACTTTAAATCGCGCCCTTGATATTGGTACGTTCCAAGCTTTGCGACAGCAATTTGAGGAAGCCGGCATCCATCCAGATTCACTTATTAAGTGGGAACCAGATTTAAAGATTAAGGAGTACCGTGAATTGACCGAAGAACAAATGAAACTTTTTGATCAGTGTTTAATTATTAAACCAGGTTCACCAGCGCTCGAAATTGTTTTACCAAAGAAAGGGAAATAATATGAGCTACGATTTACCAGAAGAAAAACCAGCGAAGAGAATTATTTTGTTACCACACCAACGAAGTGTTGCAGTTTGCAAAGCATTACGAGTGCAGCCTTCGCCCATTTTAATTAGCGAATATCGACACGGTAAACGCTACGATTTTAGGATGCCAATATGAAACCAATGTTATCCGCTGATATAAGTGGCAATTTGGACAAGCTGGTTTATCCAGTCTATGCAAGTGCGAAACTTGATGGGATTCGGTGTATTATCAAAGACGGGAAACCGTTAACTCGCACATTAAAACCAATTCCAAACCGGTTTGTTCAAAGCTATTTATCCTTGTACTTGTTTCAGCAATTAGACGGTGAGCTTATTGTTGGCGCAGCTAATGATAAAAATGTGATGCAAAAGACGACGAGTGGTTGCATGTCATTTGACGGTGAACCAGATTTTACCTTTTGGATATTTGATTTTTATACAGAATATGACCAAAAATATTCAACAAGATTGGACATGCTGCGCGAAAGTTTTACCGAGATGTCGAACTCAAAACCAGCCGGGTTACAAACATATTCGCGTCTAAAACTGCTTAATCAAAAGTTAATACTCAACGAACAGGAATTGCTTACGTTCGAGCAAGAATGCCTTGCAAACGGGTATGAGGGTGTAATGCTGCGAAACCCTGACGGACTTTACAAATTCGGTCGCAGTACAATTAAAGAGGGTTATTTGCTTAAACTCAAACGGTTCCAAGATTCCGAAGCTTTGGTAATTGGTGCTGAGGAATTAATGCACAATGCAAATGAGGCAACGGTTGATAATTTAGGGCACACAAAGCGCAGTTCGCAGCAGAGCGGAAAAATACCAGGAGACACGTTGGGTGCTTTACTTGTCCGCGACGTTACAACAGGAATTGAATTTAGTATCGGAACTGGTTTTACTGCACAACAGCGTGACGAATTGTGGCAATTACATTGTGCAGGTGCTTTGGTTGGAAAGTTTGCAAAATATAAACACTTCCCGTCTGGTGTAAAACAAGCACCAAGATTTCCTGTATTTTTGGGGTTTCGTGCGTTAATCGATTTTGGAGGTTGAAATGAACAACATGCCACCCGTACCCAGTAATTACAATAATGACGAATTATTAACATATATTCATCATTATTGTAAGGGATTGCCGCAACCGATTATAGTCGCTTTAGACCGATTTGCGGAGCTTATAGACGAGAATAACGAATTGAAAAGAGAAAACCAAACTCTAGACCGTTTAATAGATAGGCTTGAACAACAATTAAAGGAGGCACTGAATGGAAACAATGATTAATTTAATAGCTAATGGATTTTTAATAATTGCATTAATTGCCTGGATAGAAGATGCTGGCGATAATTACAATTGGGCTATTCGTAATGGCTACGAACATGAATTTTATCCTGGTGATTATTTATTTGTCGGCTTTGTTTCAACTTACTGGATTTTAATATTTCTACAAGCGTTTTCAGCGGATATACGCTAATATATACATTTAAACAGGTATAAACTATGAAATTAATTTTTTATGTATTTACAGCAATTTCAGCAGTCGTTGTCGCTGCATTTTCATTATTTATTATTTATTATTTATAGCGCAATACTTACCGTTTTGGGAGCTTACATTGACATTACAATTCACAACCGTTGAACAATCATCGCAAGTAAGCGGCGTGAAAGTTCTGGTTTACGGCGGAGCTGGCGTTGGTAAAACGGTGCTCGCTGCAACACTACCTGCTCCCGTTTTGATTAGTGCTGAATCCGGCCTGCTGTCATTGCGTAAACAAAACCTTGAACGCTTGTTCGGCGTCAATAACGCTGATGTTTGCTACAATTTGCCAGTCATTACTGTAACAAATGTCCAAGATTTGGTGGACGCCTATGAGTGGTGTAGTAAAAGCGCAGAAGCTCGTCAATTTGCAAGTATCGGACTTGATAGTATTTCCGAAATAGCGGAAGTTGTTTTAGCAAATGCGAAAAGACAGGTCAAAGATCCTAGGCAAGCATACGGCGAATTGATTGAAAAAATGAGCAGCTTAATTCGCTTATTTAGAGATTTGCCTGCTAAAAATGTCTACATGGCTGCAAAAATGGAGCCTGTAAAGGACGAGATGACGGGAGCTGTAAAATACGCTCCAGCGATGCCCGGCAACAAACTGGCACCACAAATTCCATATTTTTTCGACGAAGTTTTCCGATTAGCAGTAAACAAAACACCGCAAGGTGAGACATATAGATTTTTGCAAACGCAACCAGATTTGCAATATGAAGCAAAGGATCGAAGTGGAGCGCTCGCTTTGATGGAACAACCCAATTTGAGCGCAGTTTTTTCTAAAATTCTAGGAGTGTAATAATGGCAACATTAAATTTTAATGCAGCGCAAGTCCCAACAGATTTCGGGACGCAGGATTGTGTTCCTGCTGGTTGGTACAACGTCATGGTTGACGAAACTGAAATGAAACCAACGAAAGATGGTTCGGGTGCTTATTTACAGGTTCGCTTTACTGTGTTGGATGGGCAGTATGTAAACCGCAAAGTTTTCACACGTATGAACCTGCAAAATTCAAATCCAACAGCTCAAGAAATTGCGTATAAGCAATTGAGCGCACTTTGCCATGCTGTGAACGTTTTACAATTGCAAGATTCGGTACAATTGCACGGATTACCGTTGAAAGTAAAAGTAAAAGTCCGCAAAGATTCTACAGGGCAATACGAAGATCAGAACGAAGTGACAGCATACAAAAATATCAACGAGCACGTTGATATGCAAGCTGCGCCAGCTACTGTTTCAACTGGTTTTGGAACTCCACAACAGGTGCCAACACCACCCGTACCACAGCCCACACAGTTTGCACCACCTCCACAGCAACCTTGGGCACAGCAACCGGTAGCAACGACGCCAGCACCGGCCCAAACTGCTGTCCCACCTTGGGCACAACCTCCGCAACAATAATCACAAACAGCACGCCGCGAAGGCGTGCTTTCATTATGAAAAATACAACACTGGCAACAAAAACAATCAAAGCTATTAATGACGCTTTGGAAGCGGATCAAGGTGCTTCGTTCCGTGGTTGGCTTGGGAAGGTAGTTCCCCACATTGGAGACGCTTATCGTTCAGAGCAAGACGGCCATCGCAGCCATATGGGCGCGTCGCTTATTGGCGGTGAATGTGCTAGAGCGATCTGGTACAATTTTAGATGGGCAACAAAAGGAAGCTTTGACGGTAGAATATTGCGCTTATTTAATCGAGGTCATTTGGAAGAAGCACGTTTTATCGCTCTATTGCTCACGATTGGTTGCGAAATTTTCCAACAAGACGAAAACGGAAAACAGTTTCGAATATCACACGCTGAAGGACATTTTGGTGGCAGCGGTGACGGTATTGTTTTAGGATTGCCCGACTTACCTGCTAGCACTTATGCGTTGACAGAATTTAAAACTCATGGTGACAAATCGTTCACGGAACTGGTTGATAAAGGTGTACGGGATGCAAAATTTGAGCATTTTGTGCAAATGCAGGTTTATATGCGAAAAATGGGTCTGGCTGCTGCGCTCTATTTGTCGGTCAATAAAAATAATGACGAATTGTATGGTGAGATACTCGAGCTTAATACCGAACTTGCTGACCAATTTTTAGATCGTGGTGAAAAGCTTGTCTGGATGGATCAACCCCCTAAAAAGCTAAATGAATCCGCAGGTTTCTATAAATGCAGATTTTGCAATCATAGACCAGTGTGCCATTTAAATGCAAAACCTGACCGTAATTGCAGAACGTGCAAATACAGCAAACCGGTTGAAGGTGGAAGATGGTATTGTGATAATCCAGTAATTAACGAAAATATTGATTCAAAAACTCAACAAACAGGTTGCTCGCACTACGAATCGAGATTATGATCCAAGCACGTTCGTATCAAATTGAAGCGGTTTCCGCCATTTATCAATATTTTCAAGCTTCCCAAGGAAACCCAGTAATTGCAATGCCGACAGGTACAGGCAAATCGGTCGTTATTGCATTATTTTTAGAGTCTATTTACAAGCAATACCCAAACCAGCGGATTTTGATTTTAACGCACGTCAAAGAACTAATTGTGCAAAATTATCAAAAGCTGAAATCATTGTGGTTATCCGCTCCCGCTGGTATTTACAGCTCGGGCTTAAATAAACGAGAGCTGCACGACCCGATTACATTTGCTGGAATTGCCTCCGTTGCTAAAAAGTCGGAATTGTTTGGCCATGTTGACCTAGTTATTATCGACGAGGCACATTTAGTGAGCACAAACGAAACAACGATGTATCAAAAATTTATCACTGGTTTAAAATTAAAAAACCCATATATTAAAATAGTCGGCCTAACTGCAACACCCTGGCGACTTGGGCACGGTAAAATTATCGACTCTGTCAAAGGTGAAAACGATCAGGAAATTCCTTCGTTATTTAGTGATATTTGTTTTGATATAACCGGAATTCACGCATTTAACAGACTTATTGCAGAAAATTATCTAGCGCCGCTTATTCCAAAAAGCACAACAACGCGGTTAGATGTAGATGGCGTTCATATGCGAGGCGGTGAATTTATCGAGAAAGAGCTACAAACCGCAGTCGATAAAAATGAAATTACGCTCGCTGCAATTAAAGAAGCGATGGAGCTTGGATATGAGCGCAATCATTGGCTTGTATTTGCTACAGGTATTGACCACACTATTCACGTCGCGGATGCGCTTAACGACAACGGGATTTCCGCCATTGCAATACATTCTAAGTTAAGCGACGCGGAAAGAGACGCTGCAATAAAAGGTTTTCTTACCGGTAAATATCGAGCAGCGGTGAATAATAATATGCTTACAACGGGTTTTGATTTCCCTGCTATTGACCTTATTTTGTGCCTGCGGCCAACAGCGTCGCCAGTGCTCTGGGTGCAAATGCTGGGCAGAGGTACTAGACCAGCACCCGGGAAAGAAAATTGCTTAGTGCTTGATTTTGCTGCGAATACAAAGCGATTGGGGCCTATTAATGACCCAGTTGTACCGAGACGCAAAGGGCAAAAAGGTGGCACTGCGCCCGTTAAAGAATGCCCAAATTGCCGCACTATTGTTCATGCAAGCCTGCGATTTTGTAACGGATTACTAGATAATGGTAGCAAGTGCAATCACGAATTTGTATTTGAAACCAAATTAAAATTTGGTGCAAGCACCGACGAATTAATAAAAGGTGATTTACCCGTTGTTCAAATATTTAAAGTCGATCATATTACCTACAGCAAGCACGAAAAAATAGATCGGCCGCCTATGCTAAAAGTTGCATATTATTGTGGTTATAAAATGTTCAACGAATACGTTTGCATCGAACATACAAATTTCGCCGGTAAAAAAGCTCGCGATTGGTGGCGGACAAGAAGCGATGCTCCGCTGCCCCTTACTGTACCAACAGCGCTTGAAATGGTGGATAGTCTAAAAACACCAACGCATTTGCGCGTATGGATTAACAAAAAATATCCCGATATCCTTGCAATGTGTTTTGATGGCACTGCTTTCGGAACTGTTGAAGCTGGTGATTCATTTGAAATCCCATCTGTACAAATAACAAACGAACGCAAGGTATTGAAAAAAGCGGATATTCCAGAAGAACTAGAAGATTCGGATATACCTTTCTAATTAACGATAAGAATTTCTTATAGATTATTTTCAAAAAACGCTTGTATTAAATTTTCAATATCTGTATAGTTACTACATGCAGTTAATTATCAACAAACAGATAGGGGAAAACAAAATGAAAACTTTCGAAGAAATGAACAAAATGGAATTACGCGCAGCTTGCAAAGCTGCTGGAATTAAAAACTATGGAAAAATGGATAACGCTGGGATGAGAACTGCTTTGGTTGCAAGCTTACCAAAGTTTGAACCGATTAAAGGTAGCTTGGTTGACATAGTTTCAACGCAGCTTAATCAACCGGAAAGTAAATTGAAAAATGGTAAATTCCCACCGCGCCCAAAAATGAAAAAACTTGAAACAGAGCGCGAAGAAAGAAACGGCGTAAAACGGCCAAGCACTGGCGGTTTATGCCGCGCAGTGTGGGATATGTTGGATGGTATTATGGCCGAACAGCAAACAATTCCACGCCTAAAAGCGGTCAAAGAAATATCAGAAGGGCGCGGATGGAATTTGAATAACGTAACAATTGAATATTATCGTTGGAAAAAGTTCAACAGTTATTAATTTTTAAGCTATAATAACATCTGGTCTAAGACCAGATGTTTAATAACTATATCAATTAGGAGTCCATTATGGAAGAAACAAACAAAGTAACTAAAACCAAAGAAGAAAAAGAAGCTGCAAAACTCGCTGCAAAACAAGCTCGGGAAGCTGCTAAAGCGCAAAAATTAGCGGAAAAAGAAGCTGCTAAAGCTGCGACAAAAATGCCAGAACAGAATGGTATAAAGCGACCAAAACCGGGAACACTATGTGGACAAGTTTGGGAAATTGCTGACAAAATTAGCATGGAAAACGGTAGACCTGCTGAAGTTGCTGATGTTATTGCACAAGCCAAAGCTGACGGGTTGAATGAAGGTAATGCGCGGATTGAATTTGCAAGGTGGAGAAAATTCCATGGAATTGCAAGCAAACCAGGCAGACCTGCAAAACCAGAAACTGAAGTTGCTGGAAAAGAAGCTGCTTAATTATAACAATACGCCGGCTAATAACCGGCGTATTTACTAAAATGAACGAACAAAAACCTGAAAAAAGAAGTCACAGCGAAGTTCTCGAAGTCCATAGTATTTTTCGAACCATACAAGGCGAAGGCCCGTTTTGCGGAACTCCGGCGGTATTTATAAGGCTCGCTGGCTGCAATTTACAGTGCCCAGGATGTGATACGGATTACACAAGCAACAGACATCGAGCTACCGCGAAAGAAATTGTGGATAAAGTGCGCGAGTTGCAAAATACAGGTCTTGTTGTAATTACTGGCGGTGAACCGTTTAGACAGCAGATTGGAAGTCTTTTGCGAAAATTAAATGTCTGGAACTATTACGTGCAAATCGAAACCAACGGCACTCTACCACCATGTGACGCATTTTTTACCACGGCAACAGACATGAGGTGTGGAAATTACATTGTTTGCAGCCCGAAAACTGGTTCAATTAATAAAAAAGTTCTTGAAAACGCTTGTGCTTTAAAGTACGTTCTAAGTCATCATGCTGTTAATTTATCAGACGGATTACCGATAAAAGCTCTCGGGCATCCTGTAGACGAATATGTTGCACGACCTCCAAAAGGCCATAACATACAAATCTACGTGCAACCGGAAGACAGCAAAGACGAACGAATTAACTATTTGAATTTGCAAGCGTGCATCAACTCTTGCATGAAGTTTGGATACACGTTACAGTTACAAATACATAAACTTATAGGGATGGAATAATGAATAATAGTGCTTTGGTAATTCTATCCGGCGGTCAGGATTCAACTACCTGTTTGTTTTGGGCAAAACAAAAATTCGATATGGTGCGAGCAATTACGTTCAATTATGGGCAACGACACCGCATTGAATTGAAAGCTGCTAACATAGTCGCGCAAATGGCAGGTGTTGAACATGAAATAATTGACATGAAAGGGATTTTATTGTCAACCAGCCCGCTACTAAGTGACGAAGAACTTGACCAATACCAAGACGCGCAGCAAATGGAACAAATTGTCGGTGATCGTGTTGAAAAAACCTTTGTTCCGATGCGAAACGCATTATTCCTAACAATTGCAGTGAATCGAGCTCTTGCTTACAAGTGTGATAATATTGTAATTGGAGTAAGTGAAGAAGATAGTGCTAATTATCCTGATTGCACAAACGAATTTCTAGATGATTTTTGTCAATTAGCAGCGACAGCATTAGGTCCAATAAGCCGGTTAATTTTGCATGCTCCGTTAATTGATAACACAAAAAAGGAGACAGTAAAGCTGGCATATAATATGCCAGAATGTTGGAATGCGTTAGCTTATACTCATACCAGTTATGACGGTAAATACCCGCCAACTGACAAGAACCACGCTAATACCTTACGCGCCAAAGGTTTTGAAGAAGCTGGTTTGCCCGACCCTCTAGTTCTACGTGCTTGGCGTGAAGGGTTGATGGAATTGCCAGAAACAGCGAATTATGCAAATATATCATAATGGATATTTTTACTCACGCTATTGTCGGAGCTGCAACAGGAGCGCAATATAACGAACCGGTTTTAGGAGCGGTGATTGCAATAATTCCAGACTTACCGTTAATAGGCAAACGTAGACAAGAACCGACAGAATTGTACAAATATTGCCATAGTTTTTTAGGATTATTAACAATTTCTCTATTGTTGTATGCAATAATTGATAATTTTGAGATTTGTCTAGCTTGCTTAGTTTCTCACATTGTTTTGGATTTACCAACCCATTCGGCTAAGTGGAATCCCAGATTGTTTTATCCAAACAATTGCCATTTACAAAATTTCGAAGAGTGGGAATTTTTCAATAATAGTTGGTTTTTAGGATTAGGAGTTTCGATAATATGGACGATTGTTGTAACCATTTAACAAGAGTGACATTGACGCATTGGTTTCCAATATTAACCAGATGTCCTGTGACTGGTTTCTATGACCTGATTTTTGTGGAAGTCACATTTGTAAACAAATTTGTTGAGTTGTACGAATTTCGAAAGAATTTAAAAAAATTACTTTGGAACCGTCTAATTTTTATGGAAGACGTTGCGAAATTAGTATTTAAGGAATTTCCAGACGCAAAAAACGTTAAAGTGAGATTAGCATTCAGCAAGCATATTGTGGAGATAGTTAGATTATGGTAACGACAGCAAATAGATACCACGATATTTCATGTGGTCATCGCGTAGTTGGGCACGAAAACAAGTGCAAATATTTACACGGGCACAACTATCGTGTTCACTTTGTCTGCGAAGCAGAACAGCTTGACGATATTGGTAGAGTGATTGATTTCAGCGTGATAAAAGAAAAGCTTTGCATGTGGCTTGAAAACAATTGGGATCATAAATTTTTAGCATGGCGCGGAGATAAATTGCTTCAAGAGGTGTTTCATGTACTTGGAACAAATGCTTACGGTAAAGCTTGCGGAGACTTAGGTGAATCGCTTGTCTGGCTGCCTTTCAACCCTACTGCCGAAAATATGGCTCAATACTTGGTCGACGTTATCGGGCCACAACAACTAACCGGAACAGGTGTAAAATTAACCTCAGTTACAATCGAAGAAACTAGAAAATGTAGTGCGTCCTATACAGCGAAGGAATGATATGAAAATTACATTAACGAATAAAGCGATATTAAACCTTGTTAAAAAATTAGCACATGAAATTAACAGATACCAATATACAGATCCAAATTACAGTACAATTCGAATCTATCCAATTCCCAGAGGTGGCATAGCGGTTGCATACGCTTTGCATGGTTTAATATGTTGTGAAATTGTAGATAAGCCGGAAGACGCGGATTGCTTTGTTGACGACTTAATTGATAGCGGTGCAACGTGCGAACGGTACTGCGACCAATATCCAGAAAAGCCCTTTTTTGCGCTAATTGATAAACGAGAGGACGAACAATTTAACAATAAATGGATTGTTTTTCCTTGGGAGCAAACTGAGAAAAAGCAAGACGAGTCTGGAACCGACATTGTAGTTCGCTTGCTGCAATTAGTTGGTGAAGATCCGCAGCGAGGTGGATTGTTAGAAACTCCACACCGTGTTATCAAAGCTTGGCGACATTGGTGTTCTGGTTACAACAAAGAACCAACAGAAATTTTAAAAGTATTCGAAGACGGTGCTGAAAAGTATGATGAAATGGTAACGGTTAAAAATATTCCAATATATTCGCATTGTGAACATCACTTAGCTCCGATATTTGGAACTGTTACAATTAGTTATATTCCAAACGGTAAAATAGTCGGATTAAGCAAATTATCACGTCTTGCTGATATGTTTGCAAGGCGTTTGCAGGTGCAAGAACGCCTTACTAGCCAAATCGCGGATGCTTTGTTTGAGCACTTGCAACCAAAAGGTGTTGGCGTATTAATTAAAGCAAGACATCTTTGCATGGAATCCCGGGGTATTTGCCAGCAAGGTCACGAAACAATAACCACAGCTCTACGCGGTGTTATGCTTGTTAATCCCGAAGCTAGAGCTGAATTTTTAGACAGTACAAAATAAGAGGAGCTACAATGGAAAATAATAAACTCACACCTTGCCAACGTTTGGGATATAAAGTTGGCGATAAGTTTTTAGTAGTGTCTGATAATGCAGCGACTACAAACAAGGGTGATATTGTTACATTGATAGAGGATGATGGAACGGATAGTCCGTTTTTTAAAGGTTCGACACTATCACTTTATCGTGGGCAAATTGTTTCATCGTGGTTAAACTGGTTACAACCGATTAAAGCGCCCGAGAACTTAGTTAAAGAATTTCACAAAGCTTTCGGGCATCCTGTGGAAACAGCGCCAACGCTTGGAAATGTTAATCTCAGAATATTGCGTACTAAGTTGCTAGTAGAAGAAGTTTTAGAGCTTGCAGCAGCGTTTGGACTTAATGTAGTATGTAACGTTATTGATGGTGTTCAGCACGTTGCAATCGAAGAAAATAAAAACTTGGTTCCTGATATTGTAGAAATTGCTGACGCATTGGGTGATATACGTTATGTCACGGACGGCGCGAATTTATGCTTTGGTTTACCTGCTGAAGAAATTCTTGCCGAAATACATCGCTCTAATATGTCAAAATTGGGTGAAGATGGTAAGCCTATTTACCGGGAAGACGGTAAAGTGCTAAAAGGCCCGAATTATTTTGAACCAGATATTGCGAAGATAATTAACAAATACAGCAAATGAATATTTTCATGGCAGCGGTGTACTCAAACGGATATAAGATGGGGCAAAACCGTTTCACCAAATTGACCGAACGAGAACAATTTGTTGTAAAAAATATTCCCCATATTTTGGAATCCTGGCATTATGTAGGCAGACAAAAGTTTGTTGATCAAATGCGTGCAGATGGTGCAAAGATTTTCTTGGACTCCGGTGCGTTTTCGGCTTGGACTTTGGGTGTTCAGTTATCGGTTCGAGAGTATTGCAATTATATTAAACAAAATAGTGATATATTAAGAGTTGAGGACAATACTGTCATGGCGTCTGTGCTTGACGGTATTGGCGATCCGTTGCAAACATACCGCAATCAATTAGAAATGTGTGAAAATGGTGTAAGAGCGTTACCGTGTTTTCACGCGGGCGAGGATGAAAGATATTTAGAATATTATATTCAGAATTATGAATATATTACACTTGGCGGAATGGTTGGCAGCTCGACCAAGCAGCTAACGATATGGCTTGATCGAATTTGGAACAAATACCTGACCGATGGTTCTGGTCGTGCAAAACTTAAAGTTCACGGATTCGGTATTACTTCTGTTCCGTTAATGGAGCGATACCCATGGCATTCTTGTGACTCATCATCCTGGATTCAACGCGCCGCATTTGGGATTATAATCACGCCTAACTATAGTAAATCCACATTAGGGTATTCGATTAATGTTTCTAAAGACTCACCAAGTAGGCACGAAGCAGGGCAGCACGTAAGCACGTTGACCGAAGTTGAACAAGATTATATTTTTCAGTGCTTAGAACGTGACGGGTTTACCTATGAACGCTTATCAACAGTATACGAATCTAGAGCAGCTTATAATATCTGGGCGTTTGGTGTGATTAATACGCTAATCAATGCAGCGCATTCCGAAAAGTTTAAGGCAACAATACAGGAATTATTTTAATGCTGAAAGAGCTGAAATTTGTGCAAGGCGCAGTGGCAAAAAAGGATTTTTTACCAGTTATGACACACTTTCAAATTTTGAAGGGTTTTGTAACAGCGTATAACGGTACTTTGTCGCTTCGGGCACCCTTACCTATTGACCTTGAATGCAAACCTAAGGCAGCA
>Ga0208147_1000536_pt1 | contig 13315 bp, 11 predicted proteins | sample DEB3_08_DNA_FD_184520 | JGI IMG/M metagenome (GOLD analysis project Ga0208147, IMG submission 184520) | Aqueous microbial communities from the Delaware River and Bay under freshwater to marine salinity gradient to study organic matter... | ecosystem: Environmental > Aquatic > Marine > Coastal ... | reverse complement strand
GCCGGCGTGCGCCAGCTCATGGTCCCGTGCCAGACCACCAGCCCTTTCCACCCCCACATGGAGAAGTTCGGCTACCAGAACGCCGGCGCCCCGTTCGACATCTTCCTGAAACAGCTATGAGCCGGTTCAACCTTCAACCTTCAACCTTCACCCGTTCCTAGCCATGTGCTTCCCCTCCGCCCCCCAGCCCGTGACCCGCGACCCCGGCGCCGAAACCGCTGCCACCCTGCGCGCGCAGCGCGAGATGGAATTGGGCGTGGGCCAGTTCGCCGACCTTGGCCCGCGCATCGAGAGCGAGCGCAAGTTCCAGCCGCAATACACGCAACTGGAGATTGACCGCACCCGCGGCGCGCTCTACGGCGACCAAGGGAACAACGGCCTGCTCGACCTCCTCGGCCGGGCCGGACCCGAGCTGGCCCGCATCAACCAGCAGGCGCTCACCGCCCAGCGCGAGGGCGACATCGGCGACGTGCGGAACCTCGCCGGGGCCAGCCGCAGCGCCTACGAGCAGCTCAACCCCGAGGGCGCGGCCATGCTCAAACGCATCAACGAGCTGCGCATGGGCGAGCTGGAGAATCCCTTTGCGATGTCCCCCAGCCAACGCCGCGAGAGCGAGCAAGCCGTCCGCAGCGCGCAGGCCAGCCGCGGCCTCGGCTTCGGCCCCACCGACGCCTTCCAGGAGGCCATGTATCTCGGCGACCGCCAGCGCAACCTGTTCAACGAACGCATCGCGGGCGCCAGCCAGGCCGTGGGCATGAACCAAGCCTTCTACGGCGATCCGTTTGCGGCCATCCTCGGCCGGCCCAGCGGCAGCAGCGCGCAAGGGCTGGTGCAGCAGGCGCAGGGCTTCGGCCCGCAGCAGGTCTTCGACCCCTACAACCAATACTTCGGCGAAGCCTACGCCAGCAACGCGAACGCGGCGAACGCGGCCAACATCGCCGGAGCCAACAACTCGGCGGCCATCTTTGGCGCCGGCCTGGGCGCGCTGGGCAACCTGGGCGGCGGTTTCCTTGGTCGTCGTCGCTAACCCACCATGAAACCACTCCATTCCGCCTCCGGCACGGGCATCGGCTACAACCCCGGCATCAGCTACCGCGGCGGCGAACTGCTCGGCGCCGGCCTCGCCCAAGCCGGCAACGCGCTGGCCGAGGGCTTGCAGCAGTTCACCAAGAACCGCGAGGAGGCCGACGCGCTGAATGTGGCCTTTGAGTCGCGCGCCCAACCCATTTTGCAGGACCTGCAACGCAAAGCCGCCAAAGATGGCCAGCTTGATCCTGCGGTCGAGGCCATCGTGGACAAGGGCGCCAAGTGGCACAGCCTCGGCACGAGCCAGAAGAAGCAAATTCTGGCCGATGTGGTCATGCTGGGCGACCGGCGCGAACGCCAGCAACGCGAGGAGATGGATAACAAGTGGAAAGCCCTCGCCGCCGAACGCGACGTGCAGCAGCTTGGTTTGCAACGCCAGCAGTTGGACTTGGAGCGCGGCCGCACCGGCATGGAAGCCATGCGCACGCTGCTGGGTGCCTACAACCAAGCGCAGGACAACACCCGCGCCGACCGTCAGCTTGCGTTGTCCGAGGAAGCCGCGGCCGCGCAACGCGCCGAGCTGGAGCGCCGCCGCCGGGCTGAGGCGGAGAATGTGTCGGCCCTCACGGGATTTGCCCGCGACTTCTCCGGGTATGCGGGCGAAGACTTTGCGCCCGGCGCCGGGCGCGGAATGCTCCAGCCCATGAGCGACGCCGACCGCCTCAAGGCCGCCCTGATGCGCAACCCCTCGGCCGCGGCAGCGCCGCAGTTCGACAACACCCTCACCGCCCTGCAACGCTTCGCGCCCAAGCCGTCGGATGGCTGGGGCCTCAAGCCCGGCCAGCCCGTGCCGTTGCCCGGCGGCGGCCTCGGCTTTGCCACCACGCCCAACAGCATCCAAGGGCCGCCCAAGGTCGAAGCGGCGCGCTTTGCGCAGCCGGAACTCTCCAAGGACGGCAAGTTCTACCGCTCCGGTCCCGATGACAACTGGCACCCGGTCAGCCAGGGCAACCCGCTGCTGGAAGCCATCCTCGCCCAAGGCGGCTTGCGCCCCGGTTCGCTGCCCGTCATGCCGGCCGCGGCCGCTCCTAAACCGACCTTGAAGTTTAATCCCAAGACCGGCTTTGTAGATTGATATGCCCACCGTTGATATTCCCGGCGTCGGTTTGGTCGAGTTCCCCGAAGACTACACCGGCGAGCGGCTCAACACGGCCGCCAAGGGCGTGTATCTGCGCGGCCAGCAACTCAGCGCCCGCGCCGAGGGCGAACAGCCCACCAGCAGCAAGGGCTTGGATGCCTTGAGCCGCCTGCCCGCCGGCGTGCAATCCGGCACGGGGCGCACGCTGGCCGGCGCGGTGCGGGCGGTGGACATCGCGGCCACGCCCACCTTCATCCCCTTCATGGGCGGCCTTGGCCCCGGCGCGGAGACCATCAACCGCCTCAACCAGCAGATGCCCGCCGTGCGCGAGGAGTTTGTGCGCGGTCGGCCGCAACGGCTGGCCGAGTCCACCGCCTACCAGCTCGGCCGCGAGATCGAGCAGGCCGCCCCCGCCACGTTCGGCGTGGACCCGGCGCGGGATAATGAGTTCCTCGCCCAGCTTGCCACCGCAGCGGGCGAGATGGTGCCCACCCTAGCCGCCGGGGCCGTGGCAGGGCCGGCGGGCGTCGGCTTCCAATACGGCACCAGCTCAGGCGAATCGCAGGCGCAGGAAGCCATCGCCGCCGGCAAGCCCGAGGCGGCGGACGTGGCATTTCTCTCGGCCGCCGGCTTGGGCGGTCTCACCGAGGCCGCGCTGGGCGTGCCCGGCCGGCTGCTGGCCATCGCCAACCGTGCCCGCAAGGCCGGCGTGAACCCCGGCACCTTCGGCCGCTGGGCCAACCGGAACCCCATGGCCGCCGGCATCGCCCGCGCTGGCGCCGAGGGCGCGTTGCGTGAAGGCGCGCAGGAAGGCTTGGAACAGGCCGGCCAGAATCTCATTGCCAGCGACGTGGCGGGTTATGCGCCCGACCGACCCGTGACCGAAGGCGTGGGCCGGTCCGCAGCCTTGGGCGCGATCTTGGGCGGGCTGGTGGGCGGTTCCGCTGCCGGGCTCAACCAGGCGCAACGCAACCAGCTTGCCGCCGAGGTGCGCGCCGCCCGCGGCCAGCGCATCGTGGGTTACACCAGCGAAGGCCAGCCCATCCCGGCGGCCGACGCCGTGCCCGACCCGCTCGCCGACCTGCGCGGCATGGCCAAGCCCACCGCCGACGCCCCGGCCACGCCCGGCACCACCGTGTTGCCCGACGGCCGCGTGGTAGTCGTCAACGCGGAAACGGGTGGCACCGCTTTCCCGCAAGTCTCTTCCCCTCTTGCTCCTACTCTTAATCCTGATCCTAATCCTGATCCGATTAGTAGTTCGCTGACACTGGAGCCAGTGGCCGACGTGCCGGACGTGCCCGGCGTTCCCCTGCCCCTAGAGGGCCAGCCGTATGACACCGCGCTGCGCACCCGCCCCGAGGCCACGATGGAGGCGCGCCCCGCCGCCCCGCTCGGCCTTCAACGCGAGCCCGCCGTCAGCCCCGAGCTGGCCGATGCCATCGCCGCCGTGCGCGCGGGCTATCAGCCGGAGGTGGAAGCCGAGCAGCGTGCGCAGGGTGCAGCCACAAGCATGGCGGCTCCCAGCCGGTTTCGCCCAAAGCAAGCGGTTGAGTTTAGCCGGCCTTTGGTTGGCCCTTCGGGTGCCAGCCTGGTAGCTTACGAGTGGAAATGGACACCGATTGAAGAGGTGGACAAGCGAGGTGAAGAGCGGATTCGCCGCATTTCTAACTGGGAAGAAGCGCAATCCAGTGCAGAAACCGGCCGTGATATTGTCCATCAATTCCAAGTCAAACTGCCTGACGGCACCATCAGGCTGGTCAGCGCGGAGTCAGTTCCCGTCGTGCTTGGTTTTGCACAGTCCGGTGCCGGCGCGAAGCTGCCTTCGATCGTCAGCGCATCAAAGACTTTGGCGCAGTTGCAAATGAAATTGGCACTGCTTGAGCAGCAGGAAGCCAGCAACACAGAAGCCATGGCCAAGGCGGAAGCCTTACCGCTGCCGCCGATTACTTCTGAGCCGGCCCTGGCAACGGTGGGCAAAGATGCGGGCAAACCATACGGAACCCGGTTTAAGATGGGGACCGTTAGCTGGGTTTTGCAAAGGGAGCCAGGGCCAATCACTGCGGAGCGGTTGGAAACTTTGGTGCGTAGCTGGCAAGACGCTCGTGCCAAAGAGTTTGGTTTGGCTCGGCCATCGGAGCTCCGCGCTGATTTGCAAAACCGAATCGCCCGCCAGCAAAAGAAGCTGGATGCGATTCTGCAAAGCCAGCCCACCCCGCCCGATCAATCCGGTGGCCCCACCGAATTGACCCCGCCGGCCAAGGCAAAGGCATCAAAGGCCACCGCACCCTCCGCCATCGACTCTGCCATCGCCGCACCCGACCGGTTCCCAAAAGAGTTGGCATTGGATCAGCGTGGCTACCGCGCTGAGAAGTTGTCCGGTGGGGTGCATGTCGTCACGTATCTTATCACGCACCGGCGCAAGGATGTGGGGTTGGTGATGTTTGAGAACAAAGGCGACCACTACGTCACGCGCGACATGAAAGTGGATGCCCCCCATCGCGGTAAAGGGCTTGCGCAGCAGGTAGTGAGCAGGTTCTCCCGCCTTGGATTTGAGGTGCGGTCAACCACCCACACTAGCCCCTCGGCCGCAAAGATGTGGCAACGGTTGGGAGCCGCTAAGGAGGGCGACAGGTATGTGCTTCGTCCCCCACCCGATCAATCCGGTGGCCCCACCGAATTGACCCCGCCGGCCAAGGCAAAGGCATCAAAGGCCACCGCACCCAAACCCGCCGCCGCCGAGGAGCGTCCGCCCGGGCTGGACCCGCTCATCCAAGTGGGCAAGCAGGTCATGGTCATGCGCAGCGCCAAGAGCCGCAAGCTGGCCAAGGCCAAGGTTCACCGCATCACGCCCGACGGCATCACGGTCTATTACTACAAGGACAAGACGTTCGAGACTGTCCCGCCGTTGAAGGTGCAGCCCACCAATGCCGCCGCCGGTGTGGCCGCGTATCACGCCCAGTTTCAGGGCTTGTCCGCCGCCGAACGCAAGGCGGCCAAGGCCGGCGCCCGCGCGTTCAAAGACCTCATCCGCAACGAGGGCTGGCGCTTCGGCTGGTATGACCCGCGCGTGGAGATGGGCGCGACGGAGAGCAAGAGTCAGGGTATTCTGGCCGACGAGGCGTTTGACCGCGGCTTGCAGAAGGCGCTGGCGGAACTGCGCGTGGAGCCGGACCCGGACACGCCGGACGTGCAGCTCGCCAAGCTGCTGCCCCGCCTGCGGGACTACATCGAGCAGAACACGCCGCTGGCCGAGCGGCAGAATCTCGCGTGGATGCAGGCCACCGCGCAGCCGGACGCCAACGACGTGCCCGTGTATGGCAACGCGCTGGCCATCGGTCAGACGCTGGAAGTGGACGGCGAGCCGGTAAAGGTGACGGCGATTGACCCGGACACGGGCATGGTCACGCTGGAAGACGGCACCAAGTTCGGCACCCAGCAGCTCGAAGACGACGCGCTGATCTACGTGGACAAGGTGAACCCACCGCCCGCCCGCGAGGCCGTGCGGGATGATTGGGATGCGCCCGAGCCGGAGGCGAAAGTCGAAAGCCCCAAGCCTGCGGTTGAGCAGCGGCAACTCACCAAGGCCGAGGCGCGGGAGTATTCGGACCTCGAAGACAAGCGGCGCGCCGCCCAGGAGGGCGGCCCGGCCCTGACGCAACGCGAGGCGAAACGCTACGCGGAACTTACGGCCATTGCCGGCCAGCAGGAACTCATGGCCGAGGACGCCAGCAGTGGCAAGGCCGGCCGCCTCGCCACCTTGCAGGCCAAGCGCGCCGAGCTGGACCGCTTGCAGCGCCTGGCCTTGGACCGCGGCAACGCCGCCCCGTATGGCAGCAACGCCAAGGAAATGGCCTACGCCGATGCCGCCAGCTATGCCAAGGAATCCGTGCGCATCCGCGAAGAGATCGCCGCGCTGAACGCCCCCGCCGCGCAGGAGGGTGAATTGTTCACCGCGTCCGCCGCTTACCCCGGCGGCGCGCTGGGCACGAGTGCGGCGCCGCAACCGCCCCCGCCCACGGGCAGCATTCCACCGGCGCAGGACCGCGAGCATTCGGTCTTTCCGCTGGAGCTGCCGGAGCTGGTGCGGCTGGCCCGGATGCTGGGCCAAGGGCATTTCCCCAAGCTCAAGGAAGCGTTGCGCGGGGGCAAGGCGCTGGGCGTCTTCCGCTATCGGGAAGGCCAGCCGGACAGCGGGCGGATCGAGCTGGTGCGCGGCCTGTGGCAGATGGTGCTGCCGGAGGAGAAGGCCGAATTGCAGCGCAAGGCCGAGGCGTATGCCGCCGCGATGGTGGACGAGACCGACCCCGCCGAGCGAGCGCGCGTGGCTAAGGCCAAGTATGAGGCGGATCTCGAAGCCCTCATGGACGAGCGGCTCAAGCAGGACCCCATCCTCGCCGTCAAGGTGCTGGCCCACGAGATCGGCCACTGGATTGATTTTCTGCCGCAGGCGATGATTCACGGGCGGGGCAACCTGTTCGGGCATGTCGCCAGCCTCAAGAAGTTCCTGCGCCACACCATCACGTGGGACCCGAAGTTCGCCGAGCTGAACGAGACGGGCGAACTCACCGAGGCCGATCGCCGCCGACTGCGCGAGGCCGCCCGGCGCGAGCTGGAGAAGGAGCTGGGCCCCATCCGCGAGATCATCGAGAAGGTGCTGATCGAGGAGCCGGTGTTTGCCACCACCGGCGTCACGCCCGAAGACGTGAAGCGCCTGTTCGGCATGGATGCGCGCGAGACCATGCCTGAGCTTTACCTGTGGTTCGCCGGCCTGGATGCGGCGACCAAGAAGGAAGTGGTGAAGGCCGCGATGCGCGGCATGATGGATGCCCGGGTGCCGGCCAGCCGCATTCAGACGGGCACGCGCACGGTCGAGCGCGAGGTGCGCAAGGTAAGCGGGCGGATGCCCACCCCGGAGGAAATTGCGGCCCGGTTCCAAGCCAAGCTGCGCGAGGCCATGGAAGCCCGGCGCATGATGGACATCAACGAGGTGAAGGCCCAGCTCCGCGAAGCCATTACCTGGTGGCGCGGGGCGCCGCAGTTCGAGGAGTATTTTGCCAGCCCGGAAGAGATGTATGCGGAGGCGTTCTCGATCTTTCTGGCCAATCCCGCCGCGCTGGCGCAACGCGCGCCCAAGTATTTTAACGCCCTGCTCAACTACATGGACCGAAAGCCCGAGGCCGCCAAGGCTTACGGCGACCTGCAACTGGCCATCCGGCAAGGAACGCTCCAGCAGCAGCGGGACAAGGATTTGCTCGCCGGCTTTGCCAAAGACGAGCAGCGGTTCCGCGACCGGGCCAATGACCGCAAGCCGCCCATGGATTGGGTGGACAACATCGTGTATCACATGGACCGCCGGCTGGGGCCCATCTACCGGCGCGCCCGCGGCAGCAAGCTGGAAGGCACGATCCGCGGCGCCTTGGGCGATTTCAATTACCGCGCCGCCGAGCACGAGCGGTTCCTGTCGGCCATCAACCGCGAGGTGTCCGAGCCGTTGGTCGCGGCCAACCTCGAATGGGCTGACCTGGGTTACTACATGTTCCACAAGCGGGTGGTGGAGCACTTCGACCAGAAGGCGGTGCCGCTGGGGTATTCGCCGCACAGCAGCCAGAAAGCATTGGATGCCAAGCAAGCCGAGCTGGGCCCGGCGCGGTGGGCCGCTTTGGAGTCGGCGCAACGGCGCTTCATGGCGCTTTACCAGTCGCAGGTGGTGCCGCTGCTCAAGACCAGCGGCTTGACTACCCCGGAGCTGCAAGAGCTGATCGAGGACCGCGTGTTCTACGCCACGTTCAAAGCGGTCAAGGACGACCCTAAGGACGACATTGAGCGGCTGCTCGCGCAATCGTATGGCAACGGCGTGGGCAGTCACATCTACCGCCGCGTCGGCAACGTGGGCGAGATTGCCAATCCGGCCACGGCCACGCTGATGAAGGCGCTTTCGCTGATGTCGGCGGCCTACCGGAACAACGCGAAGCGGCACTTGCCGGCCATGCTGGAGGAGATGGGCCTGCCGGTGCGCGAGGTGGAGAAGACCTGGGACAAGAACCTGAACGCGCTCACTTACGACATGTCGCCCATGGGAGCCGGGTCGCCAGTGCAGAAGCTGGTGTTTCTGGAGAATGGCAAGCCCAAGGCTTACTACGTCGAGACCAGCATCGCCGAGGCGTTCAACGCGGGCGATCCCATTGAGAACAACCTGCTGCTGGGCGTGCTCGCCGCAAGCCGCGGCATGAAGCGGCTGTTCACGGACATCAACTATGGTTTCTGGCCGTTCGCCTTTGTGCGCGACGTGGCCGGCTTTGGGATGCAGATGCCCGGCCTGCTGGCGCCCGTGCGGTATTTCAAGAACTTGCCCAAGGCGTTTGGGGCCAGCCGGGATTCGCTGAAAGGCAAGCCCAACCCGCTGGCCGACGAGGCGCTGAAGCGAAAGATGTGGATTGCCCAGGCGGACCCTTACGGCGTGCGCGATGCCGCGGAGAACGAGGCGGAGCTGCAAATTGCCGCGCACGGGCTGACGCCTGCAAGCTGGGAGAAAGGTGGTTACAAGGCCAAGCTCGCCGCGGCGTGGGAATGGTATCGCAACTGGGGCAAGGTGCTGGAACGCACGCACAAGCTGAATGGAATGCTTTACCTCGACCAGCATTACCCGGAGCTGCCGGAGTGGCAGAAACAGGAGATGGTGCGCGAGTGGGCCGGCTCGCCGGACTTCCTGCAGCAGCCCGGCGACCGCCGCTGGATCAATGCGCTGGCCCTGTTCTACAACCCGTGGAAGGAGTCGCTGCGCAGTGTGGCCAAAGCCGCCAAGCATCACCCCGGCGAGTTTGCAGCCAAGGCCACCATCGGCATTCTCATGCCCACCGTCCTGCAATCACTGGCGGTCATGGGCCTGCTCGGCGACGACCTTGAAGAGATGTATAAGAGCGTGGGGGACTACGACCTGACCAATTACCTGGTGTTTCCGTTGGGCTGGGAAGACAAGGCGCACGGCAAGGTCAAGTATCTGCGCTTCCCCCTCTGGGAGCCGGCGCGCATGGCGCATGGCCTGCTGTTTGGCCAGATCACCGGCCGCGGCGAGAAGCCACTCAGCCATGCCGGCGGGCAGGTGCCCGGCCTTAACCCGCTGCTCACCGCCACGGCCGCGTGGATGGATTACAAGCTGCGGGGGCGCAATCCGTATGACTCGCACTACGGCCGCGAGATCCTCGACCCGGACGTGTTCAAGGTCGGCGGCACACCGGCGGACGCGGCCATGCTCAAGTGGACCTGGAACCAGCTTGGCGGCAGCGTGCTGTTCCGGTTTGACACCCGGCCGGAGCTGATCAAGAACGACACGCCGCTGGAGAAGTCATTGAAAGCGCCCGGCGTCAGCAACTTGGTCGGCCGCTTCCTGCGCGTGAGCAACCGCGGCATCCTCGATGCCGACCGCAAGGTCATTGAGCCCGGCGAGCAGCAACGCGCGCGCGTGCGGTTGGCCGTGGATGAAATCAAGGCCAAGCTGTTGCGGCGCCAGGAGCTGGGGCAGAGCGAGCATTTGCTGCTGTCCGTGGACCCCTACGCGCGTGACTATCTACTGCGCACGTTGCCCGAGGACTACCTCAAGCAGCAAAGCCTGCTGTTTCAGCGCCTCCAACGCGCGCCCAATAACGAGGCCAAGATCAAGCTGCTGACTCAGTAGCCTCGGCTCGCACCATAAGTCACACCGCGGGCGCATAGTTGCGGCGTTTTCGTGGGATTGCGTGGCCTGCGGGTTGTCTGTAAATCAGTTGGCTCACGCCTTCGCTGGTTCGAATCCAGCTCCTACCACCACCCCCTTTCCCCCGCAGTTTCCGCCCAATTACGGGCATTTGGTGCCCTGTTTGCAGGGGTTTTGTGCGGGTGGGTGGGTTGGGCGTCAGTTGGGAGGCGGAAATTTCCGCTTGCTTTGGTAGCTCGTGAGCGGCACAACCGGAAGCATGCAAGTCACACCAAAACCTACCCAAGAAGTCACACCAGCACCCGCCAGCCCGGCGCCGGAGTTCCGGCCCGAGGTGGTGCGGCTGCCGGTGCATCGGTTCCGCGTGGCCGGGTTCACGCGGGAATTCAGTTTGACGAAGCGCGCGCCCGGGCGGTTCGAGCCGTGGTATTTGGTGAGCATCATCAAGGGCCGGCGGTTTCATCATTCGCTTGAGACGGCGGATGCGAAGCTGGCCGAGGACCGTGCGCGGGTGAAATACATTCTGCCGGCGCTGGCCGGGGATTGGGAACGGGTGGAGGCGGGCAAGCTCAAGAAGCCGTTTGCCACCGTGGGCGAGGTGCTGGCGCATTGGGTGTCGCTGGACCTGGGCGCGGGCGAGGCGCACAAGCGCGCGGCGGCGAACCAGCTCCGCAACGTGCTGCGTCAGGCGGGCTTGGTGGACCCGGACGCGGCGAGCACGGCGGTGCTGACGGGTGCGACGGCGTTTGCCTACTGGGATGCCGTCCAGCGGTCGGCCGAGGCGATGCGGCAGGTGGACGCGGCGCGGCGCCGGCGCACGGCGCTCTCGACGTGGAACCAAGCCAAGAGCGTGCTGCAACCCGCGGCCGTGGTGTGCTACCAGCAGGCTGGGCTGGCGTTGCCGGCGTTCGGCGAATTTCTCGAGCACGGCGCGGCGCGGATCAAGAAGGTCAAGGGCTTGGCCAAGGGCGAGGTGGCGGTGCCGGACTTTGAACTCATGGGCCGGCTGCTGGCGAGCTGGCCGGCGCTGGGGTGGAATGAGTTTGCGGGCGTGGGGCTGGCGTTGGCGTTCGGGCTACGGGCGGGCGAATGGGCGGAGGCGCGCTGGGAATGGTTCCGGGTGCGCAATGGGCGCTGGGTCATCGAGGCCACGGCGGAGGTGAAGAACCAGTCAGGCCGCATCGAGGTGCGGGCGATCAATCCCTACTGGGCGACGTTCATCGAGCGGGCGCGGCGCGAGGGGCGCTGGCAGGCCGAGGGCTACGTCCTAACCGGCAGCGAGAACGAGCGGCAGAACGAGGTCGAGGAACGCATCAGTGCCTGGATGCGCTCGACGGGCTGGACGGCGCAGAAGACCAACCACGCCTTTCGCGGGTTTGCGGGGGCGCTCGTGGTGCTCAAGTGGGGCAGTGACCAAGCGCGCGAATGGTTGCGGCATTCGAGCGTGACGACAACGGAGCGGCATTACACGAAGGATTGGCTGCGCGCTAACGCGGGGCGGCCGGTGGTGGTGGAGTGGGCGGCGGAGTAGGGGCAGAGGGGAGAGGATAGAAGGGAGAAGATAGAAAGGCCCGCCGCGATGAACTCGGGGCGGGCCTTTGGGGGTTGGTTGCGACTGTAGTTAGGCCGGTCGGAATCGGTAGTTTGCCAGCCGTTCAGCCTGGCGGAGTTCGCCGAGGGACACCGGCCAGCAGCCGCCGGCCTCGGAGCAATCCGCGCGCGGGCAATACCAAGCCCAGCCCGAGGGCATGCGGTGATCCGGCTCGGCGCGCAGGTCGCCGTGGCAGCTAGGGCAAGGAGCTTGCAGCGCGTCCAGGTGTTCGGCGGTGGTCATTTGGTTCCCGTCTCTTTGTAGCCGGCGGCGCGGTCGAGGTGCTGCTCGACCCACGGCGCGAGCGGGCCGGGGCGCGCGGCGCGCACGTAGGCGGCCTTGCGCTTGCGGGTGAGGCGGACGACAAGGAGCGAGTCCTTGGGCTCGGGTCCGTGCTGCGCGTTGGTGTTTCCGGGGGCGGCGCTCACAGGGCACCTCCCATCTGCGCATTGCGCGCCTCTTGCGCGTCCGCGATGCGCTGCACCAGCGCCGTGGCCTGCCGCACCGTATGCACGGGATGGCCCAGGCCGTCGATCCACAGGACAACCTCGCCGCGGGTGGCTCGGCCGTTGCTTGCAATGGCCCCGACGTATTGGCGCAGGTTCTTGTTTTTGAGCGCCGTTTCGACTTTGGATTTCGTAGTGCCGTTCCTCGGGTTTGATGATGCTGCCACCGTCCACGGGCCGGGTGTGTGTTGCGTTGTCATGTGTCTGCCTTTCTCGTGATGCCGGAACCGCCGGGTCGGTGTCGAGTTGTTCGACGGGGAGAGCGTCGCACGGGTGGCCGAGTGTGTCAACAAACAATTTGAACGGCGAGCAGTTGGGCCAATGTTTGCAGGGGTTTCGTGCGTGCGAATTATTTTGAGCAGCCGGCGATCAGCAGCACTGCGGCGATGCTCAACGCGGCCGCGAAGCCGGGCAGGCCGCGCGATTTCTTGGTGTCGGGCGCCGGCGGCTCGGGTTTGGTGGGCGCGTGGCCATACGGCGGCGGCGTTTCGCGGAGGGGTTCAAGGTCGTGCAAATATCGTTTGATCGCCTCGCGCACAATGACGCTCTCGCCCTCGCCGCGGGCAGACGCCAACCGCACGATGGCGGCTTTCATGTCGTGCGTCACGCGCACCTTGATTTCGTCGCTTTTAGCCGTGCTCATATGGGAACATTGCGCCCCAATGTCCCCATAGTCAAAAATTCTTTTTGTCAGGTGTTGACAGTTGGTGACGGATGGGGAACAAATATCCCCAATGAGCACCGCATTGGATGCCGAAGTGAAGACGCGAGTCCCGGAGAAGACCCGCGCAGCCCTCGAAAGGATCGCCGATTCCCGCGAAATTTCCGTCAGTGATGTCGTTCGGGAAGCCCTGCGCGCCTACGTGCCGAAGCAGGTTGAGAAGCTGGACAAGAAAGAGGTGGCGGCGTGACCTATTCGCAGGCCATCGCCCTTTTACGCGTCCACCCGGACGCGACCCGCAACCTCGGCCCGGACAGCGGCGGGCGGAGCAACGGTTTCCAGCACCTCGCCGGCTTTGCGGATGGGGCGCTGAAAGCGTGGTTCCATTGGGGCAGCCGGTCTTTTGCTTCGTGGGATGAGCTGGAGGGCTGGCTGTTGCGCAATGAACCGCCCGCGAGCTGGAGGGATCAATGAGGGCGCCCCACGAACACCCCGCCGATCCGCTGCTGGTCGCTCGCATTTTCGCGGCGGCCCTCGGTCGCTCAGTCCATTTTCCGGTGCCGGCAACTATCGTTTCATCCAATGCGGCTGGCGTATCGGTCGCCGGCTCCAAGGAGGAGAACTCAAAGCCCACCCCCGCCGCCCGGAAATTTTTGCAGGAGGTTGCCCATGATGCCTGAGCCCATGAATTCGATGCTCCTCG
>Ga0208147_1000535_pt1 | contig 13327 bp, 16 predicted proteins | sample DEB3_08_DNA_FD_184520 | JGI IMG/M metagenome (GOLD analysis project Ga0208147, IMG submission 184520) | Aqueous microbial communities from the Delaware River and Bay under freshwater to marine salinity gradient to study organic matter... | ecosystem: Environmental > Aquatic > Marine > Coastal ... | reverse complement strand
TCACCAGCATTACCACCATATAATGAGCCGCCAGCTACACCTGAACCTGTACCACCAGCTACGTTACCACCGTCGCCACCGTGGTAAATACCGTCTGCGTTGCCTTGTTCGCCGTCTGTGCCAGCACCACCTGTGCCGGGGGTACCGCCAGCACTTTGTGTTCCGCCACCGCCACCGCCACCACCACCACCGCCGCCCGTAGCACCAGCTAAACCACTTGTACCACCACCAGCACCACCACCGCCTCCATCTTCGTTGTTGGTGTCTGAACCACCACCGCCACCACCACCAGCAGCGGCTATGGCTAATACAATCGTACTGCGAAACACGCCAGTGAGTCCACCACCACCACCACCAGACTGATTTGAAGATCCTGATCCTGCGGCACCACCATCACCAACATAAATATTTAGTGTTTCTAATCCCGTAACTGTTACTGTGGTATAAATGTAACCACCACCGCCGCCGCCGCCGCCGTCCGATCCTGATGTAGAACCAGTTTTACCGCCGCCGCCACCAGAACCCCAAGCTTTAATTATAATGCTTGAAACACCATCAGGAACTTGCCAAGTTGTAGAAGTAACATTAGCAAATATTTCTTTATATGTGGTTAAACCCGCACCACCATACCCTGCCAATAAATTATAAATTGACATGTTATGTTAATCCACCACCAGTAATAACAAATGTATTAGATCCTACACAAAATACCGTAGCTAAACCTCTTTCAGCTACAGTTCTTAAACCAGTTGTTGCAGTACCTACTAAATAAGTAGTTACACCTACAGCAGAAGAAACATCTTGAGCAGAAGTAGAATCATTATAAATTGTAAAGTTTTGACCAGCAGAGAAAATACCAGATGGAATAACTACGCCACCAGTTGTAATTGAAATAAATCTACCATTATCTCCAATAGAAGCCGTATACTTTGCAGTTTGAGAATTTGCTGGTACTGTTCTTACGTTACCCAATCCATCAAATAGATTAGCTGATACACTTACTGTAGATCCAAATACTGCACTTTCTGCACTGGTAATACCCGTAATAACAATTGCAGCAGTTGAAACTTTAGTACTAAATGATCCTGTAGGTGCGTCTAATTCGTTAGCGGATACTATACCACTCATTGTAATACCAGTACCACTGACTTGACCACTAAACACAGCGGTAGCCGCACTTGTAATACCTGAAATTACAATGGCAGCGGCAGATACTTTAGTACTAAATGATCCTGTAGGAGCATCAACTTCATTCGCAGATACTATACCACTCATAGTCAGGCCAGTACCGCTAACCTGACCTGTTAATGTACCACCACTTAGACGTAAATGGTTTGCAATACTTGTAGCCATTGTACTAGATACGTTAGCAATGCTAGTAGCTAAGGCACTTGAAACTGTTCCAATATAAGTATTAATAGATGTAATATGTTCAAGATTTACAGATGTTAACGCCGATACGGCAGCAATTGTAATATTGCTATTATTAATACTTGTAGCCATAGTTGAAGAAACATTGGCAATACTTGTAGCTAAGGCACTTGAAACTGTTCCAATATATGTATTAATAGATGTGATATGTTCAAGATTTACAGATGTTAAAGCTGATACGTTAGCTACAACTGTATTAATAGATGTAATTGCAGCTTTATTAACTGAAGTTAAAACAGATACATCATTTACTACAGTATTAATAGATGTTATAGCAGCTTTATTAACTGAGGTTAAAGCTGATACAGCAGCAATTGTAATATTACTATTATTAATACTTGTAGCCATTGTAGCTGATAAAGCTACAGCAAAATCACTTACAGATGTAATTCTTGCACTTACAGAAGCAAGTTGAGCAGATGTGGCAACAGAAGCTGGTATTGAAATATTTGTTAAATTACTACCATCACCCCAATAAGCTGTAGCAGTTACATTACAAGTAAAATTCGCACTGCTAACTACAGTTAAATTATTTGCAGTCCAATTTGTTACAGATGTTTCTGTAATATTAAATGGATTATATGCAATAATTTCAACTACGTCATTTGCATTTAATGTAACTAAAGCATCAATACTACTACCTGTTGCAGCAGTATAGTCTTTGTCTGGATCTAAAAGAATACCATTTAAATAAACATCTGTTATTGAGGTATTAGTGTAAGATAATAAATCACCATCATCGTCATTACCAGAAATAGATGTTTCACCACCAACTGCTGTAAATACGTAAACACCCCTTGTTGGTCCACCACCACCAGAAATACCAGTTAAATTACTGCCATCTCCATAATATGTTGTAGCACATACCGCACCGCTAAATGTTGCAGATGTTCCAATTAGCTGCCCTGTTAAAGTTCCACCAGCTAATGGTAAATGATTTGCAATACTTGTTGCCATTGTGCTTGAAACATTAGCAATACTTGTAGCCATAGTTGAAGAAACATTGGCAATACTTGTTCTTAAAATATCTAAATCAGCAGACGTTGCAACTGAAGAAGGAATACTTGCAGTAATTCCTGTTAAATTACTACCATCACCATAATAAGTAGTTGCACATACTGCTCCACTAAATGTTGCAGATGTTCCTACTAATTGTCCAGTTAAAGTTCCACCAGCTAATGGAAGATGATTTGCTATACTTGCAGCTAAAGCAGCAGATACAGCAGCTAATTGAGAAGATGTAGCAACTGAACTTGGAATAGAAACTGCGATACCAGTTAAATGACTACCATCACCGTAATAAGCAGTAGCACAAACATTACCAGTTACAGTAATATTTGTACCATTTAAATTTCCTGTTAATGTTCCACCAGTAAGAGGAAGATAATTTTCAAGATCAGCAGATGTCGCAATACTTGCAGCTACAGTAAATGTAGGATTACCTTCCGTACCCGTTGCATTGGTAATAGTAATACCATTTCCACCAGTAAGAGTACGTCCATATACTTGACCACCACTTACAGCAACAATACCGTTTGCACCTGTAAGATCAGCTACAGCATTTAGAACTGAAGCAGTTGCAGTAAGTGTAGAACCATTTAATTGAATAGTTCCCGTAAGATTAACTGCTGAATTGCTTAATTGAAGTGGAGATGCTACACCATTACCATCTTTAACATTTCTAAGAGTGGCTGTTAAACCATCATTAGAATTGTCCATCTGGAGCAAATCTTTATAAGTATCTGCAATTTTCTGACCAGTTAATGTAGCCATTTATACTGTGTTCCAATAATTATTTTCATTTTCCCAATTATTCTGGTCATCTTCCCAATTTATATTTCTACCAAAATTAGTTGGTGGTCTTGGGTCTTTTAAAAATTCGCTATCTCTTACATTTGGTGTTTTATTTTGCCAATGATTTTTAAAATCATAAGATCCATCCCAATCATTAGCACATACCAACATACCATAACTATTTTTTTTAAGCTGGCTATGCTTAAATCTAAAACCACAAATATCACAGATTGCATATGGATTTTTAGAAGTAGCCATTTATGGATAAACCGGAGGTAGCCAATCAGTGGTAGTTACAGTTACGTAAGTATCTCCTAAATCTGGCCGTGGATCTTTAATTGTTTCGTCATCCTTAACATCTGCAACTTTATTTTGAGGATGATTTTTTAAATCAAACATTCCATCCCAATCACGGGGACAAACACGTAAACCATAACTATTCTTTTTTAAATTTTTTAATGGATATTCAAAACCACAAATATCACATTCACCAATCGCGTATCTTTCAGTAGCCATAATTTTTATACCCTATTTAATTTAGGCACAATCCTGATACTTGACCTTTCTCTATCTTCATCCATTGCACGGGCAAGACGTTCTTCATACTCAGATTTTAAAAACATAACTCTTTGTTCTGTAATACCGGGACGTTTAACAGACATAAAATAAGCTAGTCCTGCCGGAAGGCAAGGAAGAAATCTACGTGAAATATCTGCAATTTGAACAGCGGATTTATTTACATCCTGTAAATAACGAACTTGTTCAAGCTTTACTGTATAGTTTGTAGAATCTGGAATAGGCCAGATATAAAGAGTTGGATTAGTCCTACCACGACGAATTGCATATTGTGTAGGACGGCCTGTCTGGCTTTTACGAGGAATCTTAAGATATTCTTCCATACTAATACGATCAAGCTGAATATCTGTATCACTAACATTAACTACAGCTTCAAGAACATCAATAGTACTTGAGGTTAATTCATAAGCTGTTACACTTGTAGATACAGTAACTGTAGTTGTATTAGCCGACCATAGAAGCACACCGCGATTTTGCCAATCTTGTAGCAGCAGATTAATTGAACGACGAGCAGACGCAGGATCATGTCCTAAAGTCTGTTCACCTCCAATCATTTCCATTGCTTCTTGAATAACTTCATCAATATCCATTGAGAAGTTATATGTGCCTGACGTAGACATTACTTACCTTTCTTACGGCCAGCAGCAGCCATTGAAGCCATCTTCTTTGCACCATATTTCTTACGACCAATATAAGCAGCTAGTGCTTTAGGATCTTTAACACCTTTAGCTGCCAGTGCTTTTGTAGTCTGCTCAAAACGCTTACCTGAACCAAGCTTAGGTTTCTTTTTCATTGGTGCTTTCATGATTTGCTGTCCTATACTAGATCTGTTAATAGCCATATTATTTCCTCTTTAAACCACGAACATATTTTTGTGATTTAGGTGGTGCTTTCTTTGATCCTGAAGGACCAGCCCAAAAGAATTTATCAGCCCAATAAGCTGCACTTTCTTTACCCTTTGCAATATTTTTAGCATGTCTAGCTTTAAATGACTTTCTAGCCTCCGGTGAATAATTGTGTCCCATATTCTGATCACCAAAACGAATAATTTTGGTATTCCCTGATGAAGTCTTGACTGCGACAATCCCTTTCTTTGTTGGATGATCTGGAGTACGTTTAGGCTTATTCAGACCACTCAGACCGTAACGCTTTAGTTTACTGTCTGAGGGAGATACAGGACCACCTCCCTTCATTCGTTTACTTTGAGACAATGCAATTGCTACTGCTTGCTTTGCAGGACGGCCTTCCTTGCGAAGCATACGGATATTCTCACTTACTACCTTTTGAGAACTACCCTTTTTTAGAGGCATTATTTACCCCGTTTCATAGCCTTACCAAAACCACGCATGGCCTTACCAACACCACGCATACCTACCTTGCCACCGGATTTAAGTGGTTTTGCAGAAGTAAAAGATTTATCATATACAACAGGTTTACCATAGTTAATATATGCACCTCCCCTAGCTTTACCTGTGCCACGGTTAGTTGCTTTACCAACTTTACCACCTTTCATACGATAAACCATGCCTCCATGCTTTTTATCTTCACGATCTGAAGGATAGTCATATTCTACAGTACCTTTACCTTTACCACCAGCAATTGCATCTGCTACATCTTGCCAGAAACCACCTTCAGGTTTTGCAATACCCTTTTCTTCAGCTTCTGCACGGGTCATACCGGGCTTACCTTCTTCAACTGGTGCTGGTTCACGTTTGGCTGGTTTAGTTTCAACTGGTTTATTTTTTTTACCTACACCCATTTCTTCTTCAAAGTCTTTACCCTCTGGTGTCCTTGCTTCTTTTTTAGGCTTTTCAGTATCTTTACCTTTATCACTTAAAGCAGCAGCAGTAGTAAGAGCAGTAATACCAGCAGCACCAGCAGCACGGCCAGCACCCGCTGTTGATTTATTAGGAGATTTTTTTGTGAATTGTTTATAAGCTAATTCCCGTGCTTCTTTTTCTGTTGCTTTTTTTGCAGCTTCATCTGCTGCTTTTTTTGCAGCTTCATCTGTTGCTTTTTTTGCAGTTCCGTCTGCTGCTTTTTTTGCAGCTTCGTCTGCCCACTTTTTTTCCGCAGCTTTTAAATCAGGACCAGTTCCACTAGTTAAAGCTTCTTTTCGCTGACGTTCAAGAATATCAGTTACTTGTTTACTCGGCTTATATGGTGCTGGCTTAGGAGTAGCAGCGGCTTTAGCTTCAGCCTGAGAAGCTTCTGCTAAAGCACTTTCAGATGCCTGTCTACTTTTAGCGGCTTTTGCAGCCGCATTTTCAGCAGCTTTTTTAGAAGCATACTTTTTACCAGCATACTCCCATACACCTTTTATACCTTGTTTAACCATGCCCATTCTCCCTAATGTAGCTAAATCAAGTGCAAGACTTAAATTATCTAAAGCTTTTTTACCTTCCGGTGTATCTGAAGCTACATTTCTTGCCTTTGATGTTTCTGCTAGTTGTTTTGATGTTTGTCTAAATCTTTTTTGTGGACTAGTATATTCTACCATTTGAGTTGATTGTCCCGTATCACCAAATTGCTTCATTGCTTTACTTACATAATTCTGTGTTTCTTTTGGTAGTTTAGAAATATCACCACCAACTTTTTCTACTGCCCCCGGTCCCGCATTATAAGCAGCTAAAGCTAAAGGAACAGTGCCAAATTTATTATACATTGCATTAAAGTAATCTTTACCAAAGCGAACATTTTCTTCTGGAGATTGATCACGAAGAGGTGTTACACCATATCCCGGTTGCCTACCAGTTTTTGGCATAATTTGCATTAAACCTCTTGCACCTTTAGAACTTACAGCATTTGGATTATTGCTGCTTTCAATTTCTTGAATAATTCTATAAAGTCTAGGATCAATGGGCGGCATTATATTAGCAACCTGATTTACCATATTTCATTACAGAACCGCCGCCTTTCATAGCAGCACCACAACCACGACCTACTTTACCACCATGAGCCATATTCTTTTTATGAGCAGAGTCTTTCATAGTCTTACCATCTGGCATTTTATGATAACCCTTTCCTACCTTACCACCCTTAGCCATTTTTTCGCTAGGATCATAATCTTTTAAGTCTTCTCTAGCTTTTTCTTTCTGTTCTTCTGTAGCATTTTTAAGAGTTTTTTTTGCTCTAGCCGTGTCTGATCCGGGCGGATCTAAAAGTATTCCCATTGCTTCATTAACAGCAGCCTGATCAAGTTTCTTTTTTTCAGCCATAATAATTATAACCTTTAATTGGAGTTAGGAACAAGTGGGTTATCCGCACCAGCAGGACTTGCAGGAGTTTGCATATCATCTCTACGGTTTCTACGTGCCTGATTACGCTGAAGTTCAAGAAGCTGCTGATAACGCTGTTCAAACATTTGAGAAGTTGGATAATCTTTTTGAAAAATCATTGCTTCAATCATAGAAGCATTAAATAAAAGATCATAACAGAAATCTGAAAAATAATTAGTTGGAGATACAGAACTTAAAGTCACAGGACGAGCAATATAAACAATTTCACCATTGTAAGTAGATGCTGCTGTAGGAGCAATTAAAATAGTTGTATTGTCCATTCTTGAATAATATTTAGGTTCTCCAGTAGAAGCAGAAACAGGCCAATAGTCATTAATATATTCATCTGTACGAAGAAGTAAATTAATCTTAGTTGAATTGCTATGAATATTAAAATTCTTAACTACTCTAGTACCAGTGGGTAAAGTTACTTTATTTTTAAGAATAGATACCGCAACTGAAGTATAATAAACTAACCCATAGTCATCTAAGTCTTTAGTAAGACGTTCTTCTGCACGATTAATCATGTTGGGAATGTAGTTTTCAAACTCAGTCCCATCATTTTCACATGCAGCAATAATATCGTTGACTAGGTAATTGTAATTAGCCATAGAAAATTGCTACTGTAGCTGCTGAAGTTGGAGCGGAAACTTTAACTACACCATTCATTACCATACCTACATCTGGAAGAATAATGTCACCGGCATCTGCCGCTGTAGTTAAAGTAAACTTAATATTACTGCCATTTTTATTGCCATATGGATCTACAGAAACACCTGTAATTAGGAAGGTGCCTATACCAGAAGCTTGAATGGCACGAATACGAGTATCCGCTACTGTCACACTGGAAGTCACATCCAGTACAGCACCACTACCAACAATATAGCCTTCACGAAGAGTTGTCGCCATTTGAAGTTATATCCTCTTTTTATAAAAGAAATCTTTGTATTTTTAGTATTATACCATTAAATACTAAATTACAAAAGACAAAGGGAGGATAACGATAGATTAAAAGTTGCTACCGTTACCCTCCCAAGCCTACTGTACTATAATGCTACTAGGATGACCCGGAAGCACCATAGAAACCACGCCAGTCGGACCAACCGAAGCTATACCGCTCACGGGCCTTGAAGCGAAGGTTCCCGGTGTCAAAGTCGGGTTCCATCTTGGTTTGGAGTGGAGAACGAACAAACATCTTTGTGCCATTGGGGCAATCAGTCTTGATATACCAAGCGTTTGTATCAGTGAAACGACGGTTTACAAAGAAGCCCTTTGGCAGAACACCCTGATTACGCAGGGCATTGATGTCGTTGACGTTTGTAACACCAGTAGTGCTATTAGTAGCAGTTGTGGTGCTTAGTGTGCTGTTTAGGATCTTATCAGCAGTATAGATAAGGTCAGAAGGAACGTGGAGTGAAACGGCCTGTAGACCGATTAGAATACCACGATCATCCTTAGCTTTGCTAATTGTGATAAGAGCAGATTCTAGTGAAGATTCACTAAGATCTGTGGCACCTAGGGTGTTTGACTGGTTCCCTGCACCTACAGTTGGGTGGGCATTAGAGAACAGTGCAACACCGTCACCACCAAGGTAAGAAGAACTGAAGCCGTTGTTGAAAACGTCAGCAGCTTTAACTTGCTTGGTGTTTGCCATTGCACGGGCCAGACCTTTGGCACGAACCTTAGCAAAGGTGTCATAAAGGTTGTCTTCCATAGCTTCTTCAGTGACGGCAAAAGCTAGGGCTACGGTTTCGGCTGTATACCGTGAAACATAACCTTCTTGTGCGTTATCATACTGAACTGCTGCACCTTCTGATTTAACAGGGGCAGAGCCGAAGCCAGTGAATAGAACTTCTTCCTCAAATGCACGATCTGACTGTTCGACGGCATATAGAGGAGCATGTTCGTTATCTACGTCCTTGTACTCAATACCGAATACGGCATTAAGACCGGGAAGTAGTTCTTTGGCAATACTAGAACGATTAATAGCCATGATTTAAATCCTTCCCTTAACTTAGTAGGTTGTAGAAGTTGGAGCAACAAGTGCACCAGTGCTTGCCACAACAGTAATGAACTGATCAGGATTCTGGGTAATACGTACCTCAAGAACAGGATACGCACGTTCAGCACCAACAGCAATATCATTGCCGGGTACTGCCCATACACTAATTGGACGAACTGGTGCAAGACCAGTTGTACGAGTAGATGCTTTAATACCAAAACCTGAATTACCAGTTACAGTTGAGCCACTACCTAGTGTAACATCAAAGTTTTGAGAATTGATGTCACCAGCAGTTACCGAAGCATCTGCTTGAACAATAAATGTGGCTGAAGGATCATCGGCAACATATGCTACTGCTTTAGTTGCAGAAGTATTTGCTGGCCAATATTTAGAGAATTTTGGTTCTCCATCAGCTACGTAAGAACAACCAAGGAATACACCAGTAATCATATCGGTTGTGCTAACAATACGCTGAATGTTCCCATCTACGACCCGTACCAGATCCCCGGTAAAAATATTTGTACCATATGCTGAAGCAATTGGATACTCAGACTGACCAGTGCTGTTGGCACCAGAGCCACGGATGCGAGAAGGGCGAAAACCGTTAAGTGCTTTTGAAGTGGACATATTACACTTTCCTTTCTATTTTCGCTTGTTTATAAAATATTAAGACAAAGGGTTAAAAATAACCAAATAAATCACAAGATCGTAGGCTTACCCCTGTTAATCTTGAAATTTAGGAGCTTTTCCCCTACTTACTTGTGTTCTACTGGTATTAGAAACTGGCATACCCGGTACATTGTCACGCATTAGCTGTGCATTTACCGCATCTACCATTTCCCTACTACGATTTTCGTAGAATTCTTGACGAGATTCAGCCAATTCTAGAGGCATTTTGGCTAAGGCTAAGTCACCACGACAGACGGCACCTGAATATCGTCCCTCTCCTCGCACGATAGAAGAACTTAGCATCTCTGGAACTTCTTCCTGTGATACAAATGACCAGCCTTCAGCTTGACGTTTGCCCACATTCTGATAATCGTCCTGATTCTTAAGTGAAACACGAATCCAACGAAGGACCAAACCTTGATTACGGAACCTTTCTTGAACTGTTTCAGGAATTTGAAGCCAATTGGGTTCTTCAAATTGTAACTTACGACCAGAATTTTCCCTAGATGATGCTGTACGTGCATTTAAACGTGTATTTGTCATAATTTTATATCCTCTCTTTATCCACGCTACTGGTTATCTTACGATACCGTTGTATAATCGCCATCTGATTGCTCAACTTTAAGCTTTTCAGCAGCATATTGTTCAAGTGAAATTCCCCATTTCTGAGCAAGTCTAATGTCCTCTTGAGACAATTTGACTTTCTTAGTGCCAGAAGATGAAGTCTTAGGTGTGCGTGACGCACCTGATACCACTTGAGCAGAATTTTTCGGACTATCCTGCAACCGGGGTGCCTGTTCTTTTGGTTCAGGCTTACTAAATTTACTTGGAAACTGTACACGTAAACGTGTATCAATTTCCTCATAATATTCGTCATCTGATGGATCAAAACCTTCTTCCTTTAATGCTGCATCAATCTGTAATGCCGCCATTGTAAGAGGTTGGTCTGACCCAAACCATGTATTCTTTGAAGCCCACTCAATAGCTTTTGGATCATATTGAGGAGTTTTATTCTGTACTTTATTAGTCTCTACAGCTTCTTTCTTTTTTGATTCTTCATACTGTTGAGCATAATTATCAAAATTTGTTTTCTTCTCACGAAGAGCAATCTTTTCCGCATTTACAGTACTAATTTCTTCTTGTGCCGCAAGCATCGCATCGGTATCACCATGTTCTGCTGCTTGCTTGTAGGCAATCTTGGCATTATTTAGCCGTGATGTTAATTGCCCTTCAGTACTTTCAAAGCCTGTTTTAATCGAAGTATAAAGTTCTTTATCCCTGTAAGAAACCGAACCACGTAAGTCTTCAACTTCTTTACGAAGCCTAGAAATTTCTTCTTCACGTTCTTTACGCTGGCGAATAAGCTGGCGAATACGCTTTTGTGCACCATTTGTTTCAATTCCTTTAAGTTCTTCTGGTTGATTCTCTTTTTCAGGTTCAACCGTTTCAAACTTTTCTGTCTCCACAGCCTCTTTTGCTGGTTCGACAACTTTTTCTTCTGGTTCTGGTGCTGCTGCTGCATTTTCTGCCTCACCCTCACCCGCACCCTCAATTTCAAATTCTACCTTTTCTGGAGTAGAATTGCTATTTAAATCAATTGTAGACCAATTATCTTCGTCTTCTTTAGCCATTTTTCCTTTCCTTCCCGTTGTAAGCGAGTACAACGATAACGCTTAAGATGTATATTAATATACACTATTATTGTTAAATATGCAAATTTACTTAATTCGACAGATTATATGTTGAATCTAAGTCCTTTGGATTACCAACAGTCATAATAATTTGATCGTCATATAGCAGAAGCAGTTTAATACCCTTGTAAACAAACTTCTGTCCTGTAAGCTTACCGTAACAAACATAGTCCCCTTCTTTGCACCATGCCCCTTCAGGAAACTTTTCTTTGTCTTTATAAGCTAGATTGCCAAGCTTTAGAACCTGACCCACCGTAGTAAGATATGAAATATCATCCTTTACCTTGTCAGGTAGAAAAATACCGCCCTTGGTCTTTTCACGAAGAGACACTGGACGAACAATTACATGAAATCCCGGTAAACCCGGTAGATCTTTTTTGTTAAGCTTTACTTCGGATGGACTAATCCAATCCGCATTATCAATAGCCGCTTGCATAGATGGAAGTTGCATTTTTATTATTATTCCTCCTCTTCCACATATTTTTTCATAAAATCGTGAAATATTTCTTTTGACTTGTTTAAACCGTCAATTCTACCCACTACTTCACGATAACTATAATACTCTGAACAATGACCATTCGCAAGGTAATTTTTTAATTCTTCTACTTCTTTGTCAATTTTATTATTGATTTCCTGCCATATTGTCATACTTGTTCTTTTCCTTTACCATTTCTCCAATTAAATCTGCCGCCTTTAAAGCTTTGGCATTATCATTTAACTGCTCAGTTTTTAGCAGATCCATAATGGCATCCAAAGCTGCAATGGCTTTTTGATTGTTTCTATCTTTTTCTTTTTCTTTTGAAGTGCTTGAAGTCCTGATACCTTCCTTAATCATATCAACCTTGAGAGAAGCTTCCTTCAGATCAAGTTCACGGTTCTTCATGGCTGCATCAACCGATTCCTTGGCAATCTGTGCCTGAACCTTTTGCTGCTCAACCTGTAGACGCTGACCTTCAAGAGCAACCAGTTGTGCTTCTGGAGTCTGCATCTGTTGCATCTGAGCCATTGCTGCATTAGCTTGTGTAACTTGCTGTGCAGCTTGAGCCATAACCATTTCAATAACTTTTGGATCATTTGGATCAATGCCAGCTTGAGCAGCCTGTGCACCATACTGCTGAATCATCTGCTGTGCTACGCCGTTAACCTGTTCCTGATACTTCATTAGCATATGTTCTTGCATGTTTGCCTGAAGAACAGGAGCAATACGTTGCATAAGAGGATTACCACCATTCATAGGATCTTGCAGATAAGCCATCTTTGCCTGAATGTGAGCATCATGGTTCTGACCTACGAAAGCTTTAATTGGTAAACCCTTAACTGCCGCTGCAATATCAGAAATGGGATCTAAAGGAACAGGATCAGGTTTACGAGGCATGATCTTATCTAGATTGGGAATATTGGCGGCTGTAAGAATTGTACGGTTCAATTCTTCAACATTGAACATGCCGGGAGGTGAAGCTTGAGAAAGTTGTAGGGCCATCTGTGCCATCATCATGCGATGGGCAGAAGACGGAATGTTTGGATCTGAAACTGGAATTACGTCAATACGGCCATCAAAGTCTGACTTGTAAATCTTTAGTGTGCCATTTGGAATATCACACATTGATTCTTCTGGAAGATACTCATAGTTAATACGAGCCAAAAGTTTAAGTTCGTCTTTCTGTGACTTGTGAAGGCGTTTATGAATGGCAGAGAAAAACTTGCTGGAAGCTTCTAGCAATGCCATTGTAGTGCCTACAGGACCATAACTAGCTGCGTCTGCAACCACCTGTTCTGTACTATCCGCAAACTTCTGTGCAGTTTGAGTTACAAATCCTAACATCTGGAATAGTACTTGAGATGGTTCTTTGTAAGGCAGGGGAATGATCATGCGAGACAGATCATTA
>Ga0208147_1000531_pt1 | contig 13349 bp, 28 predicted proteins | sample DEB3_08_DNA_FD_184520 | JGI IMG/M metagenome (GOLD analysis project Ga0208147, IMG submission 184520) | Aqueous microbial communities from the Delaware River and Bay under freshwater to marine salinity gradient to study organic matter... | ecosystem: Environmental > Aquatic > Marine > Coastal ... | reverse complement strand
AGGCCTCTAATAACTGATGGGTGTACATAATGTACCCTTTTATCATTAACTATTTTAGGCCATGCTTCATCTACATGAACTATGACCTCTAAATCGCATCCTGCATTCTTTAAAACATCTTCTACAAGATCCCCAAGCCCCTTGGTATCAACAGAAGACATATGACTATTAACATTGATTCCAAGCCCCTCTAATTCTTGGATAACTTTATTCATTTCATCTTTTATATCTGACATTGGTATTCTCCTTATCTGGATGTATTACTTCGTCTATACATCCCATAACTCTTTTAAATTGTTTTATATTTATATTCTTTGGATATGCCACATCAAATAAATAGGCTATATGTCCCAAAAAACCTGTATAATGATCTATATAGCTTGATAATATAATTTCACTTAATTCTGGCGGTTCTTTAAGCGGGATAGTATATATTATTTTACCATATTTGTCTTTAGTCTTTATTACTGGTTCTGAAATAACTAAAAATTCATTCTTTGGAACATAATCTCTTTGTGCTTCTGGGGATACTTTTATTTTAGCTTCTGTTACGTGTAAAGTCCAATGATCATAAGTAATACCAAACCATGTTTTTATTTTTGTGAGATTATCAAACCATAAAATATCTGGCATTTTAAAGTATTCGTTTTGTGTTGATATATCACACCTTAATGATAACTTAGTTCCCGGTGGTATATTTTTAATGTCTTGATTATTCAATTGTATATTATATCTTATTGGTTGTATTGATAATAATGTGATTAATACTGTGCAAATAATAGCTGAATATATATAAAGCCTTCTTCTTTTTATTTGCATTTTTTCTCCATTTTTTGGTTTTTTGTCCCAATTAATGTTTTTTTTCTATCTTTTTTGTGGGTTGATTTCCCATTAATGTACTCATTATAAAATACACTTTTATGTCATCTTACGGTATATTATGTCTTGATATTTACTTCCAATAGATGTGAATAAAACACCCTAAAAACATATATAAATAACCATACAATACATAGTATATATATAACACAGAGAACATATAAGAGAGATTAAAATTGGAGATGGGGAATTTTTAGAATAATGTGGCTATTTCACCACATAATAATATTCCCATTATCTTTCCATTTAAGAAAGACTATATGGTAGAGTAGATAGAGAGAGAGTAGAGTAGTTAGTCTAGGTGTTCTAGAGCATACTCTATGAGGCTAATGTATTGATCTACTTGTCTAGGAGTAAACTCTCTGCCCTGTACGGCCAACTGGTATCTATATATACGTTTCTGAGATGATGTCATAGATACTATATCACGCATCTTCTTTATGAACTTAGGATCATCTCCGTGTTCTAATATATCTATGAGTACCTTATATCCATTTTGATCATTGTACTTCTCTTCGTATAGAGTACTCATGTAATCAAAGAATTCTTTCTTGGATATTTTAGCCATATTAAAACTCCCGCAATTAGAGCTGTTTTTAGTAATAAAGTGATATCATTTCCTAATACTACGGGGTATTTCAGTTATCCTCACGACTTGGTAAATTGAGTTTGGCTATCTTATGCTCTGCTCTATATAGGTTTTGAACTACGTTTGATTGTGTTTCTTTACCCATATAAATATACCCAAAACCGCCATGTTTGTTGCTATATACTATTAGACCATTATCATCGTGAGACTGTATAGTATATATACCGGGGCGACTCATATATACTTTTTCTCCAAGATCATTAAGATAATAATTTCCACCACTCTTAAACACTTTGATACGATCACCGGGTTGTAGATCTTTCCAATTTACTTTTAGATATTTCTTTGTCTTCTTCTTTTTCTTAAACTTACTTTTAGGAGTAGCGGCCACAAATTCATAATTACAATGTTTACATGTATGCGCCCTAGCACCATTAATATTATTACAATTCTTACAAAGTTTTTGTCCACGCTTTGGTTTAACAGTTTCCATATTTTCTCCATTAGTCGCTGACTATCAGCATTGTGGCGATCTGTTTAGTTTGAATGATACAAGCCCATTATACATCGACACACGGGTAGTGTCAACTTTAAAAAATATACTAGGACTATATATACATTATAGTACATATGTCACTGACTATCAGCATTGTGGCGATCTTTATATCTTGGGAGATACAAACTCCACATCTCCTGTGCTATTCATCTTGACAAAATAGCTACTACTGATATACTTACCTTCTATACCCTCTATCTCGCGCCTACTATATATATTAACGCGCCACTTATCATTAAATACGTTCATACTCTTACAAAATATATAGTCTTTAGGCTTCTCCACATACTTAAATATCACATCACACGGAGTAATATTCCAATCGTTTGCCTTCTTAGATTCAAACCCATCTATATTTTTCATTTTTTCTCCTTTATACGCTGACTGTGGCATAACTGGCGAACGGTTAAGGTTGGCTGATACAGGATATCTAAATTGCCAATCCTATCCATTCTACCATATACGTAAGTCCTTGTCTAGTCTACACTTATGAACACTGTACGTAAGTAATTGGAAATAAATAACTTATGACAATTCGGGCGGGCCGGGCCAGCCGTAAACCCTTGCGGGCAACGGACTTATGGCGACGGCTAGCTTCCCAAGTTTGTAGCAGTGAGAGAGGACCGGCGGGAAAATTTATTGATCATCGCCCGCCGATCCATCCCTCCCACTAACTAAGCGGTCAGAGCGAACACCTTTTCGTAATCCTTATCGGTGAACGTATCAGCACGACGCAGGATAGTAGACCAGCGATCCGCACTGATCGTCAGCATACTACCAGCGACCTCATCGAACTTCACCCAAGTCTTGTTATCAAACTTCTGACCAGCACGGGTCAGACCATTGATAATTCCGAACAGGTTACGATGGGTAGACTCATATTCACCATACTGCGAAAGAAACTCAGATGCTTCCTTCTTGGTCAACTTATAATCCGACGCGAATGACGCGATGACACCCTTCACACTAGCCTTGCCAGTTTCCATAGCACGGGTAGCGAGGAACTGCTTGATACCGGGAGCAAGCAGGGGAATCTGCTGCTGGATATTCAGAGCGATTTCGCTCTTGAGAGTATCCAGAACAATATTGCCACGGTGAACGCGACGAATCTTCTCACCAGCAGTTTGACCCCAGATGCAACCGTTCATGCAGATGGCACGAAACAGGCTAGGCGTCTGCGAGATACGGCGAGTGCCAATCTCACAATTCCCAATACTAATCATACCACCATAATCACTATCGTCGGAACCATAATCCATGATAGTGTCGGGGATGAGAATATTACCATAGATAGTATCCTCATCGCCACGCCAGTGGCTGAAACGTCCACCGGGAACAAACTCAGCGAGAGTCTCAAGATACCAGCGGTTATCAACTGGAGCATACTGCTCAGTCACGAACGCACGGCACGTTCCATCCGTATAGGTACGGAGTCGGAACTTCTTGTCAGACTCAATACGTCGCAACGCATTGTTGCCAACAATCGCCATCGTATTGGCATCGTGAGAATCGAATTCTTCGATATTACGCATCTCACGCAGGAACGAAGAACTAGTCACGCCCGTGCGAACGCTAAACTGTTCGATGGCATGATCCGTAGGGCGAAACTTCCGACCATCGGCCAGCTTGAAGTAGAAATCGCTATTCTCTCCGACGCAGGAAATATTCTTAGTCTCGACCAGAATATCCTCGCGGTTCTCCACCGCAACGTGAGCATCCTGCATGACTTGTTCGTAGGTCTTAGTCTTAGCCCACCAATCCTTATGGACATGCGTACCCTTCTCAAAACCAGTGCCAGTAGCACCTCGCAGGTTACGCACGAAAGAACCTTCGGAAACGTCGGACTGAATCGTCAACTTGTTATAATCGCTCATCTAAAAAACTCCTAGTTAGTGGGAACTCTCAATAAACCTAGTATATCACTCGTCGCTGCTATTGTCAAGGGGTGGAAACATTTTGTCGAAACAAGAATCGCACGTATTGCTCAAAAGCAATTCGCGTTCACCAGACGTAAGGTACGGCATAGCATCTTGAATGAATTGCTCACCCTTCAGCCATTCCAGCATATCATCACCATTGTACCACAGTGTGTAATTGAAACCGCATGTAAAGCACGGTACATCTACCATCATATTGCGGTTATCACTAATTGCAACCATCATTTTCTCCTTTTCAACCATCATACCATATATATCGGCATTGTCAAGGGGAGAGCATTAGAAATTTTCTTTTTGCTCTAAGTCGTTGGTAGATAAGGACTTACGACGAGCGGGGCGGGCCGCGTCGGCCCTAAACCCTTACTGGCAAAGGACTTACATCACATGCGGCATGTAGTAGTTGTCATAGACTTCTTCCCACGTAGGAAATTGGTAGAAAGGATCGCCTTCATTTACACATCGTCCTGCTTTATCATAGACATCATAGAAAGATACATTTCTATTGTCATAGTCAAGATCAGAATCGTAGCAAGCGTAAATATCAAACACGCCATGCTCCATCTGCATATCGTAGTAATAAGTTCCAACATGTTCGTTTCTCATTCTGCTGCCTTTACTTCAAGAATGTTCTCTGGACCGAATTCGCCAAAGAACTCTGGATCATTGTACAACATATTATTAAAGAACTCTGCGATACTTTCCTTAGATTTAATATCACACTGCTCTGGACTAATGCACAAGTCAATCTTTACTGTTACAATCTGTAGTGGAAATGTTATGCCCATATATAATAAAAATAGTGTTGGGGGAATATTGGTTAGTATAACACAACGTATTCCGATTTATATTTTTTACTCTTTAGATAGCAAACTCCATATTATAATCATGACCATAAGCTCTATCAATTTATCTCCCTATAGTGAATGACAAACATATCACAGTAGGGCGTGAACGAGTCGAACGTTCCTATGAACACCTTATAAGAGTGTCGGATGCAACCGGCTTACCTTACGCCCCGTGAGTGGATAGCCCGCCTATACTATTATAGCACGGGCTACCCACATCGTCAAGGGAGATCAACGGTAGCAGTGCGTTTCCAGCATCTTATCACAGAGCAGCGTTCGCACCGTGTTATCCATAGCACGAACCACGGCATACTTGCCATTAGGCCCAGTGCCAACACGAAGGATGCGTCCGCTGTGATACTTCAGCACGTTCTTAGTACCATGCAGAGGATACTTGCAACGGATATGGCGATCCTTCTTCAGACTAGCAAAATTATTCATATTCAATTCTCCCTTAGATAGAAAACATCTTCTCAACATCAGCGAGGGTATACACAACCCTCTTACCATTAGCAATAAACGTCACACCATCAGCCTTGATACTAACAATCTTACCATACTTAGTATCGTCATTCAATCCAAGAATCTTCATTTTTCTTTCCTTACAAAGTAGTAAATCACCACCAGCTATCATACACTACGGTCATGCCATTGTCAAGAGCCATACGTGCAGCATGAATAAATTCTACATCTTGCTGACGATAAACATTATCACTATTCTTACCAAAGAAGAAGCCCGTAGTCTCTGGTAAGTTATTAGACTCAAGACTCTGTTCAAGACTATCCAAATCTTCCTTAGTAAGTTCAACTGGTACGCAGTTGAAGTCATCACTATCTTCGTGGGCATTAGGTTTACCCTTGGATTCCCAAAGGTTTTCCATCCACCCTTGGAGATTAGGATGCTTACGCCAGTAGGCGATTTCTTTCTTCTCTCCAGACTTGTCAATAGCGTATGCGAACTGATCCAAACCCATTGTTATCTCCTAGTTAGTGGAACCGATACCTATACTGGCCTACGTCCAGTAGCGTTTTAGACTTCCACCGCTTATAAGGTATATCGGTATTCTACTCTATGGACTTTAGAAAATCAAGAGGCAGCAGTTTCGGTCTGCTTCTCAACCTTGACCTTCTTAGCCTTGGGGGTTGCGAGGCTAATGCCAATCTTACGCTTGGCCCAAACCTTCAAGCCCTGATCGCTAAGATCCGCAGTCTCAACATGATCCACGCAACGGTACTCACCGTGCGACTTGACAGCAGACTGAATATCGCTCAGAATCTCAGCCACATCCGAACCATTACCAACCACATCAACCACAAAAGAAAACTTCTTCATTTAGAACCCTTTCAAGTTAGTGTTATCAACCATTACTCCACTGATTATACATCTATTATCGGCCTTGTCAAGCACAATCTTGAAAAAAATTTTCTGTGACATAAGTCGTTGTGGCGTAAGGACTTACGGCGACGGCGGCGGGCCGGGCTAGTCCTAAATCCAAGCGTGGCAAGGACTTAGGATTCGCCCAACTTCGCGTTAATTACCCTATGCAAAACTCGTCACTGAGCTTCGACGCCAAATCCTTGGCAGACGCAGACAGGAACTTGTTATTACTAAAGAACAACGGAGTAGAAACTTGGTTAAGGAAATCCATAACTGTAGACAAGAGTCTCAACTGTTGCTCGTTAGGGATATACTTAGCATCCATAACTGGATTAGACTCGTCACTCTCATCATAGTCAGGGATATCCTCATCCTCTCCAATGATTGTAGGATTAGTCTGATCCTTGACGATAAGCTTTTGCAGAATCTCTGTAGCAGTTTCCGCACTAATCGGAACACCATTCTCACCAACGGTGTGCTTACTAGTGCGATGAGCCTCATACCAAGCATCGCTACTCTTAGCAGACTGCACAAACACTTGTGCGGACTGACCAGTAAGAGCAGACTGAAGATCGGTAATAGAAACTTTTTCTCCAGTAGACTCAGACAGCAGCGTAGAAAAATAACTCTTCTTACCTTCCCACGGCTTACGCCACCAAGTAAAAGGCGCACGAAAGATCTGATTGATTTTCATAGCACGAATATCCGCGTTAAAGTAGTTAGCCAGTTTCTTCTGAATACCATTCCAATACTTCTTATTCTTAGTCAGCCCGATCTTGTGATCGTTATCACTAAGAACCCAGTAGACTTGATAGCCATTCCTAGTATCAAGAATCCATGTGGGCTTAACACTAAAGCTATTGATCTGTTGCATGAACTTAGCTTTGTGTTGCATAACAACCTTTGGCGTATGATAGTGACCATTAAGATCACGACCAGCATCAAGATCGATATAGCAAGCACGAACAGTTTGTACGTCTTCCTTCTTCCTAACTCCATTCACATAGAAGTAGGCATCACAATTATGTTTCACATTATTCTCCAGCACTGTAGCAAGACCACCACCATGCAGAGTAACATGATTCATGCCACTAAGTTTCTTCTTAGGGTTGTTGTTATAGCACAACGTATGTTCACTACCAAACGAGCCAAAAAACTTAGCCCTCTGACTTGCATAACCATTATCATACACATTGTTCTTAACGTCAAACGGATTCATACTTTTCCTTTTACCTTTCCTCTTTACCTCTAATACCTACGAACATTGTACCAAAAAACTTTATCTTGTCAAGTGGCTAAATCTTAGTCTTGCTTCCAAGGATATCGTATAGCAGAACCAAAAAGATCGTACAAATACTTGAACCTTTCGTCCCTGTGATATTCGTACAGTTTAACCATTTCAAGCACAGAACATGAATATGTAACAGGATTAACTACTTTATTCCAAGAGTAATTCCTATAACCCTTATTGGTAATCATGGTAACAAAGCCGTTACCAAACCCCATAATCGTACCCCACACTTCCTTATCATTATAAGTAAAGTGTACAGTATTCTGTATAGCGTAATGAGTACTCATTTACTTAACTCCTTACCTCTTCATAGGACAAACGACGAACAAACTGTTTATTCTCATCAACTTCATGTATAGCAACATCGTACTGATACAAATACTTATTTCTTACAGTTTTACGCCAAACTTCTTTGGCTTCAGAAATAGTATCATAGAACCTATAGTCCCTAACAAAACCATCACATACTAAAACAAACTTGTTCATCACTTTCCTTTCAACCAAACAACTCATACTCTTCATCAGTCAACGCGACCTCATCGGGTCGATAGCAGTTGTTGCCATACAACTCACGATTGGTAGGACGCTTTTCCCAATCATCCATAAATCGGTTGTATTCCTCAATCAGACGCTTTTCTTCTTCACTATCCATCTTTCACTCTCTCTTTCTCTACTTCTAATATCGACATTCTACACGCCAGACTTTAGTCTGTCAAACTTGCAATGCTGTAAGGTTTCGTAAGTGGTTGGTAGCAAAGGACTTATGGCAAGCGGGGCGGCCCGCGTTTAACCTAAGTCTATATATATCAACCACTTACGGCAGAACAAAGATACGTCTACCAAACGTAATGAGGCGAGTGTAGTGGAGATCATCATAGATGTTAGGATCGTTTTCCTTTTTCCAATAGGGAGCAATCTTGGGGTCATACATCAACTCATCCCCATATTCATAATTCATATCATAATAAGGGGTGAATTCAAACAGTTCCCAATCTTCACAACGAACAAAGCCACACACATCACGCTTCTGAGTTGCAAACACTTTATTGGCTTTAGAGCGTTTGTTCTTCAGAACACAGTTGTGCAGCATAAGATAATACTGCTTAGGATTGAAATATAATACTTCATCCTTAGACTTGACTTGCCAGTGCTTATAGAATTCACCAGCCCCAAGATGAAAACGCACATCAAACATTTTATATCCTATTAAGAGTTTGTATATACAAGATCAACGTACTTGTTTACCAGTTCGCTAGCACTAATCTCATGATTAGTAATTAGCTCTTTTACCTTATCCACGTTATTCTTACTCATAGCACTCATACGAGAGTTGAAGAAGTTGATAATATAAACTATAGCCTTATCTTTATCACTCATATAAATCCTTAGTATATTGTTCTGGGATAATTGGACCCACGCATGATTGTATTATATATCCCTTTCTTCTACAGCGGTATTATGTCCGCATTCCATGCACAAGCAATTATCGTATGGGCCACCAACTACATTACCATCTTGGTCTACCCAAGCATCCCATCCAATCTTATCGCTACCACACTCCTCACATATCATACTCATCTCGCCAACTCCTTTCAATATCGTGGCGGGTTCGCATACGCTTGGGACGATTGTCCATAGTGGTATCCCTGTGTTCCTTGTGACCCGTAGGCAACTCCCACGGCTTCTTTACCTTGATTTTGATTTTGCGGCGTGGCCGAGTATCGTCGTTGTTGTGGAGCGTAATCATACCATAATCCGCTTTCATGTAAATAGAAAACCTTGTCAATATTAGGATCGTAAGCCATCAGACAGTATTGTATCGGATATTTTTGGACTGTCAAGGGCTTTTGAATCGCTGGGATTTTTATGTCTCCCTTTTGATAGTCCTTCACACCCGTATACACCAAGCCCAATAGCGTAAACAACACACCAATCCACTGAATCATATTTCCACCCTTTGTTTTCCTTGCCATATTTTATATATCGGCAAGCGGCGGAATAGACTTTAGGCCAAAATATTTTTTTCTAGCCAAGATCGTTCAACATACAGATTCTCGCCATACTTTTCCTTGGCCTTTGCTAACGCTTCCCACTGGCCAAATGCCAGTACATATCCTACGAAACGATTATCTTTCCAAACTTGCCAAGTATACTCTACCATACTGTTCTCCTTTGTTCTCATTATACTGTATGTATCGGACTTGTCAAGCATATTCTTGAATTTATTCTAAGTCTATATGGGATAAGGAGTTAGGTCAAACACGGCCCGCCGCCCTTGCTCTAAGTCGTTTAGAGTCAAGGACTTATGTCTACTTCTCCATATTCCATCCCGCCTGAGTCAATACATTCATACTTTTATATACAATGGTTTCTTTATCTGCACTGGTATAGTCTCTATAACCACGCTGGTCTAGATACATATGCTCATCTAGTACATCGTTCTCGTTAGTTTCCCATATTGCATCAATAGCAGCATCTATGGGTTTCTTGCTGGTTGAATATATAATCTCTAGTGTGCCACACTTTATATAATACTTAGACATTTTGGTATCTCCTAGCTTTGCATTGTTCACATCCACAATCATCTTCTAGATAGTTATCGTCAACGTCTGGATCATACACGCTTTCTTGACCGCAGTCAATACATACTAAGACTTTCTTTCCATTACGTTTGACATATCCAACATTACCAACATGAGCATCCATAAACTCTAGACCAAGATCTTCAATCTTATTCAAGAGTCTAGTCAACTGGTTGGATTTAGTTTTATTATCAAATATATCTTCACACTCTCCACAAGAGCAATCATTGCCACCACAACCGATCACCTCTGCAATTTCTGTAATATATCCCCAGCCAGACAATTGCATATCTTGACGAAATCGAATCTTTCCAATATCACTCAATACTTTTGGTGCAAGATTATTGTATGCTAGTTTAGTCTGAACATAGTGTGCGTACTGTGCATCTTCCTCAGTCTCAAATTCTTTGAAACCACGTTCGCCATCTAATATATAGAAAGCCGCACGGCTACCACAGTTTTCATAATCTCCGACACAAACGCCCATATATATAATCCTTAGTGAGAGGGAAACAAAACATTAGCCAAACCACGAACACACAAGTCACACGTTACACTACCCTTGGTCGGTGTGCAAGTCACAACGCCACGACCACGACGAATCTCGGGACACGTTACAAACTTTGTACCATTGAGAATTACCAGCTTCGGCAACGCTGCTCGCCATGCGTCGGCCTTAGCCTTGTTGCGAGGACGCTTCGGGGCGATCTTCTGGTCGCTGTCACACCATGCAAACAGCTTGAAACCCTGTGCCAGTGCCGCACCCATATCCTCGTCGTTATGAATACTGGCATATACATTCATATACTTTTCCAGACTCACAAGTCGGGAATCGTAGATATGAGTATAAAACCACATATCGGGCAGTTCTGTACCTTCGGCAATAATACTCTCACATGCCCACGTTACATTAGCAAGATAGTCCAAATCCAATTCGCCATTGAGAAACCAATCTCCACGCTCATGCCAACGGATGCTCTTACCCTGACGAATAGCGTCAAGAATCATGGCCCTAATGCGATGCTTTTCAGTGATAACATTCTGCATACCAGCAGGACGAACACCGGGATACATCTTCTCGGTCTGCTCTGCATAGCAGCCATTGTGAAGAAACGCACAAGTATCGGGGCAAGTATCCCCAACAGGACGCGAAACCACCAAGCAACCCTTACCCAACTTATCGTTACCGTTTGCAACTTTCATACTTTCCTCCCTTGTGTCCTATGATCATACCATATAGATCGGCATGGTCAAGTACAAATCTTGAGAAAAATATTATTTGATATAAGTTGTTGGTAGGTAAGGACTTACGGCGAACGCGGCCCGCCGCCCTATTCCTAAATACTTACAAGCAAAAGACTTAGAGTAGCCCCACGGAGGATCGAACTCCGATCTTCGGGATGAAAACCCGATATACTAAGCCATTATACTATGGGGCCAACCACGCAACTCAGCCGTCAGCCTCCGTCCCATAAATATTATACCACTCACCTGAATCATCATATTCAATGAGTTCTTCTACGGGATTATCTTCCAAATCCTCGTAATAATCTACTTCGCCAAGTACGTATTCGTTGTAAATATGGTATATATTAGGTTGATTCATATAATAATTCCAGCTTTAGGGGTCAACATATTATACCATTCTTTACACATAAAATCAATGGGTCATGTAGGAATCGAACCTACAACCTAGAGGTTAAAAGCCCCTTGCTCTGCCAATTGAGCTAATGACCCAGATCCTTTAGACCTCAGTATAACTGTAGCTGTCTACGCTGTCAAGATATGCTCCTTGAACTTTCTCAAAAACGTCCATCCACTCATATCCCATATCCATAGGAATAATGAGATCTTGCAACTTATCGCCCGATTCCGTCACAATATCATAAACATGAACATTCTTCATAATTATCTCCTTTACGCTGACTACTCGCAAAAGCTTATGATCCGCTTAGTTAGGCTGATACTTCCCCGTTGTTATCCAAGGTTTCACGAACATCTTGCCCAATTTGCCCAAGTTGGTATGCTATGTATTCCGCGTAAACCAACCAATCTATTGTTTCATTCTCAGGTTGTATATATTCACAATCTTCCATTTCATAACCTCCATACTACCATCCTATCATACTTATCGGTACTTGTCAAATGATACTTGAAAGAAAAAACTGAACGTAAGTTGTTGGTATATAAAGACTTAGAACAAATCCGGCCCGCCCGCCTCGCTCTAAGTCCTTTGGCGGCAACGATTTACAGTTATTTTCGTGTATATACTAGTATCCTCACCTATAACATGGAGATGAATACTATGTCAACTTATGATCCAGAAGAATATCAAAAAAATAAATTAGCATATAAGATACGTCAGCAAAAATATAAATCTAAAAATAGAGAAAAAATAAATAGTAAACAAGCTAAATATAGATCTAATAATAGACAACGAGAGAATAATTATGCTAATAAAAGAAGAAATAAAATACGTGAACAATATGACCATTATATGAAAGATAAAACTTGTAAACACTGTGGATATAATGATCCCCGTTCACTTGTATGGCACCATTTAGATCCTTCTCAAAAAAAGAATGGCGTTGTTCAATTAGTTGGAAAAAAACATGGATGGGATACTATTTTGACAGAAATAAATAAATGTATATGTTTATGCCATAACTGCCACAACATATTACATAATCACCAATCTCCATAGTCTGAATCATATGATGGATCATACTGTTCATCTAAACCCCAACCCATTGATTCCATTGCTGAATCAAAATCCCCATCCATGCTATCATCATAATCGTTATCATCCTCAACTTCATTTTCCTCAATGTAATAATCATTGTAATCTTCACACTCTTGGTAGAAATCATTGTGATCGTCGTAATTCATATCGTCCTCGTAAGAGTTGTCGGGATCGTAGCAGGGATCGGGGTGACTCATTATATATCCTTAGTTAGTAGAAAGAGAATCGAAAATAGAAACCACACTAATCATGATTACCAAAAAAATCACTAGTTCCATTCTACCCCCTATAGTCTGCGTCGGGATACATCTCATCGAATACTTCATTCTCCAAACCCATCGCAAAAGCCGCGTCAAGAGGATGGCAATCCGGCTCATCGCACGGTTCAACCATCGGATCGGAAACAATGCCCAACGCGGCGAGATCGTTCAGCAGATCGTTTGCAAAATCGTAGCTCATGGTTTTCTCCTCTTTGGTTGGTTGGATTCTACACTGTTTATCGGCAAGTGTCAAGTGGCATCTTGAAGATTTTTTTGCATCCGCAGGATA
>Ga0208147_1000529_pt1 | contig 13369 bp, 7 predicted proteins | sample DEB3_08_DNA_FD_184520 | JGI IMG/M metagenome (GOLD analysis project Ga0208147, IMG submission 184520) | Aqueous microbial communities from the Delaware River and Bay under freshwater to marine salinity gradient to study organic matter... | ecosystem: Environmental > Aquatic > Marine > Coastal ... | reverse complement strand
TGGCAAGACTCATAGCCAGGCCTGCCTATAGATCACAGACCCTGACGATACGCTGCCTGTGACGACAACAGTTCCACCGGCTTTTAGGGCCCCGAACCCTGTGGTCAGGGTTTCGTTTATCTTGCCTTGAGAAATGGTGCCAGTGGCAGACCCAATCCTGAGCGTAGCCTTCTCGTGGTCAATGTAGTAGCTAGTCCCGGACGACAGCCCAATGAGCGCAATCGTGCGGCCTCCTATCGTGTAGGATGCGCTAGTTCCGGATGCTGTAACAACGACAGTCGGGTAGTACTTGTAGTTGCCGGTGTACGATACCGTGGTCGTGCCCACGGATATCGACACCGTGCTTTCTGCTACAGAGATCTTCCTGGAGTCCTTGGCAACAAACTGAAGTTGTGTGTTAGTTGCAAACCCCTTTGCCGATGCCCCGATGGACTGATTCTTCGTAACGTTGATCCCAGGAGCTGCCGATGGGCGGACGAGCATGTACACAAGGTTGCTTGTAGCTCCGGTTGGCGAGTAGAACCTCAGCTGGCGGAAGCCGTCTGCGGATACAAAATCGTCAGGATATGGGTCCATAGCACCGCTCACGGCGTCGATCTTGTCCCAGAAGTCGCCGAGTGTGCTGCCGTATGCAGAGACAACAAGTCCAACGCCCCTGGAGCCTACGAACGCCTCTGCGCCCTGTATTCCGTCTCGCTGGGCTTGCTCCACCGAGTACCCTCGCACCGCAGCCGGGCCAATCGAAGCCCCTTCCACTGCATAGCCGGATAGCGGCGTGGCAGGGCCAGCCGCTGAGGTAATCGTATTAAGATTTAGGAACGTTGCAGACGCAGTCTGCAGGCTGATTGGCTGATTGAAATCCATTTAGGCCACCCGGCGCAGGCGTCGAATTCTTCGGAGTTCGTCCTTCCACCGCTGCCTTGAGCTAAAGGCCAGCTGGTTCATGCCGATTGGTGTGACGTCAGTTGCACCTGAGGCCACCTGCCACTGTTGGAATGCGGCTCGGTCGCCAACCAGTCTGTATAGGGCCTCAGACTGGGCGAATACCTTTACTGCGTTCTCCGCAGACGTGTCGAGATCGACCGTCACAGCAGACGCAGATACTCCAGAGCCGCAGATGTTGTATGTTCCATAGCCGTACACTCGAAGCACTGATGGCGATGCCAGCGTGTAACCTGGGGCAAGGTATAGGACCCCACCGTGGAGTTCCCACCCTGAGTTGGCACCCTCACCAACCGACGAGACGATGCTTTCTAGGTACCCAGTGCGAGCTCCTACGGAGCCGCCGAATACGTCGATACGGAACACACTGAGGAACCGGTCGCCACCGGCAGTGTTCGTCGTAGTCGAGATATCGACCGTCTTCAGACCATTTGAGATCGAAGGAGAAGTGTAGTTGTACTCCTTCACGATCTCCTTTGGATAGACGCCCTCTATATGCTGGATGCCCAGGTTGATCAACCCCTTGATCTCCGCCTCTGACCAGGTCAGGGCGTTCGGATCTCGGAGATCTACCTGTATCTCGTCGATTAGATTCTGGAACGTTGCCATCAATCTTCCCTCTTTCGCAGGCCATAGTTCGGGTGCTCAGCGGCCCAGCGGAACACCTGTGCCCATTCCTGGGCCCTTTCCTTGTAGTCGTACTCCTTCAATATCCTCTCCTTCGCGGCCCCCGCAAGCTGCTGGCGGAGCTCCTTGCTGCTGACAAGCGACTTGACCGCGTCGTACCATTCGCTCCGGTTAGCGGCCAGTAGGCCGTCAACTCCGTGTCGTACAACGCTGTACGGTGCGTCACCGTACTTGAACTTCTGACCGATGAACGCACCTCCGACCATCGAGTACTCCAGCCAGTGAAGCTCAGACTTGTTCTTGTCGAACGTATCCCCAACCAGCGGAGCTATTCCTATGTCCGGGTGGCTTCTGGCTAGTATCTCGGCAAACTGGCGGATGTTCTCTACGTAGTGGTATGCCTCGTCAAAGAACGGTGCGATTACGTGCTCTGTTCCTGGGTTAACCCCAATGAAGATGTTCCAGAGCTTTTTTATAGGCCCCCGGAATTCTTCAATAGCTTTTCCGCAATATCCTCCGACGTATTTCCTTTGGGCGGAGTCGTATTCCCCGGCGTAGTCCCGCATGCGCACGGTGCTGCCGTAGTAGACCACACGCGGAAGATCGCCACTGTGGTCAGGACGGCTATGCTCAGTAGTATAAATCGACGGATCAATCGCATTTCGTATCACCCTTATGTTATCGTTGTACTTGCTATAATGGTCAGCTATCGGCTTGGTGCTTGTGGTTATGACGTCAGCACGCTTGGCCATCCTCTCGATTAGAGGGAGCTCCAGCCGAACATCTGGGAAGTACCCATTCCACGGCTTGATGAAGAAGTGGTTATCGTCAGTCTCGTATACGATGCCCTTGTTGTGAGACCTGCTCTCGAAGGCCGGCCACACCATCTCTGTGATTCCGTCGCGGATAGCAATCTGGTGTTCGTGCGTGGTGATTTCGGCCGCGTCTTTTGTGACCTTGCCACATGTCTCGCACTTTGCTGATGTGTTGTAGTATCGGCGGAACATGACCACGTCAGCCCAGTCAATGTCCTTTGTGTCGATCTTGACCAGGCCCTTGCGGATCGCCTCGTCCTGAGACATCCCGGCTGCAACGCCGTGGGCAACGAAGTCGACCTTGTCGATGTGGCGCATCTCGATCCCGAGCTTCTTGAGCTCCTCGTCAAACATGTGCCCGCGGAAGTACGCGCATGGGCCCTGCTCGGCAGTGCCCCAGACTAGAACCTTGACAGTGTCAGCCATATCGGTTATCCTCCTATGGCTGGGTGTGGGGGGCCCCAACGGTCGACTTGAAATACAACCGTCGGGGCCCCGCTCAGCTAACTATGCTGTGATTAGACAGCGACCGTAGCCTGAGTCTTCAGGATGCGATAGCGGGCGCCTGCCTCGTCGAGGAGGAGGGAGCCGAAGCGCATCTTGTAACCGACCAACGCCTTCTGTGCGAGTGGGTCGGTGTGGTCACCACCAGGAGCCACGAAGTAGCTCTGGAGGGTCTGCGAATCACCAATGGTGTACGCATCCGGGCCGAGGAAGAGCGCGGAATAGACATTCCCGCTCGACGCACCTGCGCCGGTCGTAACCTTAGCGTCCGAAGAAACGATGAAGCGCACGCCTGCGAACTGGCCGATCTCGTTCGTGAGAAGCGGCACGTTGTTCACGTACTTGTGAGCTTCGATCCAGCCGTTCACGCTGGTGTCTGACACGAGGTCATACTCCTGTGAAGGGTGGATGATGCAGCGATACGTGCCATCAGCAAACTGAGGAACGTTCGCGCCCTTGAGGCGGGCAACCATATTCTTGACGAATGCGCCAGTGAGAACACCCGCCACAGCAACGGCGCTGTTGGCCGTGTTCTGGGTCAGCGTGGTCGCGCCGGTCGCGCCAAAGATGGCGCTCGTTGCGGCCGAGCCGTGGATGTTGTCGCGGACGAGTACGTCCATCGAGCGAGTTGCCTGGTATGCGATGCGCTCCGCAGCGATCCCAATGAGATCGTGTGGGTTGTCGATCTGAGCCAGGTCCGTCACTGCGACGGTCGCACCGTACTGATCAGCCGTGAAGAACTCGCTTGAGATCGTCAGCGCCTGGTCCGTAGGAGCGGTGCCTTCCGAAAGCGTCGTCGTAATGACGCCAAGGTCAGCGTAGCGTGCATAGCGAAGGGTGTTTGTGCCCTTCACAAAACGCGCAGGGACGTACATCCCTGGCATCGCGTGCACTGCACGTGCACGCAACTCCTCTTCAGCTCGTGCCGCAACAAGTTGCGTTACAAGATCAGAGAAGTTTGCGGTAGCGGTACTAGTTGTAGCCACTTTCTTACCTCAATCTTTACTCAAAGAATGGATTGCCAAGCGACTTCATCTGTTCTGCAATAGCAGCAGAGTCGCGCTTGGTGTTAACTTTGGGTTCAGATCTACGTGGGTTGTTAGGGTCAACCAGTGAATTCGTCTCGCTAGCCTCGCTCACAGCACGCGCATCGGCAATAAATTTCTCAAAGGCCGAGGCCCTCGAGTCTTCGTCCAGTCCGGCAGTGTCCTGTAGTAGCTGACTATAGAGAGGATATTTACTCGCGAGCCTCTCCCTCTTTGCCTGTTCCCGACCGGAGTTGATCTCCTCCTCCAAGGACTTTATGCGAAGCTGGGCCTTCTCGTATTCCGAGAGGCTCTGCTCCTCAATCTGTGCCTTGAACTTGGCGAGCTCATCCAGCTGGCGCTTCGCATCGTCCAATTCCTTCTTGGTTGCAGTAAGCGCCTGGTCCTTACCAGCAAGACGCTTCTTCCAAGTGGTGACATCGTCAGCAGCTTGAGTGGGGTCCTCGGCCACAGGCAAATTGTCCTGCACGTCAAGGTTGACCGACTCAGTGACCACTGGTGTCACGACTTCGTCCGTCATGCGTTCCTCCTATATACTCTGGCTAATTGCCAGTTTCATTAAAATCGACGGGGCCATCAAAGAAATCCCAGATTTCTGAGGCAGCTCCGCCCGCGTATTCCATAGCGCCGAACACGCCCTGTTCGCGTCCCTGCTCTGCGAGTGCTCGCATCGCGTAGAACGGATCGAACTGGGCGGGCTCACGGCCATTCACACCTGGCCGCTGTGAGCGCTGATACTGCGCATAAGTGCGGTTTACCCACCGCGGTGCACTTACCCCGATGTCGCTTGGGACGCCAGGGAATAGTTGCTTAAGCAAGAAGACCACGTCTGACTTGCCAAGGAACTCCGATACTTTAGGGTCACTCTCGGACATAACCGTGATGTGCTCCTGGATCTCGTGGACCATCTCGTAGCCTGCGAAAGGCCTGGTCCTATTGGTGAATGGGAACTTGACAAACAGCGCCCGGGCAAACTCTGGGACCACCTTGCCGACCATGTACGAGAGTGGGTACATGGCAAGGAATGGGTGGTTCAACGTCCTCTCGAATGCTGATCTTCGTGGGTTGTAGAAGTGAATCCTGTTAGCAACGTCGTTGGCGTCCTTTACGACCTCACGTAGACCGCCAAGGAGAACCTCCTCAGGGCCGTGCTTCATGAGCAGTGTGCTAACCGAAAGCTCCAGCGCACGCTGCAGCTCTGGGGTAAGCTTCTCGCCCTTACGTAGAGCAGTGAGCACTGCCTCCATTCCTGGAAGGTCCTGGCCGTATGAGCGGAACTCAGCCAACGAGGCCGCGATTTTCTCGCGAGAGAAGCCCTGGATTGACTCCTTCTTGAACAGCTTCTTGACTGCCCGGTTCACGAGAGTCCAGTCCTTGATCGATTGGCCGATTGTCGTGATTGACTCCTTTGCAGCAAGAGATCCGGACTTTGCCAGATTCGTAACCGCAGCCTTGTCCACGGACTCTTTGTAAAGGGTTCCAAACAATTTCTGAACCGATGCCTTTGCCATAGTCACGTCAACTCCGGTCTCGGCAACCTCGTCGAGCTTGGCACGCAGGAACATGACGTCTTGCTTGAGAAGATCTACGTCCAGCGTTACAATGCCGTCTTCGGACACCTTGGCATACTTAGTGCCATCAGCGATCTCGTCAAGCTTTGTCGACACTTCAGTAAGTACAGGCACTTTGGTAAGCGACGCCTTGGAGGCAAACGCAAAGTTGCGTGGTCGCGCACCGTCGATTACCTTGACCGGTGATACCCAACCTCGGGCCTGGTCTTGGATCAAGTTGATCATGACCGCTCGTGGATTGGTCGTGCCGTATGTCTTGGTCATCGCTACCCACTGCTGTGGGAACTTAAACATGATGTCGTCTGCCATTTTTTCAAGGGCGAGGTTCATCGTCATTGTGAGCTTTGCAGCGTTCTTGGCCGGGTATGGGTTCATGACGCGCTGTATGATTGCAAGCGGGCCACGGTTAATCCCCTCAAGGAGAACCCGCTTTACCACCCCTCCATGCTCCGTAGCGTGGAGCTTGGCCGCTTCAGAGCCCTGCAAGAAGATTACCGACTCTCCAATGTCTAGGTCGGCACGGATGGCGGCTTCGCCTGATCCAAGAGCCAGCGCAGCTACCTCTGGCTCAACGATTGGTGTCTCAAGCTTCTTGGCAAGGCCAAGCTTCTGGCCCACCTTGGTGTCGACCCAGGGTAGGTACTTGGCCCATGAATACTTAGCAGCATACTGTGGTCCAGTGAGCTGTCGCTGAATACCACGCATGTAGTTGAAGAACGGAGACTCGATTGCTTCCTGGATATAGAACAGCGGGTTAACGCGGAACTTCATCCACGGATACATTACGTCGGTTACAATTGCAAGTGCCGGGACGTAGGTCTTGAGCCTTCCTGTGAACGCCTGGGTACCGCCGACGACTTCCTTGCTACCAGCGTAAATCTTCATCACAAGGCGGCGCGGGTCGCCCTTGCCGATCTTGTCAACAATATTCTGGAAGTCAGGGCCGAGTGCGTCTTGCATCGCTGTTCGAAGCGCTGCCTCGTCCGTAATGAGAGCACGTGGTGTCGTCTTCTTCTGAATCGCCAACTGGTTCAACTTGTTGAACAACCTTCTGGCCTGCATAATCGTCCCGCCACCGTCGGTGACCAGATCTATTGCATTGTTCAGCTGCTCGTTTTCAACGACCTTGGAGCCGATTGGCGTAAGCCACTTGTCAGTAATCTTCCGGATTGCTGAGCGGCTAAACGTGTCGACGCCGATGTCGAGACCAGGCATGAGATCCTCTGTCGTGTCAAGGAACGGAGCGATGGGCTCGTCAAAGAACTCAGCCCCATCGTCAGATGCCTTGGCAACCGACCGCCGGATCATGTGCTGCTCTGGAGCAAAGCCTAGAGCATAGCCTGATTTGGCGTAGTCGTCAAGTACTTTCCGACCGGCCCCTGGGGCGATGCCGTCCAGGAGCTTGGCGATGGCGCCGAGCTCCTCAGCTGAGGCCCCTGAGATGTAATACCCGCTCTGGAGCATGTCCTCCAGAACGTTGGAGAGGTCTGACCAAAGAGCCCCAGATGAGGTCATAACGATTGAGTGGATATCTGGGAAGAACTTAGCAATAGCTGAGGCAAATTCGTCATAAGCACCGCCCTTGACGGCATTCATGGCTGCTCCCTTGACGCTATTGCGAACGGCTTCTGGCAGAACGCTAAGCCAGCGCTCGACCTCCTCTGGCTTTGTAGCCTTGCCAATCCCGACCAGGGCCTCGATGACCTCCTTGGTCAGGCTGTCCTCTCGGATGACGTTAAGTCGTGCGAACTTCGCTGCGTCTGGGTCGTCAAAGAACTTCTTGAGCTCTGTGAAGCGCTCCATAGTCATCGGAGCCTTGAGGATATCCTCAAGCTTGGCCTTGTCGCCAGCAGCAATCGCTCGGATTGCAGATCGAAGCACCGCAGTATTCGTCCCGGCAGCTCCGTATGCGGCAATCTCAGCAAGCTGGACTAGCTTGATTCGGTCAGCATCGGTCACGCCGTGCTTGTCGAACAGTGCGCCGAGTGTCTCCGCAACGTCATCAGCCGCATCGTTAGAGGCGTTGGCGAACGTCCTGGCGAGCCCCACCCGGCCGCTCTCGCGAGATGCCGAAGTGGCGAACCTAACAAAAAGATCACGCTGCACCTTGGCATCAAGATTTGTATACTTGAAGCTTCCTGTAGCGATATTGTCTTGAGCAGCCTCAATCGTATCGACCATGCGAATTCCGCCCTCTTGCTGGAGGACCTTGTAGTCTCCCTGGGCGATCTTGGATGCCCTAGTTACCTCGGACCTTGCGTAGCCGTCTGCGGCTTCGCGGACGAAATGACGGCGCTGGGCGTCGGTCATGCCCCAGAGCTGCGTGATCATCTCCTCTGCCTGTAGGTCGTCTGTAATGATGTCGGTCTCGTTCTTGATGAGCTTCACCACATCGGCGGCAGACATGCCCTGCTGTCGGCCTTGCTCGGCCTTCTTCAGGATATAAAGAGCACGCTGCTTTCCGACGTTAGACGTGAACTTCGAGAAAAGATTTGACATGGCAAAGATTGCCGTGTGAGTGAGGCCTCGTCCAAGATTCTTCGCGAGGACAGATGCCGCCGATCCCTTGCCGGCAGTGTTAAGACCCTCGATGACGTTCTTTGGGGCCTGATCGAGAGCCCTGGTCATTCCGATAACTACCGGTGTCCGGATGGCATCAACCATCGCTGACATGCCGCGACCTGCCTTGCCAAGCGTCGAGTCGTAAAGCTCTCCAGCAATGCGCCATCGGTTTAGGAACCTGAGTTGGTTTTCGTCAATATACCTGGCAACAACTTCCTTGCGGATGTCCCCGGCACGCTTTCCGAGCAGTGCTTCGAACTGCGGGTCAACGGTCCCGCCGACCTTGCCGGCCTTGATGATCTCGTCAGCTTTGCTGAACGCCGCAGATTCTACCTTGGCGAGCTTGGCAACGTGCCTGGCTCCAAGGATAGGCGCAGCTGGGTTGACGTAGTTAAGCGGGTCGGTGACCAGGGCGAAGCCAAGGTTGACCCGCGGATCGTCAGAGAAACCACGGTGATTTGTGGCCAGATAGTCCACGACGTCACCGAAGGACTTGCCTTGGCCCATCATGGACTTGACATCCTGCGGAAGGTCGCCAAATACTTCTGATGCTCGTATCGCAGCTGCGCCGCGCTCTACGACTTGTCCTGGGATCGACACCAAGTCCAACGCGCCCTTGGCGACGTCTTTCACCTGGGCCACGCCCTTGATGCCAACCTCTCCAAATGCGCCAAGGCCGGCAGCTATTCCCTTGCCGACATCACCGATTACAGGTACCTTGGATAGGGCGTCAGCGATCCCAACGCCGGCGCCAACGACTCCCTGGAACAGACCGCCGATCCCACCGAACACAGTCTCCACAGGATTCGATGGATCTAGGTTTACATCGAGCCGCTCTGGCTCTGGAGCCTTCGGCTTCTGCCAAGAGACGTTCTGCGTAAGCCCAGCCGTAGGGCGCTGTTGGTTCTGTCCGTTGCTACTTCCTAGATATCCCATTATTCTCCTTAGGGGTTTCTCTCGCCGGCGCGGAAGTCAATCAGAGACTGCTCAATCTGCTGAGCCGTGAACTTAGGCTCAAATGTTGTAGGCTTAGCCGCTGGCGGCTTGCCTAGGCTTCCGTTGTCGAATGTAGGAGCCTTAGAGAGTGGGGTTGGCGCATTGTCTATTCCTCCTGCGTACCGGAAGAAGTAATCCGGTTGAGGCGACACGCTTGTCCCGGCAAATGTCGGAGACATCTTGCTGATCGCGCTTTCAGGCGTTCTTACAGCAGTCAATGCCTGCTTGGCAGCGGTTACCTCTGGTCCAGGATTCAGGAAGTTATAGGCTGCCTGGCCAAGCTGCAGAAGCCCACCACCACCAGGTAGGAGATTTGCAGCTACCTTGAACGGTGCCAGAGCAGAGTTCTGAGCTGTATCGCGGCGCTTCGTCTCATAATCGACGCGAGCCTGAGCTCCCTGCATTCGATATCTGTCAAGATCAGCTTGCGTCATCTGTCCCATATCGGCTCGGCCCTCGGCGCCTTGCATCCTTCGGAACAGGTTCGACGCGATGATTTCCTTGATCTGCTTTCCAATGCCCTGATTCATCATTGCCTTGAACGAGTACGCGTCCATACCGCCAGTAAGCTCGATGAGAGCCTTCTCGTCCTTGATGATTAGCTCGCCTGTAGCCTGGTCCATATCGACGATGTTAGTCGCGCCATTGAGCAAGCTAATCGAGCTTGCAATCAGATTTGCACGCTCCTTGATCGCCTCTGCCTTGCCGGCGTTTCCTGTCGTGCCGTCCCAGGTAATCAAATCTCCGTTGTTAGTCTTAGGAACAATAGAACCCCAGCTGGTATCCGTGGCAATCGCTGAAGCCATTAGAGGAGCTGAGTTGACGACAGCATTGGTGTCGTCCATCATCGTAACCTGGAATCCATCGGCCATGCTGCCTGCGATCACGTAGCCCTTTGAAGCCATGTAGTTCTCCATATCGTCGAGATCGAGAGATACGTTATCCAGGGTAATGAACTTCTGGGACATAACTCCGCCATCGCCAACATCGAACACAATGTTTCCAAGAGTTGCGCCATCCTTGCTCAGGACAGGAACCTTCTGTTGCTGAACAGTGGACGATACTGTTCGTCCGTCCGACATTGTCGACGTGTAGAAGAACGGAACTCCATTTGCAATCCGTGTAGGAACAACGTCGACTACTGGGTCTCCGTTCTCCGCCACTGTAATCGCAAGGTAGCTCTGTCCGCTCTCCACCTGGTTCTTAACCTTGTAGTCGTTTACAATGCTGTTTATAGCATCGACTGGGTTCATGCCCAGGAACGTCTCGCCAGTGTACCGTTCGGTGAGGATGCGCTGCTCTTCAGCTGTCAACTGCCATAGCTCAGTCTTGCCCCCGAACTCGTTTGGATCTGGGACAAATCCGTTCATGATGCTAAGAATGGCATCGCCGGAAACGTCTCGAGCGCCAGACTCTGCGATCTTCGCAGCGTGTCGCCTGTAGCCCTCGACATTAACAATCGGGCTTCCGTACCCGGCGAGGTTGTCCCCGATCATGTCGTAGCCGCTGTTATAGGCGTCGCCAACATCATCGATGAGTCCGGCATTGCGCTCGACGCTGTCGTTCCAGTTGTCAAGCATTGACTTGAGTGATGACCTGATTCCGATTGACAGCGTCGGGTCGCTGATCAGCGCCTTAAGCTCGTCGCTCGTGTCAGTAATGAATGTGTACCATGCGCGACCAGAAATGGCGCTGTCGCCAATCGTGACGCCAGCCCGCGCTCCGGCCGTAAGGATTGTGTTCTGCAGGGCCAGGTCTAGGCCAGAGAATGCGGCAACAGTGTTCAGTGCGTCACCGTTCAGCAGCTTCGCTGCGTCCTGGGCTCCAAGACGGCCCTCCCGGACCGCTGCGTTCACCGAGTCTTCGATTGCTGCTGAGAGCTTTCCGGCCCTGCGAACAAGCACCTTCTGCGCCTTGTCCAACATCGCCCGCTTTGCCTCGGCTGCCGCTGCCTTCTGTGCTGATACGATGTACTTCTGGATGGTGCGGTAGTGGCCGCTGTCCTTTGTAATACCCATCTCTTCAGCAACGGCAAGCTGGCGTCGGTAGAATCTGAGGAGAGTTCCGGCGCTGGCGTCCTCGGCTTTGAGGTCGTCGTGCCTGTCGTTAAACTTCGTAATGAACTCTTCGACTGTGTACTTCATTCGAGTGGCGTTGTCTGGAGAAAGTGCCTTGGCCTCGCGCAGGAACCCAAGGTACTCCTCCAAGCCAATCTTCTGACCAAACGCGTAGGTACCGTTCTCGTATGCCTTCTGGTATACGTTCATCTCAGTCGCAATTGCATTTGCCCGGAACTGAATCAGCTCTGCACGCAGGCGATCCCGCTCAGTCGTGCCTTCCGGGTACGCCGCCATAGCAGCCGCGTACCAGGCCTCAACCGCTGCCCGGTCGACAGCCTGATCGCCGTAGGTGGCGTCGTAAGAAGCGCTGTCCATGTTCGCCTCAAAGGCTGCCAGGATTGCGCTCTTCTGAGCGGCCTGCTGCTCCTTGAGGATGTTGTAGATGAGAAGCGTTAGATTCTGCGTGCCCGATGTGGCTCGGCGGAACCGTGCTCGGCGCCTAGCTCGAATAGCCATTATTCCTCACTCCCATTCTCTTCCGGCAGTGTCATATCCATCGGGAGTTCGGCCCCAGCTTCGGCGTTAGCCGGCAGGGACTCCTGTGGAGCGTTGGCTGCGTTCTCAAACTCTGACATCCCCTCCGCCGCCGTAAGCGGTGGATTGAGTGTCCTGTATGCGTTCATGGACTGTTGCTGGGCCTGGAGCTGCGCTGCCGCTTGCTGCTCCTGTGCCTGTAGCTGCTGCATCTGGACGCCCTGCGCCTGCAGCTGCTGGAACGTCTGGAGCAGGTTGGCCATCGTGAGGACTGCAGCAGGGTTGACCGTTGCGTCAGTCTGCTCGTCGCGGATGACATCAAGCTCGCCCTCTGGGTCCTCTACACCCACGCGATCCATTGCGCGTTCAGCGCTCCAGATGCGGTTCTGCACCAGGTTGATTGCCGTCTGGGCAAGCTCGAGCGTGTCTCGTGGCGTGAGCTCAGGCGGTACAATCTCAAGTCGATGCTGGCCCTGGATGATCGAGCGGATCGCCGGGTCCTTAGCCTCCCAGACAGATGCTGCGAGGGTCCACAAGTCCTTGATCCACTGGTAGAAGAGCTTGCGCTTTGGCGCAATGCGCGACTCATAGTTAGCGATAAGCGAAGCGATTGCCTTGGACGAGCCAAGAACGCTCGTCGGAGCAAGTCCGAGGAGCAGGTCGTTGAGACCAGTCACCACGGCGATTTCTCGGTCGATACGCTTATTATAGTCTTCGATCTGGAACTGTGGGATGAACGGCTGCAAAGCTCGAAGCTCGTTGCCTGGCCCTGGGGCCGCGACCTTGTTCGGCTTAGGAAGCGCGTTCGGCGGCACCTCGTCTGGTGCCTCAGCTCCTACGAGTTGCCACATCTGTCCTCCGACAACAGACTGGATCATCTGTGCCTGGTTGGTGATGCGCTCGTCCTTCTCGCGGAGAAGCTGCTCGACGTCATAGAGCTCTGGCTTGCCGTATGGGCTTCCAGGAACCTTGCCGTTTTGGAGCAGAAGGTATGGGATTCGGCCCTGGTACTCAGTGTGCTTGCTGTGCTTTACGAGAGTGTTGCCGACGTAGATGGCGTTCCACACGATTGGTGGCTTGCCTGGGGACGTGGGCTCCTTGTACCAGTAGTCATAGACCTCGACCTGAAGCTGCTCGTAGACGGTCTCTCGTCGGAGCGGGTTTCGCTCGAACTGGTTCTGGTATACGGTGCCGAGCGGATCGTCGTGCGTTCCGGACGTGCTGTAGCCGTACCACTTCTCTCCCTGCTTCACAGGAATGATGTCGACGCCGTAGTCCTCCTTGACTGCCTGTGGCGAGAGGCCGTAGCAGTACAGGGCCCAGTCTAGGCGAGTATAGTCTGAGTTACCGAAGCCCATGTATAGGTTCTCCGGCTGCTCGATGATTGTGATCTCTGGCTGCTTTGTGATGTTGTTCCAGAAGATCTTGGCGGCCGTGTATCCGTAGAGGCTCTTAGTGAGAGCTGCCATCTCGAGCTTGAGATCCATCTCTCGCGACTGCCACCATGCGAAGAAGAGCCGCTCGCGGTTGGAGGCAAGTGCACGTGCCTCTTCGCTAGAGTTTTCTGGCACGTAGTGGATGACTGGCGTCACTGCCTGCAGCGATGCGGGGATGTTCACATAGGCAGGGTGGACGTTGACAGAGACGTGGGCGCGGCCGGCGAGGCGGGCGCTTGGGTCCTCTGCCCAGTGGTCAGCACCGCCGAGCGTGAT
>Ga0208147_1000528_pt1 | contig 13372 bp, 20 predicted proteins | sample DEB3_08_DNA_FD_184520 | JGI IMG/M metagenome (GOLD analysis project Ga0208147, IMG submission 184520) | Aqueous microbial communities from the Delaware River and Bay under freshwater to marine salinity gradient to study organic matter... | ecosystem: Environmental > Aquatic > Marine > Coastal ... | reverse complement strand
GGCTGTCAGACCTGTAGCACCAAGGTAGAGCTCGATTGACTGGGATGTTGAGCCGGGAGCGATTGTGATTGTAGATGCGTTGCGCTCATTACCACCGTTGTACTGGATGTTCGTCGGGTTGCTTGTGATGACTCGGTAAGTACCAAAACCTGCATCTGGTCCAGTGCCTGTCCACGTTACGCCGTAGAAGTCAGTAGCCGGTGCGCCCGTTGCAGTACCAAAGGACTTATTCGGGCTGTCTGCATAACTCGTACCCGGTTGGAGGTTGTTTAGACCGAACAGGAGGCTCTCGAAAGAGTCAACGCCAAAGACTCCAGCACTTGAACTTGTGACCGATGTCGGTATATTAGTAACATCAGTACCGCAACTTACAAACCGATTGTAAGTTTGCGAACCACTGACCGATGATGTGCCTTTAATGCCGATGGCACATCGTTTGAATATACTGTTTTTGATTGTCAAAAATGCATTTGCAGACCCACCAGATTGTTCTATTCCACCCGTAGTATTTACAAATGTGCAGTTTGTGACTGCTGCTGTAATTGAATAGAGCAACGCTTTGTCACTACTTCCGCCATCAAAATAGCAGTTTCTGATTACTGTAGTGTCAGATGCTTGAGAAGCTCCAGTTATATAAAAGGCATACGCAGTAGATGGGCCAAAATAACATTTGTCAAATGTTGCATCCAATGGTGTAGACGCTGTTGCTGTTAACCTGACTTGACCACCAGAATTCAAAGATGGAGCATTTTCGGTGCGAAATATACAACTTGTAAACTTTATGTATCTAGAAGTGAAAAATTCAATACCACTAGTAGTTGCTGTATGGGCTGTCTCAAAAACTATGTTACTAAATGAATAATAGTTTTTTGATGTTGCCGAAATCAAGAAGGTGTTGTTATTTACAACCGCAGTACCTGCGGCGTTGTATGCCGACAGTTTGACTACTCCAGCATTCACACCGGGAAACTGTGATGCTGTAGGATTGCCAATAATCTGAACTTCGCTGGTTGGACTAGTAGCAAGTACATTGATGCTCTCGGTATAAGTACCCGGAGCGATGTAAACGATGTCACCACCTGTTACAACAGACCCAGATGCAAACACTTTGCCTATTGTCTGCCACGCTTGCGTAGTGGCAGGACCTGTGCCAGTATTGGAGTTGTTACCATCCGGTCTTACATAGTAAGTAGCCATTATTCAGCAGTCCCCGCCACGATTTCTTGAGCCATAATCACTGAAAACTGAGTGCTGTAGTTCTGTTGAAAGACAGCATCCTGTGTAACCCACCAACCAAATACACTCGTCCCATCAGGCCCGAAAGTACCGAGCAGTTTTCCGTTGTTGTCATAGATGTCACCGAACACAATCCAGTCACCGGGACTCAACGGATTAGGCTCCAGCCTGTAGTTTTGCAGGTTCATTTGCCCACCTTCAGCGCATTGATTCCCGTACCCTTGAAAGGCATCGTGAGGAAGCCCAGCGCAGCACTCATCGCAGCGGTGACACCAGCCGCTACAGCCTTACTTCCGTACAGTGCCATCACTGCGCCAAGCTCGGCGATGTCCTTGGCTTCAGCAGTACGAACGCCATCACCAAAGACCGTGCTAAAGGACGCGACAAAGGCGATCAAGACAACCACGACCAGCCTACTGATACTTATTCCGTTCATCGTTTCGCCTCCAGTTTGGTGATGCTTGTACGCATCTCACCTGTTACAGTTTCAAGCCTACCAATACGCTCACCGTGGTCTTCAATTTTAGCGGTGTCAACGGCTCCACGTTTGTCCATGCGATGCAAAAACTTGATGATGTAGGCAAGCAGACTAATAATCCCAGTTACTGCCGCTAAACCTATGGTTGTCCATTCTGATGCGCCCATTATGCCACCCGCTCCACTAGTCCACAGTGCTGTACCAATAATTCAGATTGCCCAAAGTCAGTACCAATGACATCAAAGTATCTGGAATCATCACCGACTAGGTAGACCCGGTCTTGAGGCATGACATCAGCTGCAACGGCCACTATGAGTGTCCATTGCGCTGATGGCTGTATCGCCCCACCAACTATAGATTCTGTGTCGCTTTGGTTGGTAACCCGTGCAGGATATTCGGCAACCTTGCGCCATGTCTCAGTAGCACCGCCGCGACCATCTTCGGTGAGCGTGAAGCGGTGAACCTCTACACGGTCTTGGCAAAGGTTACGAACCATGCCTGCCTGTATGGTCTGACGTAGAAGCGGGCTCATACAACCACCAATGGGCGATACTTATCAGCCATCTCTAGGCAGTGGCTTTTGAGTTGACTTAGCTTGACATCGGATGCGCCTTCTTTAGCATCGATTTCAGCAACCACACGGGATGCTTTGACCATCCACATCTGACGGGCTACGGTTCGGACATCGTATCTTTCAACATTGATACTGCCCATGTCTACCCAAGTCAGTACCGGATCGGATGTCCCGTCTTGGATTGACCAGCCTTTGTATTGTGCCGCTGGATAGGCTGGAAACTCTGGTTGTGTGCTGGATGAAGTACCAGCCACCCGTGCCTCATAAACCCGCCCATTGGGCGTTGTAGGCACTACACGGTCACCGACAGCGTAAGTGGTTGCCGCTGTCCATGTGCTGAAGCGGGAGTAGATGTCTAACGCACTACCAATCTCGGTAGTGGAGAGCTGTGGGTAGGATGTGGCATCGCAGAAAAGACTAACTTGCGCGATTGCCTCGGCTCTGGTCATCATGCGCTAAGTATCCCACATAGGGTCTTTGACCCTGACCACGCAGTAAAAACAAAAACCCCCGGCACGTCTGCCGAGGGCTTGATTGAGGGGGCTACGCTATTAGGAAGCGTTGCTTGTTGCGAGAACGATGAGCGAACCAGGTACACGGGCAGATGCCGTACCGGAAACGTTTCCAACGTCATGCGCGTTGAAAGCGAACCGCTCGGTTGCCTTGTAGGTCAAAGCATCTTCCACGAACTTGACTTGGTCACTGACCTCTACGGTCATTGCACGACGGTCACCAAAAGCAACACCCTTTGTCAGGTCGCCAAGGATTGCAACAGGGGTTGTTGCAGCTGGGCTTTTTGGCATATTCTGAACCCACTCGATCGGATAACCGAACAGGGTAGGTGCTTGGGTGTAAGCGTTCTGGATGTCGAGGATGGCGTTTCCACCAAGAGCAATGAGCTTATCAGCCACGCCATTGAAGAACAGGTCTTTGTGCATATACCACTTGGCGTTGTCTGCGTAGGTAGGCAACTTTGCGACCATGCTCTGGAAGTTTGCAAGCGTGAAGTTGGAGAAGTTAGCACCGGAAAGTGCTGCACCAACAACAACACCAGCAATGTTAGCCTTGGTTGCGTTCAGACCATAGACAGCCTGAAGGATACCTGTGATGGAACCGTATGTACCGGAACCATCACCGTTGAAACAGGCATTGTCCTCTTCCTTAGCGATGGCGTAAGCCATGTCACGGGCAAGAGCAGCACCAAGGTCGATAACCGTATCTTCGCCAAGTTCCTTGGATGCAATCGTAAGGACTGCAAGTTTCTTAGCGGAGAGGGATACCTGACCAAAGGTGATGTCAGATGCTGTGATTGCGGTTGCTTCCGATGCATAGTACACAGTTGTGGACGCAGTAGCGGAAGGAACCAAGAGCGTGTCCGAGGACATCGGGTAGATGCGGCTATTGCGGCGAGCAACGCCATACTGCTCACGGAGCCAGATAAGGTCACTGGAAACGATTTCAGGAACCGTATATCCACCAGCAGATGGTGTGCCTTCGGTCTGTGCCTTCATGTGTCCATGCTCGGACAGCCACTTGGTTGCAGACTTTACGCCAGCGAGGTGGCGAGCAAACTGACCAAAGACATAAGCCTTTTCGTTGCGCTCGTCAGTGGATCCGGCAAATGGATTCTTCTGGACGTTGATGCCGCCCTTCCATGGCTTCTTGTCTACCGCAGGGGTAACGACAGGAGCGGTAGCACCAAGGGATTTGATTGTCTCGATGCGCTCTTCAATGTCCTTGGCTTCAACCATCAGGGACTTGACCTGTGCAAGGTCGCCGTTTCCGGATGCCAGTTCGCGAGCTGTGGCAAGGATGCCTTCGCGCTTGCTCTGCAATTGTTCAATGTTCATAGTTGTGTTAGCAACTCCAGACGCGCAAGCAGTTCTGCCCGCTCGTCATTATCATGGGCTTTCGCCTCGACTACGAGATCCGGTTGCACTTCCGGCTGGTCTGCATCCCGCAGAGAATCCCAGACTACAGGTGCCAGCCGTTTAGCGGCTGACCGGCTAAGACCGACTGCATCCCGCAGCCGACGCTCCACACCCCGCAAGGATGCAGGGTGAATACACTTAGCACCGTGCATGGCATACAAGCCCTTTGCACGTTCGGCAAAAGCATCAATCAAGGCGTCTGCCATGTCTTGGCTTTCGATAACTTCCATCGCTCCGGAGAGCGCATCCCAGTAGGCTTCTAGCCCTTCGTGGATAAGTTCGCCTTCGGCTTCCTTGAATATCTCAGCGGCATACTCGGCGGCTGATTGCTCAGGCATAGGAGCCATGACCATCTCTTCATCATCTTCCATCTCGCCCATGCCGTAGTACTCCTCAAGGCTCTTGACACTGTTTCTAAACTCCGCAGGGGTAGGGGTAATCGATGCCTCAGCGATAGGCCACCGGATGATTTCGGAAGCACCGCCCATGGATTTGCGCTCAACCATATGAGCGGCAGCACCGGAACTAAAGCCCATCTTGCCTTGCTTGCACAGCTTTGCAACCATCTTGCCATATTCATCAGCCAAGTCTAACTGCGCTTCATACCAAAGTCCCTCATCGGTCATCTTGATGAAGCCTGTACCGATGGACTTCTTACCAACTGCCTGATCCATACCGTGGTGGTAGTAAACGTTCAGAGGTACGCGCTTGCCTTCGGTCATAGGAAAACCATAGTCGGTTGATCGAGTGAAGTAGTCACCCTCAAGGTCGGTTGCCTTCGTGTCACCAAAGCGCACAAGGTATCCCTTGACATGACCTAAGCGGTCAGACTTGATTCCGTCAACAAAGCTTGTCAGCACGTCCATGGCGTAAGTATCCCACACACCCTATATAAGCTCTCTCAGTGGCCGTACACGCGTGTTAGGCCCCCAGTCTTGGTTTGGTACTACCTGCACAAAATCTGCAAGCGGTTTGCCTTCCATATACATCGCGTATCTTTGAGGCCCCATGATGGCTACCTTGTCAGCATCCGACAATCCAGCAAGGATGCGTTCAGGTGTTGCTACCGGAGGTCTGGTGTCAGGGATAGAAGAATCCCCGGTAATCTCTGCCCATGACATCGTTACAGGCACAAGAACGCACCTGCAATTTACGTGACTAGGCATGATTTCATCTGTTGCATATAGCGTCCCAGATAAAGCCAGACAGGCTAAACATACCCTGCTATCTTGGGTCGCTTGCCGTCGGTATCCTTGCACCGCAGGGTTCTGCGTATAGAGTTGCCTTTGCGCTTCACGGGCTGACCGAATCATCTCTGTACGGGCTATTGTCTCCGCACGTTGCCTACCGATATCAGCTGCACGTCTTACACGTCGTGCTACTGTCCGTGGCCCTTCGCCTAGGCTGATGCCCTGTACAAGTGCCATCTGCATAGCATCGGTTGTTACCTGCGGAATGGTTTCAAATAGGACACCCAGAGGGCTTCCATCACCCGCCATGCCGACAAAGGCTTGGAGCTGTTCGTCTGGCAAGGCTGTCCATGAACTGCCGAGTGAGACGTTAGCCGGTTTACGACCTGCCGCCGCTTCAACCAAGCGCCCGCTCGTCTCATTCGCAAGGATTGCCGATTCGAGTTGTCCATCTGCTGTAATCGTTGCTCCTTCTACCGCAAAGGCTTGCAAGTTACGACCAAGTTCCTCGATGTTGTCTATGATGCGCTGACGCATCCAGAGGATAGTTTGGCTTGGGTCTTCACCGTTTGCCTCACGCTCTGCGATGCGTTCCTCTAGTGCTTCCAGTTCTGCGATACTTGCAGCGGTAGCGGCTTTGTACGCTCTCTGCATCCGGGATATGGCTACGCCTTCACGCTCCAGCAAGTTATTGCGGAACTTCTGCGATGCGGCATAGATTCTGCCCGTGCCATCGTCTACTCGCTTGTATGAGCCTCCATCAGCTCGTACCCGTAAAAAGGGTGAGACTTGTACACTACCCCCGGAGTGCAACAATCTACCGACTTGGACTCTTCACCATGTATCTGGTTGCGCTTGGATGTTGCCCAGCGGAAGCCAGCATCACCGCCCCACAAGTCCCAGGCTACACGGCCAGCCGATGGAAAACCATCCTCACCAGCGTTGAAGCCTTCAGCCTGCTTATCGACTTCATGCCGGGAGAAGAAAGAATACATCCGGAGAATCGTATCCTCGGATAACTGCTCACCGTTGACAATCTGGTTTGCTCTTGCGAGTCCTACCCGTGTGCCACCATCAAAGCCTTCAGCCTTCCAGTCAAGCGCACGTTGTGCGGCTTCCCGCATTGCATCGGTTGGGGCAAACTTCGTGCTGAGTGCCTTGGCTTCACCTTCACGCAGGGTAACCGGAGCTGCTCCCGTGTGTTGCACTGGAAGGTTCAAGAAGTTGGTCACACTGCCGGGGTCGTAACCAGAGCGGATAAGGATACCAGCCGCGTTGGTTGTCTCTGCCAGCGATGCACCTGTACCAGCCTGTGTGCTGATAGCGGATGGATGCAGGATTCCTTCATCCTCTGGCACGGCTTCAAGACCAGCAATGCGCTTGGCTTCTGCACGGTCAATGATGCCTGCCTTATACAGTTTCTCCGCACGATCCGCTTCCGCTGATAGGTCATCAGCCAAAGCCCGTACACCTTCAAGGTCATACTGTACAAAATCACCCTGCTGAGTCTCTGGGTACTCTGGCAGGAGGTCAGCGGTAATCGCATCAGCCAAGACACGCAGGAGAGGAACCATGCCGTCCTCCCACGCTGCCTGCTGTGCCCTCTCAAAGTTGTTGTAGGTGGAACGCTCAAGACCAGCACCAAGACCCAATACCATGGGGTTGAGTCCAAGGGCTGAACAGATACGCTCCTCAGGAACACGTCTCACGGAATCCAAAGCAAGCTCTGATGGCGTTAGGGATACCCTATCCATCTTGTATGCTCCGGTCATGACCACGATACCGCCTGAACCGTCCCCGCTCAGGTCTTCATGAAGTTGTCGCTTGACCTGCCGTGCATCGTCCATTGAGATGTCTACGGTCTGGTCTTTGGCATCAGGCCCTACTATGAGCGATGGCATCGCACCATTAGCCAGCAGTCCCCATGCGGTCGTTGATGCGGTGTTGTCTGTTGCAATCTCGCGCAAGACAGCGGTTACCGGGCTACGTCCAAGGCGGATGTCGGAAGGCTCTCTGCCGTACCGGATATGGATGATGTCGCTAACCGGGATATCGAATGACCTGCCATCCGTGGTGTAGACATAATGCGTTAGAGGGTTTACACCGTTACCGACAGGGCGCACCATGTCTTGTGGCAGGAACTGCAGAGCGGTCACCACACCACGGGTAGTGCTTCTAATCTTCCTCAGGTAGGTGTTGCCGAATAACTTATAGTCTTGGATAACCCAGCTCCAGAACAAAGAACCCATCACCATCGGATCAGGTTGTGCCATAAGAGCGATTACCGGGTGGTCTTCTACAGGCTCTGCTTGTTGGGAATCTACCGGGCGATAGTACTTGACTGTAGCCTGTGGGAAGTTCCTGATGTACCAGTCAATCGCGCTTGCCACGATACCGTTAAGCCCAAGGTCTCCCGCTACTCGTGCCCAGTCTTTGGTACCCCCTGGAAGCGCACGGCGCAGGAGCGTTTGCAGCTGACCGGAGCCATAGCCGGTTAGGTAGACATCACGGGACTGACTAAGCGGCAGTGGTAGTGCTTGTGTCGGGTTGGCTACAGCCTTGCCCCCCAAGAATCGGTCAAAGATACCCATGTGCCTAGTATCCCACAGGCAATAAAAAAGCCCCCTTGCGGGGGCCTGTCCTTTCTATCGGTTCCTGATTTCAATCAGGGCTTCTGCGATTCCTTCACCTTTTTTGATTGTCACCACAAGTGCACCTTCGAGTAATCCGCGCTCTACTAGTTGGCTTGCAACCTTGATATATGACCGGCGAGTGTTGCGCTCTACTTTGAGTTCATACTCATTGTTTGCCATGTGCTCAGGACACCATAGCAAGTGCATCAAGTTTTCAGATTCAAACTTACTCATTAGTTCTCGGTGCAGTGTGTAGTTTGTTTTGTTGTTCAGGAATAATGCTCGACTTTTTGAGCGTCCTGCTGTCCAGCCCCATACATAACCCATGTTCAACATTATGTTGTTTGCATTGTCCATATTGTCTTTGGTTGTCTTTGATGTCTGGTCTGCGATGATCTGCTCATCGGTCAAGCCAGATAGCATATTCTTTACAAAGTTGATTTCAGCTGTCGTAAGGTTGTCGGTATTCATGTGTTGAATATACACGCAAAGTGTATACACGTCAAGGGTATAGAGATATATATTTTCAGACTGCACCCCAGCTTCGCTTAGATCCGCATACCTGCCAAGCATAAGCCAGAGCATCCACCACGTCATCATGCCTACCAACTGGAAAGGATAACAACTCATCCTCAAAGTATGCCGGGAGCCCTTGGCAATGCATAACCTGTGATTGTTCGTATCTGGCCTCCAGAGGGGCAAAGCGGGTCACTTTGTCACGGTCTGGGCGTATTCCCCGGATAGGCAGTTTGGTACGCCGTAGAAGCTCCTGCACAACAGCGGCTTGATACTGCACCTGCTCGATGCCAATCATGGTAGGTTTCCATTTGTCGGCCATTGACTCAATGAAGCGTAGCACAGAAGCAAAGTCAGCACGGGTACGGTTGATGTCTCTAACGTAGATTGTCCCATCGTCACCACGGGATACGACAGCAACGCCGGTGTAGTCTGCTTCACTCTTGGTGCTGATGGCAAGGTCAACGCCGATGTAGGTAGGCAAGCCTTCTGGGCAATCACCGTAGCGCAACCACTCCCGCTTGATTCTTGCTCCAGCTGCATCGACGAACTCGGCTAGGTACTCTTGGCGGAAAGCGATGCTCGGCAATGATTCCCCAGCCTTGTCTACTTCGGTTGCATCAATCCAAGGGTTAGCGGTGGTAGGCATCTGCCATGCCATCCAGTCATCATCTTGACCAGCCATGCCGTATAGGGTCTTGAAGTAGTTAGAGCCCTTGGGAGTGCTGAGAAAGAAAGCATCTCCCTTGTAGTCTGTCAAGGTTGGTCGTATGGCTTCCGTCCAGGCTTGCTCTAGATGCCTTGCCATGGCGGCTTCGTCAATGATTACCCGCTTGTACTTTCGGCCACGGGCAACGGTAGAAGGGTCATCCAAAGTCCAGTAATCAATAGCAGCCCCGGTAATCAACTCGATGCGCGGTGCTGGAGTCTGCACAGCTCGCCGGATAACAGGCTGATAGATACGCTTATGATCGTTGTACGCCTCTTCTAAGAGCCTATAGGTAGGAGCAAACCAAGCGCATGGCAAAGCATCTTTTAGAACCGGATCAGATAAAAGGTTTCCACCAAGTGTTGTCTTTCCGAATCTTCGACCTACTCAGCCACAGGCAAGGACGTTGTATCGCCTTGCCTGTGCCAGTATTACCTTTTGTCCTTCATGTGGTCGAGGGAGAACCAATCGAATGTCAGGCACCAGTAGAACCTAACCCGCCTGTACGCTCATCTGCTGGGATATCGTCACCAACCACAAAGGGCGTAAACACCAACTGCGCTATGCGGTCTCCTGCCTCAATCACCCAGCCACCCTGCGTACGGTTGTGCAGTAACACCTTGATAGTGTCTGTATAGTCAGCATCAATAATGCCGGGGGCATTGGCAACAGCAAGACCACGCAAGGCTAAACCAGAGCGGCTACAGACAAGAGCACAAAGGTCAACAGGCATAGAGACATAAGTGCCTGTATCAACGCCTACAGTAGCCCCAGCAGGGATTGTGATGTCACCGGGTGAGCGTAGATCGTAACCTGCCGAGTACTTTGTGGCACGGGTAGGAATAACCCCGTGAAACCTAATCTTTACCATCTGCGTACTCCACAATCACTTTGACAGGTGAACCGTCTGCGCCTGTCTGTTCTACCCTGCTAGACCACTCCTGCTTGTGCTTCCGTTCAAGCCACCATGCAGCAGCTTGCCATGTTGTTTTAGTGGCATCTTGAATCACTGCAAGGTTGCGGAGTTCAGCTTCACCCTCTGCTTTTTCTACTGCATCCGAAAAAGCCGAATGCTCTCGTAGCCAGTTAGCAAATGTATCTTGTGAAATACCAGCAGCAGCACAAGAAGCCCTGCGGGTGTTACCACCTCGCAGAGCATCTGTAATCTTCTCAACCGTTGCTGGCGTGTACTTCGTTGGTCTACCGTTTGGTTGCTGGTCTGCCATCTTGGTTAGCCTTTTCTTTCTCTGCCATCTGCTGGACTAAAACAAAGATTGCTTTATCCATGTGCCATGTTTGCCCTTGCTGTTGCAATGCTGGGCACTGCTTGAGTTGAGTTAAGATATCCTTAGGTGGGTTCCGTAGTCTAACGGTTGCCATGTAGGCTCTCCTCGATTTCTTCTGTCGCAGCCCATACGAGTGCATCTTTCATTTGACGCTCACTGATGCCTTGCTGTTTCGCTCGTCTCTTGACATCAGCGTACAACCAGCGTGTATACATCTCGTTATAGACAGCCAAGCACCCAGCGCCCAGCAGGATACCAAGGGCAAAGGTAATCATCCCTCCACCAGCTTTTCAATCAGTGCGTGTAGTTCAGTTGCAGCATCTGTAATCAAGAGTTCAGGTGTGATTTCATTGGTGTACAAAGGCATTGTAAAAATGTTGCCACATGGAAACTCAGCTTGTCGGTATACAAGATTCCAGTGTGTGCTATTGAGGCGCTCAATGCTCAATGTCCTGTCCAAGTATGAAATAGTCATTTCATCTTTAGGGTCTTTGTTTTCAAGCATCCATTGTCTCTGCATCCATACGAGTTGCCGAGCGTACATCTGAAACTGCGTAAGGTCTACGTTTTGATACGTCGGCAATGCTCGGAACGTATCCTGAATGTCTTTTAGTGTCACTTCAATATCTCCCATGTCATGTACAGCGTAACGCCGTGTATGAGTTGATCAAACCCGATTATGTTCCAGAACTTCTCCATGTCACCGTTCTGGTATGCCTTGGTGCTTTCCCTGCTGGTGATGTAGTCGGTCAACCAGTGCAGTAGACCATTGATAATCACATATTTGGAAAACTTCCAGACATCTACATTGTTCCCCGTTACAAAGTGTACTAAACCTGCAATGAGGAAGGTAGCCACGTATAACAGGACGTGTATAGACAGAGACTTGTTGCATTTGGACTTTGTCTCAGCTATGTGCCTTGATTGCATCCGGAAGTCTGCTACGTAATGAATCATCAGGATAAACGGGAATGATATGTCGCTCATTCTTTCACCAGTCCGCTCTGTGGATCAATGGCAACCAGTGCCCAGTCGTTAGCAAACAAATCACCAGGGGATAGGCTCAACTCTTCCATCTGTGTTACCCGCCCTTTAGGGCCATGCAGTTCAAAGACATTCCACAGTTCGGAGTACCGCAGGAATACGGACCCTCCCCAGTCTTCCCGCCATACTGCGTTGCCACCACCAGTCATCAAGGCTTGCACTACATCTCCAAATTTCATCCTATTACTCCCATGGTTATCGGCAGGTGTTCAGCCATCAAAGCCTTGATGCTGTCTGCAATCTCCCTATGCTCTAACTGCGTATCTTCCTGCGTCCTAAGCTGCACGTAATGGATCCATGACCTAACCGTACCAGACATATACATCGTGGTAGGTGTGCAAAGCGGTAGCACCATTCGTGCCGTTTCCGCAGCAATGCCAGCTTTGATAAGCGCATCATACGCATCAACCGACTTATTGACAGCGAGGCAGGCAGAGTTCATTGTTTCCCACACGCTAAACGGTAAGGCTGCATAATCTAGTATTGGTGTTGAGCTTTGGCGGTTTGTTGTACCTGCAAGCCTAAATGTAGGGACTTCAGGATATTTAGTAACCTGTGCATACCTTTGGCTAAACTCTTGGAAACTGAAGCTCCGGTGCCTAAGAATCTGCGGAGCGATAGCCCGGGTTGTCTTTATCTCAACGCACATTGAAGCCATCTCAAAGATAGACCAGTGGCCATGCTTGATGCAGTAAGACAACAACCGGGATACGTCTGGGTTATCTTGGTTGGCTGGATTGCTCACCCTAGCGCAGTACCCGATGACCTTCTCCGCTTCCGGTGTAATCCAGATAAGCTTTGTCATTCCACCACCGTCCAGTCGTTAGCCAAGATATCAGCACCACGGAAGTAGGCAGGGCCAGCATAGTGCCGGTTACCGATGCCGTCCAGTTTGTACATAACCAAGGCATTGTCACGGATTGAATAGTGGAGTCTTGCACCATCTCTGGCAAGAAACTTGCCGTCCTTCATGTGCATAAGTGCAGCTGAAAAACCGATGCGGCAGTTATAGTGCGATGTCTTAGGCGCAAAGGATGCAATCGGCGTGGTGTCAATCTGATCGTATCCAACGCTTTCCGCATAAGCGAAAATCTCAGGGTCTCGAATCCACTTCTCAACGTTTTGCCGGTGTGCTATCTTTTCGGCATCCTTCCAAGCACCAGTCTGGCGGTATATCTCAACCGCCATCCGGATGCGTTCCTTCTTCTGCTCTGTGGTAAACGCTCTAGCCATTTCGTGCCGATACTTTTTTGTCAGGGAGACTAAGATCACTTTTTAACAAAGCTAAAGTTTGAGGACTTACTTGACTCTCTTTAAACCGATATACGCTACGAGTTCCAATATTGAAATTCCAATCTCTATCATTCAAAAAGTATTGCGTTTCACAATGTGTCACGCCTTCATGGAAGTGATATACATCTCGACGTTTATGACCACATTCAAACCAAAAGAGTATTTCAGCATCGTTTACGGTAACTGACCCACTTTGAATATGAGCATTTTCTTGCCCACAAATACAAGTTATTGTGCTTGTAAAAACTCTAACTGTTTCTTTCATTTATCTCCTCCGCTTCTTGTGCTATCCGATCGGCAAAGGCAACGTCCCTGGTGATGGCATAAGCCAGATACCAGAGTGCCTTGATGCTATCGGCGTTAGATGTGCCTTTATGTGGCATCCGTTGGATGTACTTGAGCACATTACCCGTTGCAAAGTCCAGCCCCCAGTCGTCTATGACGCTGAGGGCCTGAATGCTAGATGTCCGGTAGTGTCCGGT
>Ga0208147_1000526_pt1 | contig 13444 bp, 17 predicted proteins | sample DEB3_08_DNA_FD_184520 | JGI IMG/M metagenome (GOLD analysis project Ga0208147, IMG submission 184520) | Aqueous microbial communities from the Delaware River and Bay under freshwater to marine salinity gradient to study organic matter... | ecosystem: Environmental > Aquatic > Marine > Coastal ... | reverse complement strand
GCTGCCGTTTCCCACCGCTTTTGTTTCACGAAAAACGGAAACGCGGCAACGAACGCTATCGTGGCGAAATTCTCATTCCCAAACCCGGCAAAATATTCCGGGCGGTACACCTCGAAACCAATCCAGCACCATACCGCCGAAGTAACAATACAGGCACGCATATTCACGCGGCGGGCATAAATGAACACCGCAATGCAAGCCCATATCGCCCACAAGTGCGGCACCGTCCCCAGCGTGTCAGGGGCCCACAGGACGCCGAATCCGGCGTAGCAACCTATGACAATCGCAAGTATGTCAGTTGGATCTAGAAACCGAACCCGCAGACACGCCAGGACGGCAAGCGCCGTTACTAAACACCACTTTACCACGCCCCCGTTCGGTATCCACGGGGTATGGACTACAAGGATAAGGAGGGACAGGCCGCTAAAGGCCCATCCCTCCCATCCGTTACGGATTGCTGTCGAAAATCGCGACACAATGTTCGACGGCAGTGGTCGAGGACTGACCGTTCGTTCCAATCACCAGCGTATCGCCAGCGAAGAACTCAGTGGACAGACCCGTGGACGAATCCACGTCACCGGCACCCGATCCTGACTGCGTGACCGTAATCGTGGTCAACGCAGCCTGAGCGTTACGGGCCACCGCAATCGTTGCGTCAGCACCAGAAATTGCCGTCTGAAGGGCGCAATACACACCCGTCAGATAGGCATCCTCATAGATCGGGACATACACAGACCCAGCGGTCGATACGTCAGCGACGTAGACATCGACAACGTTGCGGCCAACAGAATAGGTGTAGTCCGTGCCGGCGTAGGTAACAATCCACGATGCACCACCGTCGTCGTCCTGCCGCAGATTCGCGCCAGCGACAGCCAACCCCGAAAATCCGAGGGTCAGCAGAACCGCTGCCGCGATTGCTTTAAGGTTACTCATGGGATTTTCCTCCAAAGGAAAGACCCGAAGGGCCTTTCTAAAGAACGTGTTTCCATGTTTGCCGTTTCCGAATTCTGGAAATGGTTGCCTTGTCAACACCAAATCTCCGGGCGAGTTCAGTATGCCCCGCGTCGCTGCATCGAATGAACACAACAGACTCATCCGTAAGCTTAGCGTTTGGGTGGCCGCGCCCAACCGGAGAGTTCCCCCGGCTAGCGCGGCCCTTCCCATCCATATCGCGAACATTGTCCAATTGTGTCCCCAGCTTCATGTGTGCTGGGTTGCAACACAGGCGGTTATCACACTCGTGCATGACAACCGTCCCGTGGTACCCCTCACCCGAAGGAATCGGACCGTTCGTGAACTCCCATGCGACACGATGCGCCAATTTGTGACGCCCCAATCGGCCTCCCATTGTAATGACTCCATACCCGGAGATCCGAGACTTTGCCATCCAAGGCCAACACTCATTAGGGGAACGGCGGTCAACTTTAGACCAGAACCGCTCTTCGTCGCTCCCAACAATCTGCTTTACAGCGTCGGGAGAGCCATGCCGCATTAACCGGTAGTAGTGTTTCGAGCAACAACCACGCCCGACAGCCGGTTTATGGCAACCGGAAACCTTGCAAATAGCCATGCACAGATAATAAGCTACCCGTGATGACTAAGCAAGTGTTCAACTAGTTGTCAAATCCCATACTGCGGCCGAAGCCGCCTCATTGCGGCTCTCAAGCGTGTACTCCACAATCAGTTCCTTGCGCTCCGTGTCGCCGGTCTTGGCGAGGTCATGGAGGGCAAAGGGACGAAGGTAGGCAACCGCCCACATGTCCTTCTGAAGAACAAGGCAGTCCCGCGACCGCATGAAGCGGTTCGGAACGACACTCAACTGCCCCCAGTCAGACTGGTAGAAGTCAATCGCCGTGGACAGCGTGTTGGAGTCCGCGTCAAGGTAGCGGGTCGCGTTGCCGGTGAAGGTCGACAGGACGCGCTTGTTGAACGCACCGACCATGATACAGTCGGGGTTTCCGCCAGCTTCCCACGCCGCCTGAAGAACGACCTTGAGCAGCGATTCGGTGAACGCACGCTGGGTGCCGTCCGTCCGAACTGTGTTGCCCAACGAACCATCACTTCCGGTGGCACCGTTCGACGTGTTGGTCGTGATCCACGACGGGACCGCGCCGAGGGTGCGGGCCGTGGTCGCGCCGCCCGTTTCCTCCTGCTGGTTAGCAAGAAGAACGGTCTCCATGTCGCGAAGGAGTTCCTGCGAACGCTTCGCCACCTGGTAGCTCATCTCCGAACGACGGCCAGCCTTCTGCACGACTTCCTGCGTACCCGTCACACGCGGAATCTTGCGCGAGATCTGGCACGTATTGGACAGGCGGGTGGTCGCCGTCGCGGAGTCCGCACTGGCGTTGTCGTCGCCTTCAAGCTGGGCGTTGGCCGCCGCCGCCGCAAGCGCATCGGTCTGCCACTCCAAACTGTTACTTTCGGGGGACCGTTCCCCTACTGACCCTTTCGGGCGTGGATGACTTTCGCCACCCATCTTGGTATCTCTACCAAGGTCGGACTATATCATCACCCTTTCGGGTGTCTGGCGTGTAGTCTCTGAGGTTAGCCTTCGCGGATAAACGGTGCGACTTTCATACGCACCAACTGACGCCCACGCATCAACCCGATTCTGTTTTCGGGCAATGTTGAAGCGAGCGCCGGAATCAATCCAGCTTTGCATCTTGACCGTAAATCTTGTCGGCACCTTGTACCCCGGCTTGCGGGGCGTTTCCTGCGAAACCTTGCCGACGCGAATACCAAGAGATTGCAGAATGTCAATGAACTCAGGCACCCACGCATCACAGGACTTGAAGCCCATATAATAACGCCGGTTTGTCGGGTTTCCGCCATTCTCGGCAACAAACCCCTCCGAATCCATCAACCCCGCCACAAAGGCCAACCTGTTATGTGCTGGCCAACCTTTAACATAGGCGGGAATCGACGCCTTGTGGTTCGTGTCTTCAACAAGAACCCGACACAGGTCATCACAACCGCTGTAAACCGAATGGTTTGGTTTGCTGCTGCGCTTTACGGTGTGCGTCGAAACTGACGCAGTGAACCCGATATCCGCAAGAGCCATTACAACGGCGTCTGCAAAATCACGGTCAATCGTGTTTAGCTTGAAGCATCGGCGGTGCGCCGCGCTTCGCGGTGATGGCTTTGTTACGCAACCATCCCCAAGGTAAACACCAAGCAAATACGCGAAACTCTTACCTGCTGATTGTCCAATTTCCACTGTTTTTCCTCTGCGGGAAGTGGAACTCTAAGGATGTTCCAGCAATTAGCCAGATTTTACTTGCACCAGTGTGTTAATGCAAGACGGCGGTAGCCGCGCCACGGGCGACACCCCGAATGAACGGGACGTCCACCGGGCTAATGTCGTAGATAAAGTCCGTGAGGTCTTCACGGTTGCCTACGGCGCTGTACGACGTAAAGGCGTTAGTTGCGAGAGCCATTGTGATCTAGCCTCAATGATGAGGCACAACGTCACCGGTTGAGGAACTTTTCCCATGCGTCCGCGATGTTGTCGCGGGTTGGTGCCCGTTGTGCGCGTTTAATGGAACGCGCCACGTCCTCACCCTTTCGGTCCCTCGGTTCCTGCTTCGCACCCGGCTTGCCCATCTTCGGCTTGGGAGTGACCTTCTTTTCAATCACTTCCTTGGTCTTCTTCTGGCTGTTCCGGTACGCCATCGCGTCGCGGATCATGCGAACCTGTCGCGCGTCATAGAGGTTCATCGCCTCCTGACGGCTAAAGCCGCTTTCCTCAAGAAAACCAAACAGGGATTCCAATGCCTGCCCGCGCGTCTGCGGGTCAGCATATTCTGGCCATTCCTCGGCAATGCGCTTGGCATTGTCGGCAACGACCGCTTGGAATTCCTGCTGCCGTTCCGCCTGGATCTTCTGCTGGTGCTGGCTCAACGCTTCACGGTACTTGCCCCGCGCAGCCTGTCGCCGGTCCCACTCGTCCCGCCGCATGAGGTATTCATCCGGAAGGAGTTCGTTTCGCAGTCGTTCCCAGTCGGGTTCTTGGTTGCCGGTTGCGACTTCAAGTTCCGAGAAAAGCAATTCGGCCTCGGACAATCGGCGCAACTGTTCTTCTTTGGTGGCCTGGACCAGTGAGTCGAATTCACGACGCTGGTCAGCAAGGGCCGCCGTCTTACGGCTGTAATCTTCCTGCCGGGAGTAGCCGCGCCGCAGTTCGTCAAGGGTTACCTTTACTTCCTTCCCGTCAACCTTGACGGTGTAGGATTCCGGTTCCTCGGTCTCCGCTTCGCTGGTTTCCGGCTTTTCGTCAGCCGCTTCCGCTTCCTCGGTCTCCGCGTCTGCGGGTTCCTCGTCAGCGTCCGACGCTTCCTGCGGGGCCTCCCTCTCGGGTTGGGCTTCCGCTTCCGCCTCGGGTTCCGCCTCCGCTTCCGATTGGCCTTGCGGCTTCGGGTTCAGGAAGGCGTCAATTTGTAATGCTGCTGCCTCGAGCGAATCGGTTCCCGGTGCCGGGGTCGCCGATCCTTCGCTTACGTCAGACATGTCACCTCAACAAAAAGCCCGCCACAACGGGCGGGCCGGGGTTGCAATATGGGGCTTCGCCTAGTGGCGCGTGGCCCCGGTCTTGTGTCGAGCCATCTCACCCGTCGCAATGACACTCGCAATATGGCTCACCACCTCATCCAGCATACGCAACATCAGGAAGGCAGTCTCCCGCCCTTCTGTGTCACGGACTGGCGAAGTGCGCCACCTGTCAACCAAGGCGTTGCGGACGGTATCCGCTGCCTCGACAAACAAGGGGTCTTCAAGCAACCGCTTCGCACGCGCGGCACGGTCGATTTCCGTGGTTGCGTCAAGCGGCGTGGGAAAGTCGGACATTAGTAGCCCTTCTTGCCCATCTTCTTGTTGCCGGTTTTCTTCGCCGACTTGCTGCCCGCCCATTCCTTAGCGGACGAGCCGACGACATTGGCCCCAGCGGCCTTGAACGATCCCATCGGCGCTCCATCCTTGCTGGACGCTCCGGCGTGACCGTCATTCGGATTCACGGGACGACCCATGACGGTTCTCCTTCTATAAAATCAGGGAGATCAGGACGGATAGTTCTTCATCCTCCCGTTCTTCCTGCGCTCGCCGCAACATGCGGACGAGTCTTTCGTAGCGGGCCGGGTCATCCGACCGCGCAATCTCTTTCTGCACCGCGCGAACCCTTTTAGGTGGCGCGGCCCTTACTTCCTCGACAATCTCCGGGACAATCTCGCGACGATTTTGAACGGGAATAACCCGCCCGCCAATCGTGATGTAGTGACCCTTCAACCACCGCCCCCGCATAGGGCGGGCAACAGGTTCGTTTAACAGAAGCGAGGCAAGCAATTATAGCCGTTCGCGAATATTGAGGGCGACCGCGGCGTCGCCGCCAGTGCCGCTAATGGCAATGGCGGCTGCGGTCATTACCTCGCCGGCCGAAAGGATATTGGCATAGTAATCGTCAAGGAAGCTGACATTGTCGTTCCCTGATTTTCCGAGCGGAATTGAGAATTGCTCTTTCCCGCCAGTTATTGCCGTCGCCGATACGTCGTATTGCACCGATGAATTGCCGCTGTCCACGTCCACCCATACAGCCCCCGTCAACGTCCCGCCCCGGATAACCACGATCTGGATTGGTTTCGTATGCTCAACAGACATCGTCGCCCTGATGATCCGGGTAAACGAAGCCACCGCCTTGCTGTTGAGATGCGTCCCCTGACGGACGGATATGATCGGCAGGAGCGCCGTTGTAACCGTCGACTTCACGTTCCTGACGTTGTGGTTGTCACCGATATCCGACAGTTTCCCCTCAACGAATATCGCGAATGACGCGACCGAAACCGTCAACGCCGTGTTGTTCGTTGTGTTCTTTGCCTCCGACATGAACGGCAAGGATGCGTCGCCCATGGAGGGCGTTGTGTACGTATTGGCATAGGGAATGGCGTGGACAAGGTGGAGTTCCCCGTCGGCAGGATCTTCGACGAAAAACGACAAAAGGCCATATCCAAGCCACTGGTACTTGATCTGATAGACGTTGCCGTTGGTCGGGTCGAGTGTCACTCCCGTAATGCCGCTGCCGTCGAACTTGTCGGCGCCGTTCCAATTCTCCTGGGCCGTCCATGTGTCATCCGGGGCAGCACCAGCCACATTCTGCGCGAACGTGCCCACAGCACTCGTTGCGGATGAAAGGCTATAGGTTCCCGTGTGCGTAGCCGCGTCCCACGACTTGAACTCTACCTTTGCCCCGACGGCATAGGCAGCCCATCCCGGCCCAACGTCGGAGTAATCGGCTGCCGCGATTTCCGCCGCCGTCAGCGTGGTATTTCCCGTGTTAGTGACGGCCACATCGGTTTTCGCGACGCCGTCAAGCGTAATCGTGATGTTTTCGGCGTCACTAGATCCGGTCGTGACCGTCAACGTCCGAATCTCCGGGCTGCCGTTCTTCCTGTGAAGGATGCCGAAGGAAGTCCCGTTGTACCCGAAGAACAGGCCGTCCGATTCGTTGCCGATACCGGAAATCTGCGTCGACCCGGCAACCCCGGTAGTGAATACAGAAGTGAAACGGCAAAGGACGCCCTCTCCCGCCACATACTTGACCGACTTCTTGCTGCGCAGTGCGCCCGAACTGTTTTGTGCCGCCCCCGAGGACATAACAACCTGACGCCCGGATTGCGTCACAGTCCCCGATTGGTTTTGATAGAGGTCAACAAGGTTAGTGTTGACGTTGTACGGGAACGTAATCTGCACAATGGGAGAAGGTTCGACTGCGATAAGCTCGCCAAACGCCGTTTTCCCATCAGGGGGAAGCGTAACCTGTAGTGCTTGGTGGTCCGTCACCCGCGCCGTGGCGTCCCCAACCCCGGACAGGACGGATTTCGTAACCAACGCATCCGCGTCCGATGCTATGGTGAACCCAATCGGCGCATTGCCCTGCCGAGTTACGCCATAGTAGGTGTAGAGCCGAAGATAGGACTGCGCCCCGGTGTCATTCACAAACCGCACACGGAAAAAGCGCGGCCCCTTTACCGCCGTGTGGAATTCATGGACGCCAGACGAAACACTGAACCCTGACACCGGGAACGTCGTTACATTCGTCCCATCCACAGAAAAATCAAAATAAAGCGTCCCGCTGTTGTCCGTCTGGCAGGACACCATGACATCCGGCAGCCCATTCTGTTCAAACGTGCCAGTGTACGTCTCGCCAGAACCAAGCGGGGTCGTCGTCGTGTTAACAGACGATTGGATAAACGGCGGCATCGCCAAGGCGGCATAGTCGTTCACAGAATGAACGGCTGCTGCGGCCCTGACGTTGGCGCGGGCATCGAGTGCATCCGGGTCGGTAATAACCACCGCTTCCCGATGGGTCTTCACGCCCTCGCTGTCGGTGACAATCGAGGTCGACAGGAACTCCCCGGAAACGCCTACCGGAAGCCGGCCCTCAGTCGTCATCGGCCACCGAACCAATCATCGAACCATCGGCCTGCCGGGCAACACGAACGGTCTTGGATTTGCCGCCGATGTTCACCACCACCGGGGTAGACTCACGCGCCTCTTTCGACTGCGGCGGCTGTTCCGCCCGTTCCTTCGACCTCTCCGCGCTTTCATGCGCCTTCATCTCGATGTCTACGGCAAGACGTTCGCGGGCTATCTGTGCCTCATTCGCCAGCTTCTGCGCCGCCGCCGCGTTTTCCGCCTGTATCTTGGCGGACTCAATCTGCATCTGTGCCGCGATTTTCTCGCGCTCCAACGCAAACTGCTGCTGCATCTCAGCCATACGCAACTCATGTTCACGCTGTGAACGCTGGGCATCAACGGCCATCTTCTCGCGTTCAATCGCCAGGCGCTGCGCCGCCTCTTGCGCGTCCTGCTGGGCCTTCATGGCGTCGCCCTGTTGCTTCGCCTGTGCCTTCATCATCTCGATCTCGACAAGCGGATTCGGCGGGGGAGGCTGTTGCGCCTTCATCGCCATCATCTGCTGCATCTCGGGCGAATCCGGGTCAGCAAAGAAGTTGTCAACATCGCGGAAGCCAACCGCCTTGGTCAGCTTCTTAAGCGTGTTGTGGACGTTGCCGAGGGTCACAAGCGGCCCCTGAGCCCCACCCTGATACTGGATGGCCTTCTCCTGCGTCGCCAGCATCATCTGCGCCGCCATCATCTCTTGTTCGCGGCTGTCGTACCCAAGCCCGACCTCGACCGTCATGTCCATGTCTGAATTCCACGAACGCGGGTCGATGGGCACCCACTCGTTCCGAAGCCGGATAGTCCGGGCCTTGTCCTGATTGTTGACGACAAGACGCAGTATTTTCTTGAACAACCCCCGGACGCCAGTTTCAGCAAAGATACGGGCGTACAACTCAAGGCGCTGATTGGCGGCGGACATAATCCGCGCCATTCCCGTTGCCGTGTCGTTCAGGGTCTCCGCGTCAAGCCCCTGGTTGTACCGCGTAATCCCTGTCCGAGTTTCCGAGACGGTCGACATGAACTCAAGCAGGGGGAACGCAAACGGCCCGAGCGGCTGATTGACAATCGGTTCAATCATGCCTGGTGCCTTCTGCCGCACCACACCGCCCGGCCTGTTGTTCAACAGGTCATCAAGGTTAACTTGATTCTCGACAACTGCCGTCCGGTTGTTGTTGGTCAGGTACATGTTGTCCAGCAACTGCCGCAGGATCGTGCTGCGGATAAGCTGGATGTCCTTCACGAGATCCGGGATGCCCATCCCCGACCACTTGTGCGGGACGGGAATCGGCGTCAGGTCGACAAAGGGAATGTCATCGCATTCCTCATTGCTCAGTATCTCGTAGCTTTCCTCGCCAACCGCGATGATCTGCCGTAGTTCGGCAACCCCATCGCCGTCGTAATCAATCCGCATGTAGCCTTCAACAATCCATACCTCACGCATGGATTCGTCAATGTTGGCCGCTGCGGTCGGGTATTCCTCATCGTTGCTGAACCGCTCAATGCGTTCCTCGTTGAACTCACCAAAGCCGCCATCCGAGGCGTGGTTCAACAGCGTCTCGCGGTCAAATCCCATCTGCACGCCCTCGGATACCGTGATCCGATAACGATGCCCCGTAAACGGCGCGTCCTCAATGGACGTGGACCGACGCGAGATCAGGAATTCCTCGGGCGGAAGAACTGCAATCTTGACCTTGTTCCGGGGCTGCGTGCGAATAACCGTCACGTCATACGCCATCATCACCGGCAAGGCCGGGTCAAGAATGGCGTCCTCGGCTACCTCAACGCCCCCCAGCGTCGGGTATGAACGTTGCTCGACAACATCCACGTTCGGCTCATCGACCAGCACCGCAAGCTGCTGCTCGTCAAGCCCCGTAAAAGTGTGCCGCTTCGATTCCTCGGTGTCGTCCCACCATACCTTGACGACGCCGTTCTTGAATATCAGTGCATCCTTGAACCAATCGTAAAGGATCTTGAATCCGGGGTTGTCCTTGTAAAAGACGTGATTGACGTAATCCGTCGCCTGTGACGCCGCTTCCTCATCCTCCGGGCCGAACGGGTCGAAGTTGACCGCATTCGACGCGAGGAACACCCGCATGAGGGACGGCATGATCCATTCAACAGTGTCCGCGACATCACGCAGGACAACCTGAGACCGCCCCTCGATTTCATTGCCGAACGGTTCGCCGTAATAGTAACTTTGATTCTCCGCCCGCTGCTCCGATAGGCTGCCGCCAAGGTAGCCGAGCGAGGACGTGATTTCGGCGCTGAGTGCCGCCTTGAGATCGTTATCCGTGAGTGCCGGGCGAGATCCCTTGCCGAACAACTAGGCAACCTCCCTCGGCGGGCGGCCAGGACCGCGCCGCGATTCCAGCGCATTAATCCGGACCTCAAGGGCGTCAAGCCGTCTCTCAATGCGCTCGATGGCCATAATCATGCCCTCAACCGTCTGGATCAGCTTGACCAGCTTCCGGTTGTCGGCAGACAGGACAATGCCTGACATCAGCCGAACACCCTCTTGGCCTTCTTCGGTTCCGGCTTCGGTTCGTCCGCCAACTCAATGACAACCGTGCGGTCATCAGTGAGTTCAAAGGTCACCGGGCCGCGATGTTCCTTGCCGTCAACCTTCACGACCATACGGCTCGCGTTGCCAAGGATGCGAATGACATCAGCCCACGGTGACAGCGTGTCAGTGTGCGTCTCAATCTTCACGTTACCTCCTATCGGTTGTAATTCTTGGCCGCGAATTGCCAAATCCCCGGCAATATATCAACCTCAAGTTGATTTCAGCTAAACAACACCGGATTTCGCCGGATACTTGATTGGGTTGCCCCATGTCGCCCCAAGCGGGACGTGTAACGCGCCGTAACGGAACGCATCCGCGCCGTGTGAGGCCCAGTCATGTACCGGTCGCTGCCGGAATGTCTGGTTCTTTTCGTCATACTCGGCGCGATACTGGCGTAACGCCTCAATACCACGCCCGCACTTGGCCTCATCGAACCAACACCGGGGAATGACGTTACGTACCGCCTCGATGCCGTCAAGCACCGCCTGCTGCCGCTGTACGACCACCTCAAGGCCCAAGGAACGCGCCACTTCCACCCGCGTCTTGCCCGTACCCAACTCACGGGCCTCCATGTCATGCGGCACAACATGGTCACCGTACACGTAACCATGTTCCCGCGCCTTGGATTGCAGGATGCCGGCATAATGGGCCAGCCCCTCACCGGACGACTCGTAGTAGTCTACGAGATGGACTTCCTGCCCGATGCGCTGGGCGAACCATATCGCCGTGGCGTCACCAACTCCGATATCCCACCACGTCTCAACCTTGACCGCAGGGTCATGCGGAACATTGCCTATCCGCCCATCCTTGAGCGCATCCGCCATCTGCCTGGCGTAGTACGCGCCCTGCAAGGCCGCGTCAAAGCTGCAATAGAACTCCTGCTGGATCATGTCGTCTGACATGCCGGCCTGCCGCTCGGCGTCGACGGAATCCAGCGATATCGCGCCCGTATCCTCTACGGTCAGCAGCGATACGTACCAGTCCTGCGCCTTCCGCGCCGCCTCATACAGTTCGTAACCGTGGTTCCGTCCCCGAGGGGTATACGGGAACACCGCCCATCCGCCGTTTTCCGCCAGGATCGGGCGAATGAAGTCCCACGCCGCAGGATCTGCGACGCTGTATTCAGAGAACACAACCCCAACCGGGTTGGAGCCGACAAGGCTGTTGTAATTGTCCGAACCGACAACTTGCCACATGGAGCCGTTGACGAGTTCAATCTTCATCTCGTCATGCCGGATGTGCTTAACAATCCCAGTGCCGGGCTTCCGCCATCCGGGGAACGCATCGAGGTGCCTTACACCATCCTTGGTGATGCCATCCCACACCACCTTGCGGCCCTGTACCGTGGTCGGCAGCATGTGCCAGTAGATCCCGACACGCCGCATGGCGGCGCAAACAGCCCAATTAAGGCATGTCGCATCCTTACCGGCCCGGCGATGCCAGACCAGTACAGCGCGTTTACCGCCCTTCTCAAGGTAGTCGAATACGTCGCGCTGGTAATCCCGAGCCCGCCAGTTGTGCGGGAGGTCAATCGTTGCTTTCGCCATACCCTTGCGTGGTAATGCGGACGGCCAGTTCTATCGGACCCTCACCGTCAGCCCCGGCATGCGATTGGGCTGCCTTACCCCATCCCCGGTCCAGCAATGCCGTTGCCGCCGCAACCCGAGCCGCTGCGGGTACACTGGTCTCGTTCATTATCCCTGCCAGTGTATTGATGGCGGTCTTTGTGTGAGACCGCGCCAGACTTCTGATTTGCGTCGGTGCTGTAGGCATTTACGATTTGTCGGGGTGTTGTAAATTCGCCACACTTTGATAAGCGGGCGCAATTACTCACGGTGCCATTTCGCAGTATATGCGATTGCAAACAATAGTCAAGCGGCTATCTTGCCCTCGAACGCATCAGCAAGGGCAGTAAGCCCGTCGCGTAACGCCTTCCTATGCCTGCCGTCAGATAGGCGGATCGTCGAACGCACCACCCATCCCGGCAGCCGGTTGAATACCGCCGCGTTGGTGACCTCATCCAACGCCAATCTACCTACGCGCATCAACGTGTCTCTGGCCGCCTGGTAGCGCCGTTCCATCTCTGCCCGTACGTCATCCGGCATTTCACCGGATGATGGCGTCCCGTTGGTCTTGGCAAATGGATTGGCCGTGCGGTAGAGCCGGGCGAAGCCGAGCCCAGCGTTGTGCTGCTCCTGTGTGATGATTTTCCGCGCCAGCATGACGCCAAGCGGGTATTCCGCAAGCGCCGAGTCCGAATCACCGACCAGCATTATCCGCCTCATCTGTTGTTCCTGTGTGCCACGATCCGGGCCAGTCTCCACGACTTTCCTTGGGCGGCCCCGCCCTTTTCTCAATCCCTTCGCCATTCAAAGGCTCCGATTGTTGTGGGACACATTGCATTATACCCCGTAACCCGCAGAAATCCACACGTTGCGGGCCGGAAAAAAATATCCCAGAAACCCCTTGCACAATACCCCGCCGGTGTATATATTCCTAATCAGGTTGCACGAAACACAAGGGGAATGACATGAACATTGAACTCAAAGGAATCAAACATTACGCATCCATGTCGGAGGAAACCTACTGCTACGAGGCCATCCTGTATCGCGACGGAAAGAAGGTAGGTCGGGTTTCCAATCGGGGCCACGGCGGAGCTGATAACACCGACTTCCCCGTCAGCGTCTACCAAGAAATCGACTTGTGGTGCCGCGCCAACCTCCCGGTGAATATTTCGCCCATCGACGGCGCGGAATACGGCACCACGCTTGAAATGTGGTGTCACCAGAAAGTTGCTGATTTTCTTGACCGTCGGGACCTCAAAAAGGCGTTGAGGAAGACCGTCGTGCGGATGCCCGCTGGCGAGACCTATTCGATGAACGTTCCGTGGACTGAGGCCGACGCGGAGCGCATCCGCGCCGCCATTGAAAAGCAGATGCCGGGAGGCGCTATCCTCAACGCATTGCCATTTGAGGATGCCTTGAATCTGTGGCGGCAGCAGATATGACCACGCCCCTTTCGCTTCTATGCCAGTTGTGCGGCCTCTCTCACCGGGAGGCCGCCGACTACCTCGGCGTCAGTCTCGACACGGTTAAGGCATGGTCAAACGGCAGGAATCGCACTCCACCTAGTGTGCTTGTGGAATTGGCCACTCTGGCTCGTGAGATTGACGACTTTGTCGCTGGGGCGATGGAAATTCTCAGGAGTCGTGGTTCGACCCTTGATGTCAATTCGGTTTTTAGAGCCGGTCAAGCTGTGGCTGGCGACCAACATTGGCCCTGTGCCGGAGTTCACCGCGCCGCCATGGCCCGTGTGCTGGCCGGTGCCATACTGGATGGCATGACCGTTATTTAACCGCGCCACTCGCGCAAGCCGGCCTCTATCGCGTCAATGAACTCGGCCACAGTCGGGAAAAACGGCTTCCCGTCCCGT